>Ga0185342_1000137_pt1 | contig 41379 bp, 39 predicted proteins | sample ConPoolayeEmetaG_FD_128045 | JGI IMG/M metagenome (GOLD analysis project Ga0185342, IMG submission 128045) | Hot spring microbial mat communities from California, USA to study Microbial Dark Matter (Phase II) - Cone Pool mat layer E metaG... ... | reverse complement strand
AGTCTTAATTGAAGGTGTATTACTAAAAAATATTAAAGGTATTTTTAATAGTTTACACAATTTTATAGCAACATCTTGAGTGTTATATCTAATAGCTGTTGGGTCTTTGTAAGAAGTGTCATGTTCATCATCCAATATAACGATTCCTAAATTCTTTGTTGGCAGAAACAAAGTAGACCTTGTTCCTAAAATTATTCTATATTTTCCAGTTAAAATTTCTTCCCATAATTTAATTCTATCTTTTTTCTTAATTTCAGAATGATAAAAACAAGTTTTATCTTTTAAATCTTTATTTAACTTATCAAAAAAAAATTTTGCTGATAAAATTACTGGAAATATAAGCATTATATTTTTATCTTTTTTTAAGCATTCATAACAAATCTTGTTAATTAATTGTATTTTTTCATTTAATAAAATATCTTTTATTAAAATTGAATTAAATTTATCACTCTCTAGCAAGCTTTTAATTTTTTCATAATTATTTATAAAATTGTTATCTTCAAAAATAAAATTTTTATCATTTAGCTGTTTTAAATTGTTACAATTATCATTAGAATTATCTTTTACACTAAGATTGGTAGAATTAAAAATTTTTAAAAGGTTTTTCTTTTCTAATGGTGGAAAAAAAAGATTAGCTATTTTACTGAAAGGCTGAACATAGTAATTGCTCATCCAATGAATTAATTTTAACTTTTGAATGTCTATAAATTTAAAATTTGTAAAGCTTTCCTCAATTTTTTTTATGTCACTTTTTTTTACATTGGTTTTATTTTTTAGACGGGTGACATAACCAATTTCTTTTCTATTTTTAAATGGAACTAAAACTACACTGCCAAGACTTAAATTATTTAATAAGTTTTCAGGAATTTCATAGTCAAATGGATGATTAACTTCAGCAGTTTTTATATTAATATAAACTTCTGCATATTTCATTTTAAGCCTAAAAAGCTTTTTATAGCATCTACTTTATCAAGTTTTTCCCAAGTGAAATCTCTATCATGTCTTCCAAAATGACCATACGCAGCAGTTTTTTTATAAATTGGTCTTAAAAGATCTAAGTCTCTTATTATTGCACCTGGTCTTAAATCAAACAACTCTTTAATAGTATTTTCAATTTTTAATTTATCAACTTTTTCTGTCCCAAAAGTATCAACCATAATAGATATTGGGTGCGAAACACCTATTGCATATGCAATCTCTATTTCAATTTTATCAGCTACCCCAGCTGCAACTAAATTCTTTGCTACATATCTTGCTGCATAGCTTGCAGACCTGTCAACTTTTGTGGGGTCTTTTCCAGAAAATGCTCCACCACCATGTCTAGCATATCCACCATAAGTATCAACAATTATTTTTCTCCCAGTAAGACCCGTATCCCCCATTGGGCCACCAATTGTAAATTCTCCAGTTGGGTTAACGTATAATTTTAAATTCGGCGAAATATATTGTTCAGGTATAATTGGCTTTATCACAAATTCCCTAATATCTGGTTCAATTTGTGCATTTATATCAATCATTGGTTTATGTTGACATGAAACCACTACAGTTTCAACTGATACGGGTTTTCCATCTACATAAGAAACTGTAACTTGCGTTTTGCCATCTGGTCTTAAATAAGGAAGAATTCCTGCTTTTCTAACTTCTGCTAAACGATGAGCTAATTTATGAGCAAGTAATATAGGTAAAGGCATTAGTTCAGGCGTTTCATTACAAGCAAATCCAAACATCATACCTTGGTCTCCAGCACCAATCTGGTCAATGTCATCTTCGTATCCATTGCCAATTCTTGCTTCAAATGATTTATTAACACCTTGAGCTATATTTGGAGACTGCTTTCCAATTGATGTAATAACACCACAAGTTTCATAATCAAATCCATATTTTGCTCTTGTATATCCTATATTTTTAATAACATCTCTTACTATATCTGGTATTTCAACATATGTTTCTGTAGTAATTTCCCCTGCAACTACAACAATTCCTGTCTTTAACAATGTTTCAACAGCCACTCTTGCATTTTTATCTTCAGCAATTATTGCATCAAGAATTGCGTCAGAAATTTGGTCTGCCATTTTATCTGGATGTCCTTCAGTAACTGATTCTGAAGTAAAAACATAACTGCCTTTTTTATTCAAGTTTTCCTCCTGTCAATTAAATAAAAATTTATCTATTTTATTTGTATATTTTAAAAAATTTTATAAATAATTTAAAATAATATTATAAATATTTCTTGCAATAATTCGTTTTCTACTTTTTTCTATCTTTATTTCTTTAAAATCTTTTGTAATTATTATAACTTCATTAAAATCGCTCTCAAAACCTATATCACTTCTAGATATATCATTTAAAACCATCATATCAATATTTTTTCCTGACATCTTATTTTTTGTATTCTCTATATTTTCACCACTCTCAGCTGAAAAACCAACAATAAATTGATTTGGCTTTTTCCTCTCTGAAATATAATTTAAAATATTGATGTTTTCTTTAAATATTAACTTTGAAATTAAACCATCACTTTTTTTTAATTTATAATCATATTTTGTTTCTGGGACAACATCACTTACAGCAGCAGCCATTATTATAATATCAACATCATTAAAATATTTATTAATTTTATCTAACATTTGCTCTGTATTCTGAACATATATAAGTTCTACACCATAAGGTTTTAAGGATTTATTTGATGTTATAAATATAACTTTTTGCGCACCTCTAAAATAAGCTTCTTGAGCTAGTTCAAAACCCATTTTTCCACTTGATAGATTTGATATATATCTTACACTATCAATAAATTCTCTTGTAGCTCCAGCTGTTATTAAAACTTTCTTACCTTTTAAATCGTTTTTAAACTTTAATAAATCTGCTAATTTTTCAATAATTTTTTCAATATCTGCTAATTTTCCAATTCCTTCTTGGCCGCAAGCAAGCCTACCTTTTTGTGGCTCAACAATAAAATATTTGCCAGTTTGAGTCATTTTTAAAATATTATTTAAAATTTCATTATTTAGATACATAGCTTCATTCATTGCTGGAGCAACTACAACAGGACAAAGTGAGGATATAACTGTAGTTGTTAAGAAATTATCACAAATTCCATTTGCAAGTTTTGAAATTGTATTAGCAGTTGCTGGAGCAATCAAAATGATATCTGCCTGATGGGATAGCGAAATATGATAAATCTTTGACTCATTTTCAAATTGTTTAAAAATTGCTTTATTGCCAGTAATTGAACTAAGAGTTAAAGGGCTTATAAAATTAAGTGAGTTTGGCGTTAAAACTGGAAAAACTTCTGAATTCAATTTAACTAGATTAGAGCATATTTCAGCAGCTTTATAAGCTGCAATAGAGGCAGTAACACCAACTATAATTTTTTTATTTTTAAAAATTAAATTATACTCATCATTCATTAGAAAAAATACTTATTCTTATTAAACTTAAAATATATATAATATTACATATAATAATTATTAAAATATTTTAAATATTACATATTAAATAAAAAATAAATTACACATTAATTTTTAATTATTTTTAATTTTTTATTTTTAAATTAAACGTTGCTTTTTTGTTTTGTAAAACTAACTTTGCCTTCTTTTATTTCTATTAAAGCAATTTCAAATGGATCTTCAGAATCAGTATCAACAAGAGGAGGTATAATATTTATTCTTTCAATATTCTTTTTTGCAGTAAGAAATAGACCAAGTTCACGAGCTCTTTTTGCTAAAGCTATACAAGTAGAATATTTACTATCTCCAACTCTATTTAAAGCATCGATATCTGTAAAATCCATAAATTAATTCCCCCTTTGCGTTTTTAAAATAAAAATCAAATTTAGCAAAGCTTCATTATAATCATTATTAACAATAATGCAATCATAATATTTTTGATAATTAAGTTCAATAAGTGCAGTTTTTAATCTATTTTCGATATCGTAAACATTCTCAGTGTTTCTACTTTTTAGCCTTTTTTCCAGTTCACTTATTGTTGGAGTAGTAATAAATATCATGTAAACATCTTTTATTTTATTCTTTACCTGCAATGCACCTTTTACATCAATTTCAAGAATTAAATTCTTTCCACTTGATAACTCCTTTTCTATATTTTCTTTAGGTGTACCATATAGGTAACCACAATATTGCGAATATTCAAATAATTTATCATTATTAATCATTTCTTCAAATTCTTTATTGCTAATAAAACAGTATCTTTTACCGTTTTCTTCATCTTTTCTCATAGGTCTTGTTGTTACAGATACTGAACGACTAAAATTTGGAAGCTTTTTTAAAGCATCTTCAATTAATGTACTTTTTCCAGCGCCTGAAGGACCTGAGATTATAAATAATTTTCCTTTTTTCTTTTTTACATTCTGCATTTTATTTTTTGCATTTTATTTTTAAAATTTTGCTATTTTTATTGCTAGTTTTAATTATTTTTTACTTGTACTTATAATTATATTTATTATATTTTTTATTACATTTGTTATTTTAATATATTTGTTATTTTAATTATTTTAATATATTTTGTCTTATAATTTTAATTTTAATTAGATACTTTAAATGTCTAAATTGAAATATTTTATAAAAGCTTGTTTTTGCCTAGGACCAAGTCCCTTTAGTTTTTTACATTTATTAATCTTTAACTTTTTTAAAACCATATTGGTTTTAACCAACCCAAAACCAGGCATGGAAATTATAATATCATAAAGATACATGCCCTCTATAAATTTTTTATACTCATTATTAACTAAAATTTCATTTAAAGTTATTAAATTTTTTTTTAAATTTTTTTTTATCTCAGCTCTCTTTTTTCTAAAAAATCTTGCATAACTAATATCTGACTGAGAATTTGAATTTTTAAACATATTTATATATGACTATCTATATGATATCTAAAATAATTTTAATAAATTTTACAATTATCTATAAAAAATTTATACACAAAAACTGTTTAATAAGCGATATAATAAGCTATTTAGAATCAATTTATAAGTTATTAATAGATATTTATAAGCCATTTACAGCTTTACTTTCTACTGCCTGGGTATACAACTTCAATTCCTTGATTACATAGGGGACACTCTTGTGGTAAATACTTATCAATTTCTAATTTTATAAATGAGATATATGGAATACCAAAATTTATGTTATTTGACCTATCTACAATACTTACTACTCCTAAAATGTTTGCATTAAATTTTTTACATATATCAATAACTTCAAAAACAGAACCCCCAGTTGTAATAACATCCTCAGCTATTATAATATTATCTTCAAAATTAATTTCAAAACCTCTTCTTAATTCCATAACATTTTCTTTTCTTTCTGTAAAAATCATCCTTTTTTTTAACTGATACGCTAGCATATACCCAAATAGAATTGCACCAATTGCAGGTGAGACAATCAATGTTAATTTTTTTATATTTATACCTGAAAAAAAATCATTATTTTCTTTAATACCAGCTTTTAATAATTTAAGAGTCAAATCTGGATGCTCAAGTAGTTTTGCACACTGAAGGTAATACTTGCTATGATAGCCAGAAGTTAATTTAAAGTGACCTTCCATTATTGCGCCTGTATTTTTTAACATTTCAAACACATTAATTTTTTTTAATTGTTTAACAACTTTCAAGACATTTCCCTTTCAATTACTGTTTTTAAAAACTATTATTAAAAAAGTTATTAAAAAATATTAATACCTGTTTAAATTAATGCTTTTTTAAATTAATGCTTTTGATACTTGTTCTAATATCAAGTCAATAACTTGACTAGGATTACTGCTACCTGTTATTGACCTTCCAATAATTATATAATCCGCACCATTTTTTATGGCATTATAAGGAGTATTATATCTTTTTTGGTCATTTGACATGTCATTTTCAAGCCTTATACCAGGAGTGGCAATTAACAAGCTGTTACCAAAATTCTCTCTTAAAGCTAAAACTTCATTAGGTGAGCAAATTACTCCTTCTAAATTACAAAGTAAAGCTAACTTTGATAATCGTAAAACTTCTTCTAAAAGAGTATACCTGTAACCAATTTTTTCTAAATCCTGATTATCTAAACTTGTTAAGATTGTTACTCCAAAAATCTTTGGTGGATTTATATTTAGCTCATCAGATTTTTTCCTAACTGAAGACAAAGCCGATTTTAACATATTTTCTCCACCAGTTGTGTGAATTGTTAATTTTGAAACACCAGGAGTTACAACTGCTTTAATTGCATTGCTTACAGTATTTGGTATATCTAAAAATTTTAAATCAAGCATCACTTTATATCCAAAACTTATAACAGATTTTATTATATCAAACCCATTGCTATAAATTACTTCTAACCCAAGCTTTAAGGTAGAAACTTTATTATTTATTAGACTGCATAACCTAAAAACATTTTCTTTTAAACTAGTATCAATACTGATAATTACTCTGTCTTCAATTTTTATATCTTTTTTTATATCTTTTTTCAATTTATCTTTCCTTTTTCTTTATTAAATCTTTTTACTTGTTATAAAAATATTTATTAAATTTTTATTTTATTTTTTCTTATTTTACCTTATGCTATCTTATCTAATCTTATCTAATCTTATCTAATCTAATCTTATCTTATCTTACTTTATTTTATTTTAAGGCAATTCCTATTAATTTATTTATATCGCTAATATTTTTTTCTATTAAAAAATTTCTAATACCTTCAATTATTTTTATAGAAATTTTTGGGTCTATAAAATTTGCTGTACCTATGCCTACAGCATTTGCACCAGCTATAATAAATTCTAAAGCATCTTGTGTTGATGCAATTCCACCCATTCCAATAATTGGTATAATATTTTTTTTTGCAAGCTGAAAAACTTTTAAAACAGCTATGGGTTTTATTGCAGGTCCAGATAAGCCACCTACTACATTACCAATTTTAGACTTAAAAGTGTTAACATCAAACGAAGCTGCTAATATTGTATTGATTATTGCTACTGCATCTGCTCCTGCTTCTTTGGCTGCAATTGAACATTCAGTTATTGTATCAAAATTTGGACTTAGCTTTGCTATTATTCCAATATCTATTATATTTCTTATTTCATATATGATTTGTTTAACTTGTTCAGGAAATGCAGAAAAAGCAATTCCATCTTTTGAAACATTTGGGCATGAGAAATTAAGTTCTAAAGCAATTAAATAATTTGAAATAAGCTTAACTTTATAAGCTATTTTAATAAATTCTTCAACACTGCTTCCAAATATACTAAGTATTATCTTTGGAAATTTTAGACAATTTTTTTTTATCATTTCAAGGTCAGTCTTTATAAAATAATCAATCCCTTCATTTTGAAGACCAATAGAATTTATCATTCCTGACGGTGTTTCACAAATTCTTGGCGGCTTATTTCCTGCAATTCTTTTCAAAGAAAAACTTTTTGTAGTTATCGCCCCAATTAAGTCAAGATTTACAAACTTACTATACTCAATGCCACTTGCAAAGGTTCCAGAACAAGTTATAACAGGATTTTCAAGTTTTATTCTCCCAAGTGTTACTTCAAGGTTTGGAAAAACTGCATCATTAGCTGATTTAGTAAACTTATCTATTTTATTATCATTATTGGTATTTTTATGACAGCTATTATTCACATTATTGTTATTATTCGAATTATAACTATTATTATTCAAAACAAACCTCTTCTAATTTAAAAATTGGTCCATCAGCGCATACCCTTCTATACTCAAATTTTTTTTCACCTATCTTTACTTTTATAACACAACCAATACAAGCTCCAATTCCACAAGCAATAATCTCTTCCATAATGACATATGCACTTATATTTTTTGGCTTAAATATTTTTTGTAAAGTTATAAGCATATCTCTTGGACCACAAACTACAATTTGTTTACCTATAAATCTATTAATATCTTCTTTAATATAATCCGTAGCCAAACCTTTTTGTCCAAAAGATCCATTTTCAGTAAATAAATAATAATCTTTCAATAATTTTTCTAAATCTTTTTGCCAGTAAAAAAAAGTTTCATCTCTAAATCCAGCAATAAAAAAGACATTTTTATTTTTTTCTTTTAATTCTTTAGCTAGTAAGTATAATGGAGCAACTCCAATTCCTCCTCCAATTAACACAAAATTATTTACCTCATCCTCACTTGCCTCTATACCTTTATTGAAATTTAAATTGATATTATCTGATTTTTTAATGCTAAAAAAACCTTTTCCCAATGGTCCTATAAAGTCTAAAATATCTCCCCTTTTTTTACTTGCTAAATAATGAGTACCTTTCCCCTTTAATAAAAACAATATTGAAAAAACATTAAATTTTTTATCAATATCATAAATACTAAAGGGCCGTCTAAGCAAAGGGTCTGTATTTAAAGATTCAGAGCATTTTATATTAATAAATTGACCAGCAGACGCATTTTTACAAATATATGGACAAAATATTTCAAGTTTAAATAAATTAGTACCATATTTTTTATTTGAAACTATTTCACTTTGAAAAACATCCATTTTAAACTTATTACTCCTTAAATATTCCTGTATATGAACCTTTAATATGCCTGTATATGCTCATATAATATTGGGGGAAATAGTGCTAATATTCCTGTATACTTTTAACAGAAACTTTAGAATTAGTTTTTATTTCTTTTATACCTTGGACAAAAGCAGAAGCAGCAGATAAAGTTGTAATTGATGGAATATTTTGCATAACAGCTGCAGTTCTTAAATAATATCCATCTCTTCTTGCATTACTACCTTCTGGAGTATTAATTATTAAATTAATTTCATTATTCTTTATCATGTCTAAAACATTTGGTCTGCCTTCACTTATTTTTAATACAGAATCACAAATAATACCATTGTTCTCAAGAATATCTGCTGTACCTTTAGTTGCAATTATTTTAAAACCAAGTTCATGTAAATCTCTTGCTATTGGAATTATATTCTTTTTATCTTTATCATTTACACTTATAAATACAATTCCACTAATTGGAAGATTCTGATTAGCTGCTATTTGAGATTTTGCAAAAGCAATCCCAAAGTTTTTATCAATACCCATAACTTCACCTGTTGATTTCATTTCAGGTCCAAGTATTGTATCAAATCCAGGAAACCTGTTAAAGGGTAAAACTGCTTCCTTTATACTAAAATAATTTAATTTTAAACAATCAACTCTATTAAACTGAATTTCTTTTAATTTTTTACCTGCCATTACCTTAGCTGCAATTTTTGCTATGGGTACTTTTATTGATTTACTTACAAAAGGAACTGTTCTTGAAGCCCTAGGATTTGCTTCTAAGACATATACTGTTGAATTTTTTATTGCATATTGAATATTAATTAAACCTATTACATTTAAAGCTTTTGCTATTTTGTAAGTGTAATCTATTATTTTATTAATAATTGGTTTGCTTAAAGTAAAAGGAGGCAATACACAAGCACTATCACCAGAATGAATGCCAGCTTCTTCGATATGCTCCATAATTCCACCAATATAAATTTCATCCCCATCAAAAATGGCATCTACATCTACTTCAATTGCATCTTCTAAAAATTTATCAATTAATATTGGTTTATCAAAAGATACTAAGGAAGCATTTTTAATATAATTAATTAAACTTTCTTTATTGTACACAATATTCATTGCTCTTCCGCCAAGAACATAAGAAGGTCTAACTAAAACAGGATAACCAATCTTTTCTGCAATAAGTATTGCTTCTTGTTCATTAACAGCTGTCCCATTTTGAGGCTGGCATATATCAAGATTAGATAGCAAATTACCAAATCTTTTTCTATCTTCTGCCAAATCTATACTGTCTGGAGAAGTTCCTAAAATATTAACACCATTTTGAGCAAGCCTCATAGCAAGCTTTAACGGGGTTTGGCCTCCAAACTGCACAATTACACCATATGGGGATTCTGCTTTTATTACATTCATAACATCCTCAAAAGTTAAAGGTTCAAAATAAAGCCTATCTGAAGTATCATAATCTGTTGAAACTGTTTCTGGATTACAGTTAATCATTATTGTTTCATACCCGTCATCATGAAGAGAAAAAGAAGCATGAACACAACAATAATCAAATTCTATACCTTGTCCAATTCTGTTTGGACCACTTCCAAGAATTATAATCTTCTTTTTATTTGACTTATGTATTTCATTTTCCGTTTCATAAGTTGAATAATAATAAGGAGTATAAGCTTCAAATTCTGCAGCACAAGTATCAACTGGTTTAAAAGTTGCATTTATTTGATATTTTTCTCTTAATTTTCTTATTTCGTCTTCAGAAGTTTTACACAAATTTGCAATTTGTATATCTGAGTAGCCTAATTTTTTTGCATCATTTAGCAGTTCAAAACTTAAATTATTTAAAGTAATTTTTTTAAATTGTTTTTCAAATTCTACAAGTTGCTTAATATTATTTAAAAACCATGGGTCAATTTTTGTTTGATTATATATTTCATCAGTTTGCATACCAATTTCAAATGCATATTTAATATAAAAAATTCTATCTTGGTTTGGAACTGATAAATTTAAATGAAGCTGTTCTTTATTAATTTTGTCAAATCCATCTGCGCCAAGCCCATATCTATCTATTTCTAGCGATCTTATTGCTTTTTGAAGTGCTTCTTTAAAAGTTCTTCCTATTGCCATCGCTTCGCCAACTGATTTCATTCTAGTAGTTAGAGTTGAATCAGTCCCTGGAAATTTTTCAAACGCCCATCTAGGGAATTTTACTACAACATAGTCAATAGAAGGTTCAAAACAAGCAGGAGTCTTTTTTGTTATATCATTAGGAATTTCATCTAATGTATAGCCTATTGCAAGTTTAGTAGCAATTTTAGCAATAGGAAATCCTGTTGCTTTTGAAGCTAGAGCACTGCTTCTTGAAACCCTAGGGTTCATTTCAATAACAAAAAGTTTTCCATTTTCAGGATTTACTGCAAATTGAATATTAGAGCCACCTGTCTCTACACCAATTTCTCTAATTACAGCAAGTGCTGCATTTCTCATTCTTTGATATTCTATATCTGTTAAAGTTTGTGCAGGTGCTACAGTAATACTATCACCAGTATGTACACCCATAGGGTCAAAATTTTCAATTGAACATACTATAACAACATTATCATTTTTATCCCTCATAACCTCTAATTCGTATTCTTTCCAGCCAGCAACAGATTTTTCAATTAATACTTCTGATACTGGAGAAAAATCTAAACCTCTTGATACTATTTCTATGAATTCTTCTTTATTGTATGCCACACCACCGCCTATTCCTCCAAGTGTAAAACTTGGTCTTACAACTAATGGAAATTTTAACTTATTGCTTATTTGCAGCGCCTCTTTTAAACTTTTTGCATATTCACTTTCAGGAACATCAAGATTAATATTCTTCATAGCTTCTTTAAATTTTTCCCTGTCTTCAGCTTTGTTTATTGCTTCTATGCTTGCACCAATAAGCTCTATGCCGTATTTTTCTAAAATTTTTTCTCTTGCTAGTGAAACAGCAATATTTAAACCTGTCTGACCGCCTAAAGTTGGAAGAATAGCATCAGGTCTTTCTTTTTTTATAATTTTTGCAACAAATTCCCATGTTAAAGGTTCAATATATGTTTTATCAGCAAATTCTGGGTCAGTCATTATTGTTGCTGGGTTAGAGTTAACTAAAATAACTTCATAGCCTTCTTCTTTTAATACTTTGCAAGCTTGTGTGCCAGAATAATCAAATTCACAAGCCTGTCCAATAACTATTGGACCTGAACCTATTAGCAGTATTTTTTTTAAATCTTTTCTTTTTGGCATATTTAGATTTTTATACCTTCATTAAATTTTTCAATGTAATTATTAAAAACATCAAAAATATATCTTGAATCGTATGGACCAGGGCCTGCTTCTGGATGATGTTGAACACTATATGCATAAATTTCAGGGTATTCTATTCCCTCAATCGTATTGTCATTTAAATTTAAATGAGTAATTTTATATTTTAAATTAGAAATACTCTTTAAAGATTTAATATCAACAGCAAAACCATGATTTTGAGTTGTTATTTCAACTTTACCTGTAGCTAAATTTTTAACTGGATGGTTTCCTCCATGATGTCCAAACTTTAACTTATATGTTTTTGCACCTAAAGCAAGTGCCATTAACTGATGGCCAAGACAAATTCCAAAAATAGGCTTCTTTCCTAATAAAAGTGAAATATTTTTAATTGCATAATTAACAGCTGCAGGATCGCCTGGCCCATTAGACAGCAAAATACCATCTGGATTTAAGTTGAGGATTTTTTCTGGCAAAATATTAGCAGGAACTACAATAATTTTAAATCTTGCATTATCAAGGCATCTTAAAATATTAAATTTTACACCAAAATCTACAACAACAATTAGATATTTGTAATTTTTATTGCTAAATTTACTTTCATTATACTTAAAAATCTTATCACATGTTACAAACTTAACTAAATCACTTCCAACCATATCAGGATGGGCATCTAGTTTTTCTTTTAGCTGACTTATATTATCTGTTTCTGTTGAGATTATTCCTTTCATAGCACCTTTTTCTCTTATGATTCTTGTCAGCATTCTAGTATCTATTTCAGAAATTCCTATTACGTTATTTTTTTCTAAATATTTCCTTATACTTTTTTTTGCTCTCCAATTACTGTAATAATCAAAATATTCTCTAACAATAAAACCAGAAACTTGAACCTTTAATGACTCTATATCCTCATCATTAACCCCATAATTTCCGATTTGAGGATAAGTCATAGTAACAATTTGTCCATAATATGATGGATCAGTTAATATTTCTTGATATCCAGTCATTGAAGTATTAAAAACAACTTCTCCGGCAATCTCACCCCTGTAACCAAAACTGCTGCCTTTAAAAATAGTGCCATTTTCTAACAATAAAACAGCTTTCAAAATTTATTCCCCCAAAAACTTAAATTTAAAATTAGTGCTTTCAAATTCCTTCTTTAAACTTAGAACTTTTTATTTAAAAAATTTAAAATCCGTTCTTTAAATAAACAATTTTTCCATTATTTATTGTGCATATAATTTCTGAATCTAGCTGCATTCCTAAAAAAGGACTGTTTAAACTTTTTGAAAAGAAAAAATCATTTGTAATTTTTATCTTGCTTTTTGTGTCAATTAAAACTAAATCAATTTTCTTCCCAATATTTTCATTAGAAATATTTTTAAAATTTAAACCAAAAATTTTTCTAGGCAAGTAAGACATTAAAGAAATTAATTTAGATATTTTAAATCCTTTATTTTTACAAAGCTGAGTATAGCAAGCACTAAAAAGTGTCTCTAATCCAGTAACACCAAAGGCTGCTTGCTTAAAAGTTGTGTTTTTTTCTTCCAGTAAATGTGGAGCATGATCACTTGCAATTGCATCTATTACACCTGATTTTAAACCTTCAATTAATGCTTCTTTGTCTTGTTCACTTCTAATTGGAGGGTTAACTTTAAAATTAGTATTGTAATTTTCCAAAAAGCTATCATTAAAAAAAATATGATGTGGGGTGACATCACAGCTAATATTGATTCCTTTTTGTTTTGCTTCTTTTATCAATTCTACTGAACCTTTTGAGCTAATATGTGTAATATGCAATTTTACTTTAGTTTTTTGTGCTAAAAGTATGTCTCTTGCAATTATTATCTCTTCGGATAAAGAAGACATTCCATCGAGACCTAATTTTGCGGAATAATACCCTTCATGTGCATCACAATTTTGTGAAAATCTATAATCCTCTTCATGAAGTATTAAAGGGATTTGAAATTGAGCTGCGTATTTCATAGCCTCATACATTAATTTAGAGTCTTGGACGCATTTCCCATCATCAGATAGAGCTATAGCTCCTGCTTGTTTTAAAAGCCCAAATTCAGTTATTTCTTGCCCTTCTAAATTTCTTGTAATAGCTGCTACTGGATAAATTTTAAAATTTTCCTGTGAAGCTCTTAATAAAATATATTTAACTAAAAAATCCTTATCAATACATGGATTTGAATTTGGCATACTAAATACTGATGTAACCCCACCATGAAATGCAGAAGCTTTTATGCTTTTAATATCCTCTTTTTGTTCATCCCCAGGTTCTCTTAAGTGAACATGAATATCAGTAAAAGCAGGGGCTGCAACTAAACCATTGCCATCTATTAAGATAAAATTCTTTTTTATTTTAATTTTTCTATCATTATTTTCATTATTTTCGTTTAACTTATCTTTTAGTTTTTTTAATTTTTTGTCATCTGTTGGCAGTGGAATATTTTTCCCAATTGCTTTTAAAACATTATTTTCAATTAAAATATCAGAATAATATTCTTTATCATTTACCACATCAATAATTTTTATATTTTTTATAAAAATATTATTAATCTTTTCAATATATGTGGAATTTTCTATAAAACTAGAACTTTCCATATTAATATTATTAGAATTATCAGAATTATCATTAAAATTATCATTAGAATTATTATTAGAATTAAATATTAAATTTTTCATTTTTTAATCCTGTTTTAAACACATTAAATAAATAAGAGCCATTCTTATTGCAAGTCCGTTTCTAACTTGTTGGTTTATTTTAATTTTGCTTTCATCTTTTATATTCATTAAACCTTCACTAATCTCAATTCCTCTATTTACAGGACCAGGGTGCATTATTATTGCATTTTCCTTCATTAAACTAAATCTTTTTTCATCTATACTTAAAAAAGAATTATATTCTTTAATAGAAGGATAATATTTTCTATCCTGCCTTTCAAACTGCATTCGCAACATATAAATTATATCCACAAACGGCAATACTTCTTCTATATTTGTAGCTGTCTTGACATTGAAATAATCAAAATTTTCAGGTTTTAAAATTGATGAGGTTACAATTGTTGTTTCAATTCCTACTTTATTAAATAAAATGATATTTGAACGAGCAACTCTGCTGTTTAAAATGTCGCCTACAATAGCAGCTTTTAAATTTTTAAAACTGCCAAATGTCTTTTTAATAGTATAAAGGTCCAACAATGCCTGTGTGGGATGCTGATGCTTTCCGTCACCGGCATTTATAATAGGAGTTTCAATATATTTTGAAATAAAATTTACAGCCCCGCTGTCTGAATGTCTAATTATGATTAAATCAACAACCATTGATTGCATTGTCTTTATTGTATCAATAATGAATTCACCTTTCCTTAAACTAGAAGTTGCAGCTGCAAAACTTACTGTATCTGCTCCTAACCTTTTTGCTGCAAGTTCAAAAGAATTTCTAGTCCTTGTGCTTGGTTCAAAAAACATAGTTAGGACAGTCTTACCTCTTAAAGCAGGAACTTTTTTTAAATCCCTTTCTAACACATCAGAAAAAGTATCAGCATTTTCTAAAATAATTTCTATATCTTTTAGGCTTAAATCATCAATATCTATAAGATTTTTAAAACTTAACATATTAATACATAAAAGTTACAAGTCATTGACAAATTTTTGTTTATATTGTCTATATTTTTAATTTTTATATGAACTATTTGTCTAAAAATTCTATAATAGAAACTTCATCTTTTTTATCTATCTCTTTTAAATTCACTACTATATATTCATCTTTTGATGTTGGTATGTTTTTACCTATATAATCAGCTTTAATTGGAAGTTCTCTATGCCCTCTATCAACCAATACAACAAGTTGAATTGTTTTTGGTCTGCCAAGATCCGTTAAAGCGTCAAGAGCTGCTCTTACAGTTCTACCCGTATATAAGACATCATCAACTAAAATTACATCTTTGTCATCAATGCTAAAAATAATATCAGTAACTTCTATATTAGGTTTGGCTCTTTTTAATATATCATCCCTGTAAAAAGTTATGTCTAATTTTCCAACCAAAATCTTGTTTTTCTCTAGTTCTGTAATTTGCTCAGCTAATCTTTGTGCAATTGGAACACCCCTTTTTTGAATACCAACAAAGACAATGTTTTGCGAGCCTTTATTTCTTTCTAAAATTTCATGCGCAATTCTTTTAATAACTCTTTGGATATCTTCTTTTGACATAATTACAGCTTTTTTATTGATTCTCTTATCCATTATATTTTTTTAGTAGTTTAAAATAAAAAAGCCTTCTTATGTTTATAGTTAGAAGGCTTTTTAAATAATAAAAAACAAAAATTATTAAATAAATCAAATTGAAAAGTTTGATACTTATTAGTTTTTTTATGTTTTTTATAAATAATTATTATCATTAAAATTGCCTTTTTAGCCTCTCATGGACTAATTTAAAGGTTTTTTTATAAAATATATTAATTTACAAACTATTAATTTATTTTTATTAAATTATAACAGCTTTTTATTTTTATACAAAATTATTTTTAAGAAAAAAAAGCATTTTACATTAATTTAAAAAAATGAATAGTTTTCTTAAAAATTTTTTGATATTATTTTTTTATTTTGTTTAGTTTTTTAAACCTTAAAGGTTTTACCTAATTTTTTAACTTAATATAAAAGAAGCATTAATACAATATAAATTTAATTATAGAATAATTAATCATAGTATATAGTACTTATTTGCCTAATAAATATTAAACTTTATAGAATAGGAGTAAATTTATGGGCAAAAAAACTATAAGCACAATATTATTTATTATTTCAACAGCTTTGGCATTATTAATTTTAGCTTTTATCTGCATAGGTTGTATAAGTAAAGGCAACATCCAATTAGGAAATAACGCAGAAAAAAACAAATCTATCAAAGAAACTGAGAATCAATCTATTGAAAAATCATCTCAAGCTAAAAATATAACAGAAAATTCGACCTGGCCAGAATGGTCTGGACCTAAATCTCTTGGTCCTGGTAAAAATCTTGCTGAACTTTGGTATGTCCAATTTCTAAATTTTCCTGAGAAAGACTCTGCTCATTGTTACAAAATACATGTTACTTCAGAAGGTAATTGGGGTGATACTATAAATGATAAGGGGACTATAACATCAGATGAACTAGAATGTTTAAAAACATCGCTAGCTGCAATTGACTGGGAAAAAATTCCTCAGCTAAAAGAGGAAGATTATATAGCTTACACAGAAGTAAAAAAAACCTGGCCTATAACGCTTCTTGACTGCTCTTATTATGAAGTGAAATTTTGGTTGGGACAAACTAATTGTTCACCAGAATATGATGCTAAAACAATTATTGCTGATCTTATTGCACCTTGTGCTCCTGAAATTAAAAAATTAATAGAAGTGCTAAAACCACTTCAGGAAAAATATGAACCTGAAATACATTAATTTTACTTTTAATTATATTTTTAAAAATTCTATCAAGTTTTTTCATTTAATATAAAATAATAAAATAATAAATTAAACAGGGATTTTATCTTAATTAGATACTATACATATACCTAATGCTACAGCTCCAATACAAATTAACAACCCAGCAATATTTTCAGTACCATTAAGTTTTATAACTTTAATTATTGTTTCCCTTTTTACTCAGTCAAAAGAAGTTTTTGGAGCGGAAATCAATAAAATAGAAACCAGTTCTGATAAAGAAGTTATTGCAGAAGAAAATAAACCTGTAGTTTCCCCCAATCCTTTAGCAGCAGAAGAAACTGAGTAAAGAAATAATATAAAATTGTTTTATTTACAATCGCCATTTATAACTATATGTTCCAAAATGGAACATACTTAATTTGTTATAAAGCTTTTTTAAAAGATATGACATGTATAAATTTTTTATTCCTCCAATAATTTTAATCTAACTACTAAAAGAATATGTCTAAAAAAGAAATAGAAAGTAAGAATTATTGAAAGAATAACAAGGAACCAATTGGCAAATAGATAATAAGCAGTCAGAATTATTCATTAAAAACTAATTATATATTATTTATCCACTCTTCCATTTTCTATGAAACAATAAGGGTCTTCTGAAAGATAGTCTCTACTTAGTGCATATGCTCTTCCCCTGCAGCCACCACAAATTTCATTGTATTCACAATTCCCACATTTGCCTTTTAATAAATTTTTTCTATTTCTTAAATCAGAAAAAACTTTGCTATTTTCCCAAATCTCATTAAAAGGTTTTTCTAAAACATTTCCAGAACTTAATTCTAAAAAAGGACAAGGCCAGACATCGCCATTTGATTTTATATAAACTAGCCCCCTCCCAGCAGTGCATCCATGAAATAAATTCTGCGCCCTTTTGACTAATTTAACTTTTTTATTATTTTTTTTGATATCATGATTATTATATTTGATATTAAGACTATATTTGCTGTCAAAATATTTACTGTCAATACTGTCAAAATTTTTGCTGTCAAAATTATTATTTAAAAAACTTTCAATTAAATATGGCCAATATTGGGGTCCTGCAACCGTTTCAACTATAACAGAAACATTTCTCTGAATATTTGCAACATGCTCTATTAGTTCTCTGTTTGAGTTTATATTTAACGATGCATTCTTAATCAAGCATCCTCTCCCAACAGGAACAAGCTGATACATAAGCATAATAGAGCTTCCTAAATTATCTGCAAGTTTTATTAAATTTTGCAAATCATTAAAATTATACTCCATAGCAGTTGTATTTATTTGGAGCAAAATTCCTGCTTTTTTTACAGCCTCAATTCCAGCAAGCGCGAGTTCAAAAGCATTTTTATTTTGTCTAATTTCATTATGAATAGCTGGATTTGTTGAATCTAGGGATACTGCAATTCCTGCAACGCCTGCTTTTTTAATTTTTTTTGCAATCTCATCAGTAATTAAAGTTGCATTTGTTGCAATTACATTAACAAAGCCTTTGTATTTAGAATATTCTAAAATTTCAATTAAATCATCCCTTACAAAAGGTTCTCCACCTGTAAAAACAATCATTCTAAACTCATTTACTTTTCTTATATCGTCTATTAGATTTTTAACCTGGGAAGTTGATAATTCGAAAAAATTATTACTGTTTTTATTAATATTTCCAGCATGGCAGTGAATACACTTTAAATTACACCTGCTCGTAATTTCTAAAACTGGGTGGTTTGGAAAACCAATACAGCCCATTCCAATTGCTCCAGCTGCAACTTGAATTGATTTAAAAGAATGCTTAAAAAACCATTCCGGAAGTTTTCTCCACCTAAGTAAATATGAAAATAAAAATACACTTAAAGCCTGCTTTTCAATCATGCTTGGTGGAATTAAAATATTTTTTATTTTGTTTATTTGTAAAGTAAAAAAGTCTTTAAACATCTTTTACTACTAATTATTTTTTAAATTTCTTAATACTTTATGTTTATAATGTTTATAACTTAACTGTTTTAATTATTAGTCAACAGCAACACCAATAATATATGATAATGTAATGCCAATATTAATAATTAATGTTAGCGCACAAAGCATTTCTAATTTTTTATAATTATTATACGCTTTTTTAATGATCGAAAATATAATAAATACTGAGACAAGAAAGAATGGTAAATAACAATATAAACTGATTAAAGGAATACCTTTATATATAGAAATCCCAAAAAATATCCATGTTAAAATTACTGAAATTATATAAATCATTCCAGCTTTTTCTTTTCCTAACCTAACAACTATATTTCTTTTATTATATTCTTTATCTGCTTTATAGTCTGGAAATTCGTTAATTAAAATAACATTAAATATTGTCAATCCTATAGGTATTGAAACCCAGTTTGCTAAATTATTAAAATGTCCAGTCTGAAGGTAAAATCCAGCGGTTACAGGAAGCCATCCATAACAAAAACCTATTAATATCTCACCAACACCTCTAGATGAAAATCTTATTGGCGGATGTGAATAAAAATAGCCAAAAAATAGCCCAATTATACCTAAAATTAAAGTATATTTTCCAGTTTTAAAATAAAATTGGCAAAGTAGTCCAAGAACTGCAGTAATTACAAGTGCAATATAAGAAGCTATTTTTGCATATTTTCTTGGTAATTGCTCTTGAGCAATAATTTGACTTCCGCCAGAAAAAGTATTTTTTTCGAGTTTAGCTGATAATTTATCTTCTAATATGTCATAATACTCTCCATTGTAATAAGTAACAAGCATAATAGTTATTACTGCAAAAAAACCTGTTAAAAAAATGCCTAAGTTAAATACACCAAAAATATTACTTGCTAAAACTGTACCTAACACAAAGGGTAAAATTCCTACAATATGAAAAGGGGGTCTTGACATTATAAAAACATTTTTAATTATTTTTTTGTTTCCAATTGCTGTGGTTGCTTGCATTTTTCTCCTTTCTTTTTTAATTTTCAACCAATGTTTATTTTTATAATTCAATTACATTCAATTATATTAGCTAAATTCAATTATATTAGCTATTTACATTAGTTATATTAATAAATTAATAAGCTGTTTTCTTATTTTAAAAGTAAATATTTTAATTATTTTATAAAAAATTTTACAGTTGTCTTTGAAAATATTTATTAATTTTAATATACTAATTAAAAATATAGGAATTATTCTATGTAAAATTAAAAGTTTTTATTTTTAATATTTTTAATTTATTTTCAATATATTTCAATACATCCAGTCTTTATGAAACATTAATAAATTATAAAAACTATTATTTTTATTTTATGTATTTTATTCTTATAAAGTCTTTTCTTCTTAAGTCTTTTATTTTAAAAGAAATGTTAAAAAAGGAAGTAATATGAAATTATCAACTCGCAGCAGGTACGGAGCAAGACTTGTTTTTGAATTAGCATTAAGATATGAGCAAGGACCAGTGTATTTAAAAGAAATAAGCAAATCACAGGATATCTCTTTTAAATATCTTGGGCAAATTATTATACCCTTAAAAGCAGCTGGAATAATTAAATCATCACGCGGTGCAAGAGGAGGATATTACCTTGCAAAAAAACCAGAACAAATAAAGTTGTGCGATATAGTAAAAGCATTAGAGGGTCCTATTTGTTTAATTGAATGCTTAGAAAATTCAAAAATATGCAAAAGATCTAAAAATTGCATTACAAGAATTTTCTGGGGAGAAGTAAATAATGCTCTTTGTTTAGCTCTTGATAGAGTAACATTACAAGATATGATTAATAAATATATTGACATAACTAAATAATATATTAAAATTTTACAAATTGTTTTTTTAAATAAGTATTAATAAGTATTAATTTCTAAAAATCTTTAGAAAATTTATTTTACTTTAAAAAAAATCTATTTTTTACCTTAAAAAAAACTTGAATATTACGAATTAAAATAACGATTGAAAATTGATTAAAAAATAATAGTATTAAAACTAATAAAAATACCAATATAAAAATACCAATATTTTAATAAATTTTTAAATATAATTACAATTTTAATTATTTAGTAACAATCTTAATAAAAAAATTTTAGAAAGGAATAAACAAAGGTGGTAAAAGTGAGCAAGAAGATTAGAGCATCTATTATAATTTTAATTGCAGTTTTTGCAATCTCCTTAATTTTGCTAATTCCTGGTGTAATAATTGCGCAAGAAAATAATACTAACGATACAACTGAAACAACAGTTGATATACCCAAAGAAATTAAATTTGATGTAGTTTACCCAAAATTAAGTGCAAAAGCTGGAAATAATTTTGAATTTAAATTTGATGTTACATATAATGGTGATGAAGAAGCTACATTTGATATAATTTCACAAGCACCTAAAAATTGGTATGCTGCAGTAAAGCCCTCTTATCAGGAAAGTGAAATTACTGCAGTAAAACTTCAGCCAGGTAAAAAAGAAAGTTTAAAATTAGTAGCTTACCCACCGGTTTTAAAGAAACTACAGCAGCCTGGTGATTATGAAATAAAAGTAACTTTAAAAAATGAAGATTTAAAGCTTTCTCAAGAATATACATTTACTGCAACAATTACCGCTGTTTATGAATTGGATTTAAGCCCAAAATACGGCGTATTAAATACTAAAGCAACTGCAGGAAAAGACAATCCTTTTATAGTTGTATTGAAAAATACTGGCTCTGATACAATAGAAAACATAACATTTAAATCTGACGCACCACAAAAATGGATTGTTAAATTTTCTCCTGAAAAAATTGAAAAGTTAAATGCTGATGAATCTAAAGATATTGAAGTTAAAATAACTCCACCTGATAAAACTATTGCTGGAGATTATATGCTTAATTTTTCAGTAAGCAGTGAAAATGCATCAGATAATATAGATGTTAGGGTAACTGTTGAAACTCCTTCTATATGGGGTTGGGTTGGTGTTGCAATAATAGTAGTAGTTGTTGTTGGAGTTGGTGTAATTTTTGCTAGGCTTGGAAGAAGATAAGCTGTATAAGCTAACTATATATTAGCTATCAGTTAACTTTAAAAACTTGATAAATTAGGATAAAGTAAAAAGTACGGAAAGAAAAGTTTAAACAAAGGAAGCTATAAAAAATATAAAAAATAATGAAAAATAAAATTAAATAATAAATAATAATTATTAGCTATGGATAATTTAAATATAAAAAATAATATGGAAATAAAACAAGAAAGCAAACAATTAAATAATGATTATCAAAAAAGTAAAAATTCAGATTTATCTGTGGGTGAGCCTTTAGTTGTTGCCCAAAATTTAACTAAACAGTATAATGGCAAAATTGCTGTTAATAATTTAAACTTAACAGTAAATAAGGGTGAAATATTTGGACTTCTTGGTCCAAATGGTGCTGGCAAGTCTACTTTTATTTTAATGCTACTTGGTTTAACTGAACCAACTTCTGGCACAATTAAAGTAGCTGGATTTAATTCTACAAAAGAGCCTATTAAAGTAAAAAGAATAACAGGTTATTTACCTGAGAGATTAGGTTTTTATGAAGATTTAACTGCAAGGCAAAATTTAAGATATACAGCTGAATTAAATAATATACCAGAAAACGAAATTGAGGGAAAAATTCAAGAAGTCTTAGAAATTGTAGGCCTTGAAAAAAATAAAAATCAATTAGTAAGTACTTTTTCAAAAGGTATGAAAAAAAGACTTGGTATTGCTGATGTATTAATTAAAGACCCGCAGCTAGCTATTTTAGATGAACCAACAGAAGGATTGGATATTAAAATAGCTAACCAAATACTAGATAATATATCAATCTTAAATAAAGAAAAAAATATAACTTTTTTAATTTCTTCTCACCAACTAAACCTTATTCAAAAAATTTGTACTAAAATTGGAATCATGTCTAAAGGTAAACTTATTGGTGAGGGAAAAATTGATCTGTTAGGAAGAGGTTTGTTTGGTGAAGGAAGGTATACTATAGAAATAGAAGTAGCTAATATTACAAATGAGGTAATTGAAAAAATTAAAAACTTAGACAAAGTTGTAAAAGTTAAATTAGAAGGTAATGTTATTGAAGTATTAAGTGATGAAGATATTAGACCACAAATATCAAAAATTATAGTTGATAATAATCTGCTCTTAACAAGAATGAATATCAAAGATTCATCACTTGAAGAAATTTATTTGAAATATTTTAAAGAGGAGTAAAATGAGAGGAACTTTAACAGTTTTTAGAAAAGAAATTAGTGATTATTTTAGCAGTAAAATATTTTTAATATTATTAGCATTGATATATATAGCAGGGCTCGGTTTTGCTTTCCTATCAATTCAGGCTATTAAATCTGCACCAATGAGTACAGACCAGTCATTACTGGTAAAAGTATTCATTGACGAGATGTTTTTCTTAAAACTTTATACAGTTGGTGAAATTAAAGCTATAATGACTTTCAACTTGGTAAGGTTTTTTGGTGCCTTTATTCCTTTAATTGGTATTTTGTTTGGGTTTAATTCCATCAACTCTGAAAGAAACTCAGGCAATATGAGTAGAATTCTTTCTCAGCCAATTTATAGGGATAGTTTAATTAATGGTAAATTTTTAGCAGGCATTACAACTTTATCAATAATGGTTGGAAGCATTATTTTGATTATTCTCGGAATTGGTTTTAGGTCAATAGGTGTTCCACCTACTTCAGAAGAAATCCTTAGAATTTTTATATTTATAATAATATGCATTATTTATGGTGCATTTTGGATGAGTCTTTCAGTACTATTTTCAATTTTAATGAAAAATGTAGCGGCTGCAATTTTAACTGCTATACCGATATGGTTATTCTTAACATTTTTCTGGCCATTTATAGCTCCTCAACTCGCTGATCAGATTATACCAGTACCTGATGGAGCATCACTTGCAACTCAACTGAAAAATCTTTCTTTATCAGTTGACCTGCTAAGAATATCACCTTTTGTTTTATTTTATGAAGCAACTGCTGCCGTTGTTGACCCAACATTAGGTCACCTTGCACTTAGAATTACTGAAAGCGATTTTAAATTAATTGCAAAACCTTTATCTTTAAGCCAAAGTTTAATTCAGATTTGGCCTCAACTTATTGTAATAGTTGCGCTTGCAATAATCTGCTTTGCAGTTTCTTATATTGTTTTCATGAAGCAAGAAATAAGGTCAACCTAAAAAACTAAAAAACCTTTAAATATAAATTACTTAAAACTTATTTTAACTACTTAAATACAACTTAAATACAGTTATAAACATACACACATATATATATATATAAACTCTGTATGATAACAGAATTAATTATAATTTTATAAATAATACTATTTCTTTTTATTTAATCCTGTTGGGTTGTTACTTCTTCTATAATGCTTGCACCTGCAGAAACTTTATCTAAGCTATGGATAGATGCACCATTTTGTATAATGACTCTTTCAACTTCTTCAAAATTAATGTTTTCACCTTCACAAGTTATTTTTACATTTTCTACTTTTTGATCCATTTCTTTTAAAGAAATGTCCACTCCTATTACCCCTTCTAAGTCAGCAAGCTGTACAGCAAGCTCAACTAGACTTGGTGAATGAGGCTTTAATACGTCTAAAACAAGTCTTCTTATGTTAGCCATTTAACTTTCCTTTCAAATTATAAATTTTTATTTTTTAAAATATTTAATGAATAAATTAAATCTTCAGAAAGCTCGTCAATAACTTCAATCTTTTTATTATGAATCGGATGCATAAAAGATAAATAATAAGCATGTAAAAATTGCCTTTTGAGTTCAATTGATTGTGCAATCTGGTCTGATAACTTATTTCCGTAAATTTTATCACCAATAATTGGATGTCCAATAGTGCTAAAATGTACTCTAATTTGATGAGTTCTTCCTGTCTTTGGAAAAACATTAAGCAAAGTACAATTTTTAATAGATTCAAGCACTTCAAATTCCGTTTCAGCGTCCCTGCCATTATTAATTAAAATATCTATTTTTTTTCTATTTTTCTTAGACCTTCCAAGAGGTAAAGAAATTTTCCCTTTTTTTTCAATAAAATCACCAAGTACAAGTGCTTTATAATATTTTACAACTTTTCTTTCTTTAAATAGGTTTGAAAGCATTCTTTGTGCAGTACTGTTTTTAGCTAATACCATTAACCCAGAAGTATCTTTGTCAAGCCTGTGCACAATTCCAGGTCTTATGTTAGAATCTATGCTAAAATCTATGCTAGAACCTCTGACATTATCAATATTAAAATCTATGTTAGAATCAACGCTATTATCAATGTTAAGATTTATGTTAGAACCTATATTAAATCCTAATAAATCATCAAATCCTTGTTTTTTAGAATTTAAATAATACAACAAAGCATTGACAATAGTATTAGAATAATTTCCAGCAGCTGGGTGAACTACAATCCCTGCACTTTTTGAAATAATAATAAGATAATCATCCTCATACCTTATTTTGAGGTCTATTTTTTGAGGTATTATATCATCAATTCTTTTATCAACTAAATCAATTTCATCAATTTTGATAATATCGTTTGTATTTAATTTATAATTTTTGTTTACACTAGTATCATTTACTGTTACACCTTTTTCTTTAATTAATTTTTGAATATAACTTCTAGATTTTTCAGGAAATTTTAAAGCTAGGTATAAATCAATCCTTTTACCTTTATCAACTTCATCAACAATAAAAACAAAGCTTTTATTTTTACTATTCAATTTTTAAATTACTTATTTTTAAATAAAAAATCTTTTTTTATATAACTTCTTATTATAATCAATATTATAATACCAAAACCAATTACAATAAAGCTATCTGCAACATTAAAAACTGCAAAATAAACTAAATGAAGAAAATCAGTAACTTCACCATATAAAAACCTGTCAATTAAATTTCCTATTGCTCCACCTAATATAAAACCTAATGCAAGATTGTAAAAAAAAGATTTAATATTTAATTTTACCTTTAAAACTATAATTAATATTATAGCTATTATTGAAATTACAATTAAAACATTTGTTTTATTTTGAAACATTCCAAAAGATGCTCCACTATTAGTCACTCTGGTAATATATAGTATTTTTGGAATTATCGTAACTGGAAAATATTCTTCAGGTTTTAAGCTTATGAAATATTTTGAAAGCTGATCAAGTACTAAAATAATAAAAGCACTTAGTGAAAAGGTAAAATTAAGTGCTCTATTTGATAATAAATACAAAAACTTGGTTTCTTTTTTATTTTGCATCATTATTTTTTTAAAATGCTTCCAGATACTTCTATGCCAATTTTTACCTTAATTCCATCTATTTTTATTTCTTTAATGTTCATATTCTTCTGAAATATATTTTTGGCATTTTCAGAACCCGATTTTCCAATATATAGTTTACTTGCTAAAGTTTCTTTCATAATAAATTCTTTATATTTCTCAATTATTGATAATATATCTTCCCTGGTTTCTATTGAAAGAATTATGGTATTTTCTATTTCAAAATTGGCTTCTTTTCTAAAATTTTGTATTTGATGTACAAGCTCCCTGCAAATACCTTCTTGTTTTAAATCCTGACTAATTTCAGTCACTAATCCTACTGTAAACTCTCCATTGCTTTCAGCTGCAACATTTTCATTACTTCTTATTTCAACAATTACTTCTTCAGGAAGCAGTTCTATTTGTTTTCCATCAATAAGAAGTTCTATTATTTTGTCATTTTTTACTTTTAATGCAATTTGTGTTTTATTTTCCTTCTCAATTGCTTCTTTTATTTTTGGTAGTAAACTACCATATTTAGGACCTAATAATTTTAAATTTGGCTTAACTGTATAAGATACAATTTCTTCTTGGTTTTCCAATATTTCCATTTCTTTTACATTTAGCTCTTCAAGTATTAAGTCTTTAAAATAATTACAAGCAGAAAGTATTTCAGGGTTTTCTTCAAAATATATCTTTACCATTGGCAGCGGCTGTCTTGTCTTTATATTTGTTTTACTTCTTATAGACCTGCCAAGGCCAATTATTGTTCTAGCTACCTGCATTTTAAAATTTAATTCTTCATCAATAACGCTATGCTCTTCTACAGGATATTCTTCAAGATGGACACTTTCAAGCCCTTTGCCTAAACTTCTTACTAGATTCTGGTAAATTTCTTCACTTAAAAAAGGTATATATGGTGCTAGAAGTTTACATAATATTGTTAAGCACTCATATAATGTTTTATAGGCACTAATTTTATCTTTATCGTTTTCACTCTTCCAAAATCTTCTTCTGCTTCTCCTTACATACCAGTTAGATAGATTATCAACAAAATCTTCAATTAGTCTTCCACTGTCAGTTACATTAAAATTATCAAGTAACTCATTAACTTTTTTTATTGTTTTATTTAATTCTGATAATATCCATCTGTCAATTTCAGGCCTATCTTTTACTTCTATGTCATAATCATATGGGTTAAAATTATCAATATTTGCATAAATTACAAAAAATGAATAAACATTCCATAACGTTAATAAAAATTTTCTAATAACTTCATTTATGGCTTTAACTGAAAAATTTTTAGCATTCCATGGTGATACTGCAGTAAAAAAATACCACCTTAAGGCATCAGCACCTTGGCTGTTTAAGATATCCCAAGGTTTTACAACATTACCTCTTGACTTACTCATTTTTTGCCCAAACTCATCATTAATTAAACCAAGGCATAGCACGTTTTTATATGAAGATTTATCAAATAAAATTGTAGAAATTGTAAGCATTGTATAAAACCATCCACGTGTCTGATCAATAGCTTCACATATAAAATCAGCAGGAAAATTATCAAAAAATTCTTCTTTATTCTCAAAAGGATAATGAAATTGAGCAAACGGCATCGAACCTGAATCAAACCAAACATCTATAACTTCAGGAGTTCGGCTCATCAACTTACCACACTTGCTACATTTAAATTCAACTTGATCTACATAAGGTTTATGTAAATCTAAGCCTGAAAGGTCTTTTCCTGCTAATTCAGAAAGCTCTTTTATACTTCCAATGCAAATTTTATGGCCATTTTCATCTTGCCATATTGGAAGAGGTGTTCCCCAGTACCTTTCTCTTGTTAAAGCCCAATCAATATTGTTTTCAAGCCAATTTCCAAATCTACCATACTTTATATGTTCAGGATACCAGTTAACATTTTCATTTGATTTTAATAATTTGTCTTTTATCTCTGATGTTCTTATATACCAGCTTTTTTTTGCATAATATATTAATCTTTTTTCGCATCTCCAGCAAAATGGATATGAATGAGTAAATTTTTCGACATTAAATAAAATGTTTCTATTTTTTAAATCTTGAATTATTTTAGGGTTAGCTTCTTCAATTGATAACCCACCAAATGCTTCAACTTCTAGTTTAAAGTTACCTTCTTCATCAACCATTTGTACAACTGGCAAATTATTTAACCTTCCAACCTTCAAATCATCTTCACCAAAGGCAGGTGCGATATGAACTATTCCAGTTCCTTCCTCAGTCGAAACAAAATCACCTATAATTACTTTAAATGCATTAGCGTTGTCAGTATATTTATAAACAGGTTCATATTTTTTCCCCTCTAAATCTAAACCTTTAAAATTATTTACTATTTTATATTTTGAGCTTTCACTAAATAATTGACCTAATAAATTTTTACTCAATATATAATTCTCATTATTATCACTATAGTTAATTTCAACATAATCTGCATCCTTATTTACAGCACAAGCAACATTTGAAACAAGAGTCCATGGAGTAGTTGTCCATACAAGCAGATAAGTATCTATTTGTTTTTCTAGCTTAAACTTTACTATTACTGAATAATCAGAAACTTCTTTATAACCTTGCGCTACTTCATGTGAAGACAGTGCAGTTCCACACCTTGGGCAATATGGTACTATCTTATAATCCTCATAAAGTAAATTTTTTTCCCAAATAGTTTTTAAAATCCACCAAACAGTTTCTATATATTCATTTTTAAAGGTAAAATAAGCATTTTCCATATCAATCCAAAAACCAATTCTTTCAGTCATAGCCTTCCAGTGCTGTTCATACTTCATTACACTTTCTTTACAAAGTCTATTGAATTTTTCTACTCCAATTTTTTCAATCTCTTTTTTTGAATTAATTCCAAGTTGTTTTTCAACTTCAATTTCAACCGGCAATCCATGAGTATCCCAACCTGCTTTTCTAGGAACATAGTACCCTTTCATTGTTTTATATCTTGGAAATATGTCTTTAAAAACCCTAGATAAAACATGGTGCACCCCAGGTTCACCGTTTGCTGTAGGCGGTCCTTCATAAAATATAAATTTTTTTAAATTGACATTTTTTTCAAGTGACTTTTTAAAAATATTGTTTTCTTTCCAAAACTTTAAGACTTGCTCTTCTAATTTAACAAAATTTATGTCACTTTTAACTTTTTTAAACATCAAATTAACCTCTGTCTTTTGTAATTTTTTATTACATTTTTTTATAACATTTTTAATATTATAACCATTAATATTATTACATTTAACAGTTAAAATCTAAAAAAATTATTCATAGATTTTATAAAATTAGATTAAATTTGTGAAGAAATATTATTAAATTTTAATAACTCTAAAAAAATTAAAGCGGATTTTGGGGCTTTGCCCTTATAATGATTATTAAAATATATATACGTTTTTTCTGCTTTTGCTGAAATTTCTTTTAGTCTAGGAATCCATTCCTCTAATTCTTTTTTAGAATACATATAGTCATATCTTTGAAACGTTTTTTCTGCTTTCCACCAATTGCTTGCATTTCTTCCATGAAACCTTATATAACCAAGATTACCAATTACTAAACTTGTAGGTTTTAAAAGTCCCTTTATATGAGGTTCATCAACATTACAAAATGAAAAATTTAAAGACTTTAAAATGTCTAAAGCATAATTGTTTAACCAGCTTGAATTTCTAAATTCTGCACAAATCTCATAACCGCTAAATTCTTTACCTAAAATTTTAATATATTCTAAGTTATCTTTATTACAGTAAAAACTATAAGGAAATTGAAATAATATACTACCTAATCTATTAAAATCTTTTAAAGACTGGATTGAATTTAAAAAATTGTTTACATCACTTGGCAAATATTTTCTTTCATGGGTGAAAATACTGTTAGCTTTAACAGAAAAAACAAAGTCTTTTACATTCTCAATCTTTGTAATAAGATTTTTAAACATAAAAGACTTTGGAAATGTATAATAAGTAAAATTTAATTCAACCGTATTAAAATATTTAGAATAATAAATTAAAAATTCACTTTCTTTAATATCTTTTGGGTAAAAATTATTTTTCCAGTCTAGATAGTGATATCCACTGGTACCCAAATAAATTTTACTCACTGCAAATAGCTTTCAATCTCTGCTAAAATTTTATCTTTTGGCATAGCTCCAATTATTTTTTTTACTACCTGGCCATTTTTAAATAATAATAATGTAGGAATGCTAGTTATGCCATATCTTATAGCAATCTCTCTATTATCATCAACGTTAAGCTTACCAATTTTTAAGACATCTTTTTTTTCGTTATACAGTTTTTCTAATTCGGGTGCTATCATTTTACAAGGTCCACACCATACTGCCCAGAAATCAACAAGAATGGGCATGTCACCTTTAGAAATCTCTTCATCAAAATTTGAATCAGTTAATTGAATAATACCTTCTGACATAATAATCTCTTTCTACTCCTTTTGTTTATACTTTTAATTTGTTACTTTTTTAATGTTTTAATGTCTTATTTTTTTATATTTTTGTTTTTTGATATTAGCAAAGTAACTAACAATAGTCAAATCTTTAATATATTTTTTTAAAATAATTGATTTTTATATTATTTTGGCTATAATATAACATAATATGCCATAATAACTAATAATAAGTTATAAAAATTTTATATAATTATTTATTTTTATCCTGTTTATTATTTTTTATTTAAACTGTTTTTTGTTTTTTAATATTTTAATATTTTATTAAATTACAATTTTATTATTATTTTATTTAAGGAATGGAGAAAAAAATGTATAAATGCTGTAATTGTGGCAATTCTGAAAAATTTATAGGTTTTGCACAAGAAAAAGGAAATGCTCTAATATATCAAATTTCAGAAAAATCTAATTTTTGGATTTACAATCTTTCTGATCAAAGCTGGAAAAGCACTATTAAGCCAATTAAGTGCTATTATTGTGGTTCAAAAAATATAAAAAATCTATGAAATTTTTAAAATCTGTAAAATCTATATAATTAATGAAATCTATGAAATTAATGAAATTAATTAAATTAATGAAAAAAATAATTTAAAAAACAAAACCCTCTTTTTTTGCAACTAAATTACTTGCTCTAAGCAAGGACTCAAAGGTTCCAGCATCAGTCCACCAACCTTTTATTATAGAGTAAGTCATTTTACCTTTTTTTATATAAGCATTATTTACATCAGTTATTTCAAGCTCGCCTCTAGCTGAGGGTTTTAAAGTTCTAATAATATCAAAAACAGTATTATCATATAGATATAAGCCTATTACTGCAAGATTAGATTTTGGCTTTTTAGGTTTTTCTTCAATATTTACTACCTTCCCATCTTTAATTTCAGCAACACCAAATCTTTCAGGGTCTGGAACTTCTTTTAAGAAAATTTTTGCACCATCTTTCTGCTGCTCAAATTCTTTAATATCATTTGAAACGTCATCTTCAATAATATTATCGCCAAGCATTACAAAAATTTTTTCTCCTTCAGCAAAATTCTCAGCAAGTCTTAAAGCATCAGCTATGCCACCTTCTCCTTCCTGATAAGTATAACTTATATCCTTTAAACCAAATTCCTTTCCATTTCCAAGTATTCTTAAAAAATCACCAGCGTAGTTTCCACCAGTAACAATCATAATGTCTTTTAAACCTGCATTTACCATTGTTAGCAAAGGATAATAAATCATTGGCTTATTAAATACTGGGAGTAAATGTTTATTTGTCACTTTAGTACAAGGATAAAGCCTTGTCCCAAGACCACCTGCAAGAATAACACCTTTCATAGAACCTTTTCACCTCTCCTATACTTTAAATACTTACTAATCAAATTATAAATAATATTTTCTTCAATTATTTTTTATTTTTTTATCTATTTTTTTTATCTATTTATTATTATTTTCTAGCTATCTAGCTATTATAAAAATAAATGTAATAATTGAAATTAATATACAATAAACTGCAAAATAATTTAAATTTCTTTTTTTTGCTAGATTTAATAAAAATTTTATTGCAAAAACTCCGCTTAAAAAAGAAAAAATAAAACTAATTAACATATATATAAAAATATTATTGCTTTGGCTAAATATTTCAGAAGAAGAATTTATAACTTCAAAAATAAATGCCCCAAAAATTACAGGTATAGATAAAAAAAACGAAAATTTTACACACTCTTCCCTTTTAATTCCAAAAAAACGCCCAAAAGATATAGTTAGTCCTGACCTTGAAAGACCAGGAAATATTGCAATTGCTTGGCCTATCCCAATTATAAAAGAATTAAAATAATTTAACTGTTTTAAATTTTTTTCATTACCTGTTTTTATATTTTCTGATTTACCAATATTTGATTTATTATAAAATTTTATTTTACTTTTGATTTCAATTTTATTTCCTAAAAACTCTCCTATTATTAAAATTAATGCAGTTATAATTAAAAATATTGCAACAAATAAAGGTTTTGAAAAAAAGCTTTCTATAAAGTCATTTAAAAAAAATCCAATAATAGCTGCAGGTATTGAACCAATAATTATAAAAATGGCTAATTTAAAATATTGATTTTTGCGAAAGCTTTTTATAAAAATTCCTTTTAAAAAAACAGAAATTATTCTCCAGATATCCCTATAAAATATAACAATTAATGAAAGTAATGTTGCAAAATGTAGTGAAACGGTAGAATAAAGCGGCAAAAAGTCCCACTTAAGTAAAAAAGGAATTATAACTAAATGACCTGAGCTACTAATCGGTAAAAATTCCGACAATCCTTGTACTATTCCAAGAAATATTGATCTAAATACTTCTAATATTGAAATCTCCAAAAATTTTCCCTTACAATAAATTTAATAAAATATTAAATAAAATAAAAATAAAATTAAAAATAATTACTATGTAGATAAAAAATTTATATATATAGATAAAACACCATATATTATAATTATTTAAAGCAAATAATTAAGGCTGTATTTAATTTTTTATTTTCTAAAGCCCGCTTACTGTTATGTCACAAAACACTAGTGTTGGGCAGCCCACATATCCACCTACTGGAAAAAATTTTAAATCATTACCAGTATAAATTAAGCTTTTGCAAAAGCTTAAAATATCAGTTGCTATTGTTACTTCTTTAACAGGATAAGCAAAATCCCCATTTTCAATCCATATTCCTTTAGCTCCAACACTTATTTGACCAGATATTGGGTTAATACCTGAATGTAGACCTATTACATCTAAAACATAAAACCCACTTTTTACCTCTTTTAAGAGTTCATCAAATGTATTTCTGCCATTTTCTAAATAAAAATTTGAAATACCTATTTCTGGTAATGATTTGTAAGAGGACCTTACAGCATTACCAGTTGTTTTTACTTTATCTTTTCTTGCAGTCAGAGAATTATAAATATAATTTGTTAATATTCCATCATTAAATATTATTGTCTTACCTTTTGGAACTCCTTCATCATCAAATGGTTGTGTAGCCATGCCGTTATCCATAATTCCATCATCTATTATATTAATTCCTTCAGCAAATATCTTCTTACCAATTTTGTCTTTAAATAATGATTTATTTTTTTGTACTGCATCAGCAGATGTTAAGCTTGAAATTACTTGTAAAAACTGCGCACCAACATATCTATCTAAAATTAAATTAGTTTTAACTGACTTTATTTTTTTTGCACCGAGTAAAATTGTAGATTTTTTAACTGCCTCATCTGCAATATTTTCAATGTTAATATTTTCAGGATCTCTTTTAAAATCAAAATAATCCCCTGTTGATAAATCATTATCAGATTGAGCAATAACACCTAAATAGATAAAAGCTGATGTGGTCTTAAAACCTCCACGAAAATTATTTGAATTCAAAATAAAAACTTCTGATATAGAGTCCTCATAAATTAAATTACTTATCGATACTATTCTTTTATCTTTTTTAAAAGCCAAATTTTCAAGATCTTTTAATAAGTTTATTTTTTCATCTAAACTAAACTTAGAAAAATTTTCAGAATATAAACTTTTCAAATCTATTTTTTTAAAATCATATAAAAATTCTTCTTCCTTTGGCAAATAATTGTTATCGTCTTTATTAGAAACTAATGCATTTTCAATAGCTTTATTAACAGATAGCTCAAGGGCATCTTTTTCTAGATTTGAAGTATATGAATAACCAACTCTCTTATTTTTAAATATACGTATTCCAATACCACTTGTATCAGCAAATGAAAGATTCTCAATATCACTTTTTGAAATCTCTATTTCATTATGCGAATATGACGCAGCGTATATTTCCCATTCATCAACTTTTTTATTTTTTAATATCTCAGCGGTTTTTTCACAATAATAATTAAGATTTTTACTTAAAACTTCACCTTTTTTTAAGTTTTTATCAATCATGGTATTTTTATTTTATTATTTATTTTATTTTATTTTTATTTTTTAAACCGTTTTTTTATTTTTTATTTTTTTAAATTTCTGTGCCACCCACTGTTATACTGCTAACCAAAATTGTAGGTTGACCAACTTCATTAGAAATTGACTGACCATTTTTACCACAGAATCCAGGTGCAAAATCTAAATCATTGCCAACAGCTTCAATTTTATTTAAAATTTCTGGGCCATTTCCAATAAGAGAAGCTCCTTTTATTGGTTCAGAAACAATTCCATTTTTTATTAAATAACCCTCACTTATGCCAAAAATAAAATTACCAGTTGCAGGATCTACTTGCCCTCCTGAAAACTCCTTGGCCAATATCCCATTTTTAATAGATTTAATTAAAGAAGAAGGATTTTCTTTTCCATTGTCTATATAAGTATTAGACATCCTAGGGATTGGAATATCTCTATAACTTTGCCTTCTACCGTTGCCAGTTAAATCAACTTTTAATTTTTTTGAACTTTTATAATCATTTATATATTGTATTAAAACACCGTCTTTAATTAATATATTTTTTTTAGAGTGATTGCCTTCTCCATCAAATGCATATGAGCCCCAATGATTTTGTAGTGTGGCATCATCAACAGCATTAACACATAAACTTGCAATTTTTGTTCCAATCTTTCCTTTAAACACAGAGGCATCTTTAATTATTGCATCTGCTTCTAATCCATGACCACAAGCTTCATGAAAAATGACACCACCAAAGGCAGGCCCAATAACTACTGGCATGCTACCTGCTGGTGCATTAACTGCATCAAGCATTATTACTGCCATTTTTGCAGCTTCCAATGCAACATCGCTTGCTTTCTTTTCTTCAAATAATTCATACCCGCAGGTTTTTGCTAATGATTTATAACCAGTTCTTATTTGATCTTCTTTTTGGGCAATAACATTAATAGCAAAAAAAACTTTTATATTATTATCATGAATAAAATGGCCTAAGGAGTTGGCAATAAAAACCTGCTCTTCTAAATCAGAAATACGACATGTAACCTGATTTATATAGCAGCTATATTCCCTAGCTTTTTTATCTGCATCAAATAAAATATCACTTTTTTGTTTTTGATTAATGTCTGAAGGATATTTTTTTATGTTAAAAGAATATAATGATTTTTTTTCAGTTAAGTTTAAAACTTTAATAAGCCTTGATTGTGTTACAGCTGATTTTAAAACTTTTGCAGCATTTAAGATTTTTTCTTTATTAAGAGAATCTACATAAGCATAAAAAGTACTATCGTTATAAATTAATCTTAATCCACAACCAAGCTCAAACCCACTAGTTAAACTTTCAATCCGAGAATCCTCTAATTTAAGACTGTTTAAAACTCTTTTTTGCACAAAAATTTCTGAAAAGCTTCCACCACTACTAACAAGTAAATTTAATATTTTTTTTACAAAATTAATATCAAGCATAAATATTACAATTATTACAGCATTTATTAGTATTTATTAGTATTTATTATCAATTTTTATTACTTATGAGAAATTATTAGCAATTATTAAGATAAATATTTTTCTATTTTTGCTGCTGTTTTTCTACTTTCCTCAATTATTTTACTAATAGAATCTAAAATTTCTTTTGCTTTTTTTTGGAATTTCTCAAAAATGTCTTTAAAAGTTATTTTTAATTCTTCAAGTTTTTGTTTTCCAACTTTAGTTAAGTCTTTTGTCTTTTCTACAATTTCTTCAAAACTTTCGTAACTTGCCTCTAAGACTTTCTGGCCTTTTTGTTTTAATTCTTTTCTTGTTTCTTTACCTGGTTTGGGTGCAATTAATATTCCTAAAACCACACCAACCGCAATACCTGCAAAAACCGCCGCTACAACTGCACCTGAACAGCTTTTTTTATTATTTTCTGGTTCATTTAAATATTGATAGCTCAAAAAAACTCCTTTATTATTTTCTTATTTTTCTTTATTATTTTCTTTTTTATTTGCTACTTCATATGATTTTTTAATTACCTCTGCAATTCCAACACCTGCACTTATCAGCTTTATAATCGGACTTGTAATTATTATACGAGCTAGCCTAATTAGTTTTTCTAGCTGTTCAACAATTGAACTAATACTTTGTGTTAAATCGCTTATGGAGCCTATTTCTGTATTTAGAGTTGAAATAGTATTATTCAATTTTTCTGTTATTGGTATTAAGCTTTCATTTAATTTTTCAGACAAAAACTTAATTCTGTTAATTAACTTAAAAAGTGGTATAGAAACTATTATTGCAACAACAGCAAAAGCACTTATTAATATTATTGATATTAGCCCAACAATTTCTAATGAAGTCATTTAAGCCTTTCTTTATTTTTTTATTTCTTGCAAATATAATAAATTTTTTATTATATATTTTTTTACATTATATAAATTTTATATTAATTATTCAAAATTTATTAAAACTAATTTATAATAACACTTTAATAAAAACAACTCTTTATTAAATAACTTTTTATTAAAATTAAAATTTGTAAAGGAGAAAAAATGTTAAAAAACTTTTTCTTTAAAAATAAAGGTAATAATTACAAAAGTCAAAACTATAAAAAAAATCATAATAATTTTTTAAATAAAGCATTTTTTTTAATTTTTATTATTTCTGCACTTTTAATTTTTAGTTCTTGTTCTACTCTTTTAACAAGTCCAGAAGAAAAAATAGATGTAGCAAATAGCCAAGAATATAATGAGAGTGATATTACACAGCCTTCTTCTGATGAATCATTGGCACTAGAGGAAGAAATTCAGACAATAGAAAGTATTGACCTTGAAAATGCTAAGATTGGTGCTGAAATAGTAGGATATATACCCTCATATTTATGCACAAATAAAGATAATTTTATTAAAATAACAATTACGAATACTTCAGATTTTACCTGGAGAAATAAAAAACCCTATGCTGTAAGAATTGGCTATCATTATTTTGGTCAAGACGTTGATTTTGCTGATTATGACAGAACAACCCGTACAGAATTTCCAAAACAAATCGAACCTAATGAATCTATAACTATTGAAGTTTTAATTAATGATATTACAAACCCTGGTTATTACATTGTCCAAATTGATCCAGTAATGGAAGGCAGCGAAAGACCTGAAGACAATTTTTGGTTTTCTTCAAAAGGTGTTAAAATGCTTGAAGGATTAGCTTATTTCGGTCCTTCTCAATCTTCAACAGAGTAGCCCGAGAAACCAGAGTAGCCAGAGAAACATTACTTAAATTAATTAAATAGTAGTATTAACTATCTCAACCAAAACGAACATATCGTAAGACATCCCGGCTCTTAAATTATTAAATTATTATACAGCAGAATTAATTATATTATTTTAGATTAATTATATAGCGTTACATATAAATGTAAGTTCAATATTTTTAAATTTTTCTTTAAATTCGTTTTTTAAATTAGAAATATTGTTTTTATTGGTATTATCTTTATTATTCTTTAAATTTTTTAAAAATAATTTCATTTTTTTGTCTTGCGAATTAATTTTATATAATTTTGGACAAACGTTGTATTTATTTATTTGACTTAAAAATGCAATGTCATCTCCTAATCCAACACTTCTTAAAGACTTTGCACTGTATGACTTTTCCATTGCATCCGCTACATTAAATTCACTTAAAGTAGCTGCTAGAACAAGCTTCGCAGAATCAGTAAATTCAAAATTATATGGTTTTGTCATTAAATTTTTAATTGCCATACCAGCAGTATAAGCATCATCATAAGCTATTTTTCCTTTTTCACCAGAACATAATAGTAAAATATCAAAGGAGTAACTTATTGCCTCTTTAACCATACAGTCAATAACAGAATTTAGGTTTAACAAAGATATGGCATAAACAATTTTTGATTCTCTCACCTTTAAAATAGATTTAGTGCCATTTGTCGTCATTAAAATAAAGTTATCATCATTAATATTTAAAGTTGAAATATCTAAGGGAGAATTTCCATAATCAAATCCTTTTGGTGGCAAACCATTCTGTTCGCCACATAAAATAAAACTGGGGAAAAATTTTTTAAATAAAAATGCTTCTTCAATATTTGATGCAATTAAAATTTTTCTTCCACCGCAACCTAAAATTGTAGCAATTGTAGAAGTTGCTCTAATTGTATCTATAACTCCACAGACAGATTGTTTAATTTTTATTTCAAAAATGTTTTTTTCATCAAAGTTATTTGAGAGAATTACATGAACTTTCATACTTTTATTTTTCAAACTTTTTTCCGGTTAATAACTCATAAGCGTTAATATACCTTTCAGTAGTTTTTAAAATAACATCATCAGGTAATTTTGGAGGTGTAGAATTTTTGTCCCAGTCTGTGCTTAACAGGTAATCTCTTACATATTGCTTATCAAAACTTTTTTGTTGTCTTCCTTCTTGATAATCGTCCAATGGCCAAAATCTAGAAGAGTCAGGTGTTAATACTTCGTCCACAAGTATTATTTTATCATCTTCTATCTGACCAAATTCAAATTTTGTGTCAGCAATTATTATTCCTCTTTTTAATGCATACTCTGCTGCTTTCGTATATAATTCAATACTTTTTTCTTTTAAATAATCAATTAATTCTGAACCAAAAATTTTCTTTGCCTTAAATATAGTCAATAGAGTATCATGCCCAACTTCTGCTTTAGTTGTAGGAGTAAATATTGCCTCTGGAAGTTTAGCGCTTAATTTTAAACCCTTAGGAAGTTTTATATCCCCAATTTGTCCAGTTTTTAAATACTCATCCCAGCCTGAACCACTCAAATACCCTCTTACTACACACTCAATTGGGAAAATCTTTGCTTTTTTTACTATAACTGATCTTCCTCTTAGAATATCCTTATATTTTTTTAAACTTTTTGGAAAATTTTCAAAATCTTTTTCTAAAATATGATTTTCAATAATATTTTTTAAATAATCAAACCAAAAATTAGATATTTGGTTTAAAACAATACCTTTATAAGGTATCAGTGATGGCAAAATATAATCAAAAGCAGATATTCTATCTGTCGTAACTATTAATAACTTATCTTCAAAACTAAATATTTCTCTAACTTTCCCACTTTTAATTTTTTTAAAACCTTGCAGATTAACTTCCCCAACTAATTTCATTTCAACTCCTTCTAAAAAAGATTACAAAAAGCTCATAAACTAATTAAATAAAAAATAAAAAAGTAAATAAATAAAATAAGTAAATAAAATAAATAAAATAAATTCAATTACAACACTTTAATGCTAAATGTAAATAAAGCTTAATTATTTCTTGAGCAGTAAAATATAAGTTCTTTTTAGAATTTTTTAATGCTTCATCCAAGCTCATTGGTTTATTTATAATATCAAAATTTGCTAAAAAAAGTTGTCTTCTTTTCTGCTCAATTAAACTATAATCTAAATTTAATGAACCATTTATAGTAATAACAGGAACTTTGTATTTTAATGCAAGGTTTGCAACACCAAAGGCAGTTTTACCAAAAAAAGTTTGGTTATCCATTGCACCCTCACCTGTTATTATTAAATTTGCGCCCTTAATTTTATCTTCAAGCCCAGTAGCTTGAATAACTAACTCAGCACCTGGTGCTAACTTTGCACTTAAAAAGGCATGTAAGCCAGCGCCAAGGCCTCCTGCTGCACCTCCTCCCTTTAATTTTGAAATATCTTTTCCTAAATACTTTTTAACTATTTTGCTAAATTTTCTAAGACCTTTGTCTAAGAATTCAACAGTTTTTTCATCAGCTCCTTTTTGAGGACCATAAACATATGCTGCACCTTTCAGACCATATAATGGATTATCCACATCACAAGCTATAAATATTTGCGTTTCTTTTATCCTTGGGTGAATGTTGCTAATATCAATTTTATCAATTTTTATTAGTTCTCCTCCACCATAGCCAATTTCATTATTTTCTTTATCAAGAAATTTTACACCAAGAGCCTGTAACGCACCAACTCCAGCATCATTTGTAGCGCTTCCTCCAATTCCTATAATAATTTTTTTGCAATTTATATCAAGAGCTTTCCTTATCAACTGACCAGTACCATATGTTGTTGTAATTAGTGGATTTCTTTCTTGAGGTTTAATAAGCGCAAGTCCAGATGCTAACGACATTTCAATTACTGCAGTTTTTCCACTATCAATTAAGCCAAAATAAGATTGAATTTCTTTTCCTAAAGGATTTTTTACTTTTGTTTTTACAAATTCTCCACTTAAACTTTCAACCAAAGTATCAACTGTACCATCTCCGCCATCAGCCATTGGACTTATAACCACTTCAACATTTAAGTCTTTTTTTGAATAGTTTAGGTTTACATAATCTAAAATTGCTTCTTTTATTATATTGCATACTTGAACAGCGCTTAAATTACCTTTGTATTTATCACTAGCAATTACAATTTTCATTATTTTTAACTTATTACTTATTATTCTAACTTAATATTATTTATACCAAATTATATAATAG
>Ga0185342_1000136_pt1 | contig 41668 bp, 34 predicted proteins | sample ConPoolayeEmetaG_FD_128045 | JGI IMG/M metagenome (GOLD analysis project Ga0185342, IMG submission 128045) | Hot spring microbial mat communities from California, USA to study Microbial Dark Matter (Phase II) - Cone Pool mat layer E metaG... ... | reverse complement strand
GGACACCATAATAGGCCGCCATCTGACAGATAAGCACATTCTGGTCGTCGCTGCCGGTAAGAGCAATCAGCATGTCAGCATGCTGGATGCCTGCTCTCTCTAAGAGTCGACAATCGGTCCCCTGACCTTGAAACACCTGGATATCAAGGTTTTCACTGGCTTCCTGGCAGCAGACGGGGTCAATTTCAATCCCCACGATATTGTGTTTTTCGCGGGAAAGCACCTTCGCCAGGTGCTGACCTACCTGACCCCGGCCGACAATAATACTGTCAAGGCTCATTTTTCATAAACCTACAGCAGATAAAAAAAGGTTCTCTTTGAAACTTGGGTTGGCTAAAACTCTCTCCGCCATTTTTTGGCATTTTGGCCTTCTTTTTCCTACGTTTCCCGATTATTGACAAATTATAAGAAAGAACAGAAATAATCTCAATTTGTTAAGCCTGACCGTTTTTAACCGGCGGGGGACACAAAAAATTCGCCTGAAGGAAAGCGCTGGGCCAATTACCCCTTTTTAATTCCCTTTTGCCCGGAGCTTGATCGGGCCGTTTCGTCGATTGCCTGGCCCTCTGTTCTTTTCAGCCTGAGCCCCTCTTCCGCAAGCTTCGCCTTAAATTTAGTCCTCAAGGAGAGTAAAAAGCAGTTTTACAAAAATGGTTAACGAGCCATTGCGCCCTAATAAGCAGTGATTTGTTCCGTCGACGTGGAATGAGAATTTAGAGCTTCGAACATCATTTTCTGGAGCTTGTGGACGAAGGCAATTTTTTCGGCTTTACTGGGATAAGGGTAGGGAAAAGTAAGAGGAGGGAGAAATTGAACTGTCACTCGTGGTCTTTGGTATTCTCTTTCCTCAAGACGGCTCAATATTTTCTTCAGAAGGCAAAAGAGGAAAATGCGGTCAGCGAGGTAATGGCCGTATGTTTTCTTGGTCACTGGCGGTTTTTCTTGGATAACACAAGGGATAATCTTGACGATTTTCCCCCTTCGGTAGAGAAAGCTGGCTAAGGTAGGAACGATAGTCCCGATCGCGGCATTTTCTGCCTCCTCATAAGTACTGCCGCCGCTCGGGGCAATGGCCAAAGGAATATGCGCCTCGAGACTGGCGAGACAATCGACGAGTGCCTGCCGATTGATGCGACGTTTAACCAATCTTTCTTCCTTAGCGGAGGGCTCATGAAGATAAACGGGGATGACCTTAAATTTTTTCATCTGGGCAATGAAATATTTTGTCAGGATGTTGACCATTTTTTCGAAGAGAAAATGAATGATGATATTTCTTTTGATTCTCATCTGGAAGGTAGTGGAAAAGACTGAATTGATGATATCTTTTCGAGTTCGTTCAAGGAGGTAATCGCCGAGCAAGGTAATTTCAGCCAAGAAGCGAATCGGAGGAGAGGAGGGAGCGGCTAAGCCGAGGAAAAGAGGTTCAGCCCGTCGCGTAACATGATTATAAACATAAAGCACCGGTTCATTAAAGGGGATATGTTTTACCCCCAATGCCTTGGGCTTTGGACAGAGGGGAAAAGCCTTAAGGATAGCCACAAAATTTTGATAAGAAAAAGTAATCATCCTCTGGCCATCATTTCATTCATTGTTTATTTTATCAAATTTTTTTAGAAAAAATCTGATACAAAACTCTTTCCCTTTGATTATTAATCCAGTCTTTTTTTATTATAAATTATTTTTTATTGGACTCAAAAGAATAAGAATTTTTTATAATTTAATTTTCCGCTAAGAGATCAATCAGTCTCTGGGAAGTCGAGCTTTCTTTGTTTTCATTGTCTTTAGCTTTTGATGGCTAACTTCTCCTATCCGTACCCTTGTCCCGAAAGCCATGACGTTATACACCTTACCATTAGTCTCGTTCAGAAGGTCGACCAGCCCGTAGCTCGAACAGCCGGATTCAACAACGTCCCAGCACTCCTTCACGGCTTCAAGAAACTCCTGCCCTTCCGAGCGAAAATTGAACAATTTTCTTGACCGTACAATGTTTCCCGGTCATTAACGTCAGAGGTGGGAATTGAGGATAATGGTCAATCCCAACATAATTCATTTGGTCACCACCGGACATCAGTACTCTTAACTGGAAGTCTATCAAACCCCCTGACGAGGTGCATCTCGTCATCCGGTTTCATGTAATTTTCCTAACAGGACTATAGGGAAGCCCTTAGAGCTCAGCCGAAAGGAAGTAGTCCATCTGGCCATTGTTCTTACCAGACCGTGAAGGTTCAATGCTCTGAGTGGCTTGGACTACATCAAAAGCCGCGTTTGGAAGGCCCTCAAAATCATGGCTAAACGGGCAAGTCACTTCCCCTTGATCTGAACATAACGGGCGATTCCGTTCCGAGTAATCAGGCCGATCAGTTCGCCCTTTTCTTTGACTGCCAACCGGCCCTTGTCTTCTTTGATCATCAATTCGAGAGCTCTCGTGACATCGTCTTCCTTGGTCACTTCCCACTTATGATCATGGGGCACATAAATATCCGACACGGTGCGTTGTCGCCATTCTTCTTTAGGAATATTCTTGATTTCTTTAAGCGTGACAATGCCGAGGAATTTTCCCGCGTCGATCACTGGAAACCCTCCATAGCCATATCTGAGGAAATACTCGTTGACCGCCTGCTCGATGCTTATCTCCGGGCTTATTGTTTTCAAATCTGTAACCATAATATCTTTAACCTTGACGCCGCTCAAAATCTCTTGGAGGGTAGCCTGTCGATAGCTGGCCTGGGCGGTGCTATAAAGAAACCACCCAATGAGCATCAACCATAAGCCTCCTGGGCCCCCGTTTAGAATCGACAGAAAACCAAACAAGATGATTAATATTGCAATCCTCTGACCCCAACTAGATGCTTTCAGCGTGGCCGCGAAGTAGTTCCCTTTTAGCTTCCAGATAATTGACCTGAGTACCCTTCCCCCATCCATCGGAAAACCGGGGATCAGGTTGAAAATCCCTAAAATGAGGTTAATTTGGGCAAGATAAAGGAAAAGCGTCTTGACTCTTCCGCCTGTATTCAGTGCCAAGATGAAAAAAAATACGGAAAGAATAAAGCTAGCAAGGGGGCCGGCAATGGCTATCCAAAATTCCGCCCGAGGATGCCGAGGCTCCTCTTTCATGCTGGCGACTCCTCCAAAGACGAACAACGTGATGCTTTTAATTCTCACGCCAAATTTCTGGGCCACTAAAGAGTGGGAAAGTTCATGAATGAGGACTGAGCCAAAAAGCAAAAGTGCCGCCAGTACCCCCTTGACCCAGTAGGCCAGAATTGGTAGGTCTGGAGCCGCCTTAGGGAAAAAATGAGAAGATAACGACCAGGTGACCAGCCCAAAGATGATCAGCCACGAAAAGTGGACCCAAATGGGAATTCCCGCGATCGTCGCGATCTTCAATGAGCCTTTCCTCAACGAGCTACTCATTTTTATTCTCCTTTATGCTTATATCGGTAGGTTACCCCACCTATTCAGAGCTGCCGGACTTGCCTTCGGCAAGCTTACTGGACTTGTTTTTTAAAATGGGTGGATCAGCCCTCTGATAAGGTAGAGTGAAAATGATTTTGGTGCTGAGCCCAGTTGACTGTAAGCCCGGACCTTTCTTTGATGTTCTTCGGTCACTTTTTATAAAATTTCAGGCCCTTTCCAGGTCTCACCATTTCCTTTGAATAAAACGGAATAAACTAATTGTCAAGGGTTTCCTTTTATATTGTTCGGTAATAATCAAAAGTAGACGTAATGTAAAAAACATAAGTAGACAAAAAGTAGACGTTAGGGGAAGTGGAGATGGTAGAACCCTAATCATAAAGGAGGTGTTGCCAGCGTTAACAGCCAGCTTCATAAGCGATGGCCTTTGGAGTTTGTCGAGGTTAACCGTGCGAAGAGAGACAACACGACCCGCCCAAATTTATCATCCAGCGACACACCACCTCAGGTTCTGTAATGCCTTCATTCGTGCTGGCGTCGAGCTTTGCCAGGAACCAGTCTCTGCTTCCTTTGTTGAGGCTTTCGACCTACTATCCGTTCAGGCTAATTTGAGTTGGCCTGCCATTGAGAACCACTTTCATCCAGCTTTTTCCAATGCTTCTATTTGAGGTCCTGGCATGTTGAGACAAAGGTTTCCCCCGGTCCCTATTTTATTTTCAAAATTTCATAAATTGACCTGGCCATAAGAAACATCAAAAAATAAAACATTCTATTCATCAGCTTCGACGAATAAGATGGTAACCAACAGACATAGCGAGAATAATTGCCCCTATCCCGATAAGAGTTAGGCTCGGGAAGGCTGGAACGTCGAGAATGATCACTTTTCTCGCAATAGCTATTAGGGCCACCATGAAGACTACCTCCGCACGGATGAGATGCTCGACAAGATAGGTCTTTATAGTCTCCAGAAGTTCGATGCCGATTAGCACTAATAGGAAGAGACCGAAAATGTCTAGAAGGTCTTTGACGTCCAGAAGACAGAAAGGGGAGCGGAGGATATCTTTAACAATCAGATAGGCCAGGTCGAGGGTTGCCAGCAGAAGAACCACCGCCATCATGATTGTCAGAGCCCAAATCACGATTTTTTCAAATGTCTTAAAATAATTCATCTTTTTCCTCCTGGTTTATGAAAACGCGCTCCCCTCTCTCTTTTTCCAGCATAAACCTGAGAGCAGCCAGGATTAAGAGGTTCAAAGCCAGGCCCAAGAGGGCGCCAAATTCTTCCCGGTAAAAAATGAAAACTTGGGTAAAGAAGATCGAAATCAGAGTAGCTCTCTCAAACATTCTTAGCGACGTGTGGCGGTCACGTGTGAGGAAAAGGATTCCGAGAAAAATGAAGACCGCAGAGGCCAGAGAAGAAGCCAACTCCGCCCAGTCAATAAATGCCAAGTTTTCCAGCTGTAAGGCGATTCGATTGAATACTTTGATATCGAGAACCTGTTCCCACCCTAATCCGCGGAAAAACACCAAAGTAATGACATAGGATGCACTAACCACAAACTGGACAAGAAAAAAGATCACCATGCCGAGACGAAAGGCGCGGGTGTAAGCGATTTTCCGGTAATAATCTGTTAGCGCCGTTTTCCATCTCGGGATAAAACTCAAAGAGCGAGCCGGGAGTGGCTTGGCCAGAACGACTGCATTTTGAAAAGAGGAGAATACAGGATGGTCGGTTCGGCTGCGGGCTAAGTAGGAGAGGATCCTTCTTTTGCTTTCCACGTCCATCCCATGGAGGGCGATTTCTTCAAGCTCTCGGATCGCGTTGATCAAGTATTCCAGACGGGTGTAATACCGCCTTGTTTCGATACTGCGGACGGCCAGAAAAATCAGAATGAAGACCACATACATGACGGAGACAGAAGGCTTAAAAAAATAATCATTATCATGGGTAAGGAATTTGCCCACCTCATCAATAAAATATCCGAACCCTATGCCGCCGACGACAATCGCAAGACGTTCCCTACATTTGCCGAGAAAGGTTGAGAACATCAGGATAGAAACGAGCATGAAGAGCCCGCCCCAGAGGACATGGGCGATATGAAGCTTCTCGCCCCCCAACTTGGGATAGCCCGTTAATTCGAGAAAGGCGCGGATGATCAAAATAGTGGCTACGGCAGTAATCAGAAACGTCTCCAGGCGGCTGCCGGCGTCAAAATTGCGGATAAAGACATGCTCCCTTTTCATGTTTTTTCCTCCAATTTTAACGGTTATGGCGAGTGGAAGTTGATTTCCTTGATATTTTAAATATTTCCATGGCTCCAGGAACTGGAATAGCCACTCCCCAAGAAGTTAGCCATCCTTGGGGGAAGGCATGAGACTTCCGCAAAACGGCCCGCATGAAAGGGACCTGCATAGTGAAAAGGTGAAAGCCCTGAGCGGCCAGGACTCCGAAGACCAAAACAACATTTCTCCTGAGAGCCACCTCAAAAGCTGACTCTTTTACCGACCGGTAATTAAAAAAAAGCAGATTTCCGAAGAGCACCATGAAAAGGAGGAGATTGTTCCGGACGGCCTCCTCATCAAACTCTGATTTAAGAAGCCATGACCAGGCCCCAAAGGCCGCTACCCAGATTGAAAGTTCCAAAACGAACGTCTGTTTGAACATCAATGAATCGAAGATGCCCTCTTTCGGGCGGCGCGGAGGCCGGTCCATTGAGCTGTGGTCATCCACTTCCAAGGCAGCTGCTCTATTTATTGTAGAGGAGATGGCAGACTCCGGTAATTTCTTTGATTTCCAGAACAAAGGCAATGCCCGTTCCCGGTTTGTCCAGGTCAGCAGCCTGAACGATCGCTTCCAGTACTTTCTGGGTTATAGCCCTGGGCACGGCCGTCAGGACTATTTCCTTTTCGGGTTCAATGGGAATTCCCAGCAGGGTTTTCCTTTCATGGATGCCCGAGCCTCGGCCGAAAACGATCGTTCCCCCTTCAGCTCCAGCTTCACGCGATGCGCTGAGAATTTTTTCTGAACCACCCCGGTTGACGATGGTGACGATCAAATCATAAAAGGGTTTCATTTTCGTTTCTCCTCTTTTTTCGAGTAGATAAGCCCAAGGACCATTAATGAAAGGATGGGTGCCAGGGCAATAAGGGCAATCAAGCCGAGTCCGTCAAGAATAGGATGGCGGTGCTCGAGGGCCTCCGCCACTCCAATGGACAGGGCCAGGACGAAGGTGACTGTCATGGGGCCGGTGGCGACTCCTCCCGAATCAAAAGCGATAGAAATAAAGGTCTGGTCCGTGAACCTGAGCATGAGGATGGCGACGATGTACCCCGGAATGACAAAATAGCCAAGGGCGATTCCCGTCAAGACGCGGACCATTCCGATAGCGACGAAAACAGCAACGCCGAGCGAGAGGGTAATGATAATCAACTTCGCCCGCACGGCTCCGGTGGAGGCCTTTTCGACCTCGCCGGCCAGGATTCTCACGGCTGGCTCGGCGAAGGTGGCCGCGAAGCCAAAACAGAATCCAATCGGAAGGAGCAGCCACTTGTGTTCCATGCCGCCGAGCTCCCCGCCGATTCTTGCTCCGGCAGGCAGAAAACCGACCTTGACGCCCTGGAGAAAGAGTGTCAAACCAAAGAACGACATGAGGATTCCCTTTGCCATATTCGCCAGAGACCGCCGCGAAAGGCGTAGCAAAAAGACTTGAAATAGACCGAAGAATACGGCTAGCGGGGTCAAAGCGAGCAAGACTTCGAGAGCCATGTCTCCTAGCTTGATGAATTCCAACAATTCTTTCATCTGTAAATGATTCCCAAAATCATGACGCTGATGACCGGGCCGATCGAGGTGATGCCAATGACTCCGAATCCATCAGTGATGGCTGACTTTCCGCCCAAGACAGAAACAACGCCAATCCCCAAAGCGAGAATAAAGGGGACGGTCACCGGCCCTGTGGTTACGCCCCCTGAATCAAAAGCTACCGGCAGGAAATGAGGAGGGACAAAGAATGACAGAGTGAGGATGAGGAGATAACCCAAGGCAAGGACTATGCCGATGTGGACACCGAATACAATTCTTAGAATGGCTAGGCTGACTGAGATGCCTACACCAAGGGCGACGACAAAAATAAGTATGCCCTTGCCGATCTCCCCTCCGGAGACATAATCCACTTGATGAGCGAGCACCCTGACGTCCGGCTCAGCCACCGTGACCACAAAGCCGAGAACAAAAGCAAGGAGAACAATGACACCCAGGGAAGCCCCCTTGGGTAGCTCGGAGCCGATCGCCTCGCCAATTGGGAGCAAGCCGGTTCTGACGCCTTGAAGGAAGAGGAGAAGTCCCACCATAACCATAACCGCACCGATAAAAAATCGAGCCATGATCATAGCCGGCAGCGAAAGAAGGGTAGCTCGGAGGATAATGACCAGGGCCGCGACCGGGACTACAGCCTGAATAGTTTCTCCGAGGATTTTCTTGAATTCATCAGCCACTCTGAAATCTCCGGGACGGAAGAACATTAGAACCGACTGAAACCTATACTGTCAAGTCTGGAATTCGGCTGAAAACAGCCTGGTTTATTTGCCGGGCGTGAGGGTGCTAATTTCGTTCGGGTATGCTCCAGGAGTGGGAGTAAGAATCGTTTTTCCCCCTTTTCCTCCTCTGCGTATCTAAGCGGCGCACGCCAGGCTGCTAGGGATGAGCATTCCACAGTCCCCTGGGCCCCGTCACGCCGCAGGCGAGATAGAGGTTTTTAACTGGTGCTTCTGGAGGAGGCGGCGCGGCTTCCGGACCCACTCTCGAGATTCTCGCCGCCGAGAAGCTCAGGCCTTACCGTTTTCACCGCCCGGCTTTAAGGATTTCTTCTCTGGGATCTGGGCGTTCGCAGACAAAGGAGTCGTAGCAATACCCAGTGTAAATCGCCTGCTTTTATAAATTACCGATTATTTCAATTCTTTTAGCGAATAGATTAAAATCAACCCAGAACAAATAGCTGGACATATGCATATAAGGGTGTGTCCTGGAAGGAGGACAATTGCCTTATTTTTCAGAAGCCAGAGGAGGTCAAATAGCTCGTCCTACCCTATGCCGAGAGAGAGATTAGGCTGGCATGTTCTTTGCTGTATAATAGTGATGGAGGAAAGAGATGAGAAAAATAAGTTTAGGAATACTCGGCTGGTTATTAATTTCTTTATCTCCTCTTTTAGCTGCTGAGGACGGCTATTATCGCTATCAATTTGCTCGTGTTCAGTATGTTCAGGGAGATGTTGTGCTTCAAAAAGCCGCAGGAGAAGAAGAGGCGGCTGAGGTTAATTTGGCCATAGCTGAAGGTAATATTCTCCTGACCAAAGAAGGCCGGACCGAAGTCTATTTCGGCCGAGGCAATGACTTGCGTCTTGACCGCTGGACATCCGTCGAGTTTTCGCGGCTTCCCCAGGCTGAAGGAGACAAGACCAGCCTGAGAATTCTGGAAGGCTCAGTTTATCTGCGCATCAAAAGTTTACCTGAAGAGAAGAACTACGAAATCCATACGAGCGATGCCTCCTTTTACATCTTGGAGGATGGTTTATATCGGTTTGATGTTAGCGATAAGGAGACGGAAGTAGTTGTCTTAGAGGGGGCAGTAGAAGCGGCTGGAGATGAAAGGTCAGTTGTTCTGGAAAGAAACGAGAGGTTAGTGGCAGCCAGCGGCGAGCTGGGAGCCACGATGCGCACCGCTTTGGAAAAAGATTCTTTTGCTCAGTGGAATGACGAGCGCGAGGCGCAAGAAAAAAGAGTTTCTTCTCGCTACCTGCCGGCTGAGCTGGCGGAATATGAAGCGGAGCTGGAAGCCGGCGGCCGTTGGATTTATGAAAGACCCTGGGGGTACGTTTGGGTGCCGTATATTATTTATTCTGATTGGCGTCCTTATTACTATGGCCGCTGGACTTGGTATCCGGTTATTGGTTGGACTTGGGTTCCTTATGAACCCTGGGGCTGGTGCGTTTTCCATTTTGGCCGCTGGCACTGGCGATTTGGTTTAGGCTGGTATTGGATCCCAACCACTTATTGGGGGCCAGCTTGGGTTCATTGGTGGTCAGCCTATGATTATTTAGGTTGGGTACCCCTCAGCTATTATAACCGGCCTGTAGTTATCGTTAATAATTATTTCTATGACCGTTACTATGATTCAGTTTACCCGGTGTATTCTCGCGCCCTAACTGTAATTCGTAAGGACCAGCTTCGAGCGCCCCGTGTTCACGAGGTCGCTCTCCAGGAAAATCAACTGGTGCGGCTCAGTAACTTGAGCTTGAGGGCAGTGCGGACTGAAGAACTCAATTCTTTTGTTAAGCCTGAAAGCCTCAGAGCCTTGCCCACCAACCCCTCTATTTCTCGTCAAGGTTCTGGCACCCCGTCCTCTGGCCTTTCTACCGAAGGCAAGGTTATCCGACGAGAAGGCCTGCTCCCCAGGTCCACTTCTCCTGAGCTAAAGTCTAGCGGGTCTCAAACTCGTTCTACCCCTGAAGCTAAGGATTCCAGTATCAGACCGACCCGCCTGAAAGGCGAATCCTCAGGGGTGTCGATTCGCAATGAGTCTTTGGAGAGGGGCATTAATTCCAATCGACCCGGGGTCGCGCCGGTAGAAAGAAGAATAAGGTCAGAAAGCTCTTCTTCTGGAATAAAAGTCGCTCCTTCTGGCGTTAGGCCGCAGAAGGAAGAGAGACCGAGTTCTCCAGCCTCCCCGCCAGTGCGGAAAAAAGACGAAGAGAACGAGCGTCCGAGCCGAATAACTTCTTCCTTTGGCTCGCCACAAACTAGAGAATCCAGAATCGAAGGCAACTATTCCAGTCGAACCTCACCCAGCACCTATTTTCGCTCTAAACTGGCTGAAAAGATTTACCCCTCTCGCAGTCAAGAATCAAATAGCCTTCGCTCGGGTGGCGGTTCCGTCAATTCCAGCTCCTGGAGGTCACCGACAATTACTCGTCTTCCCTCGCCGTCTTCGCCCCGAGTTTCGGTACCTTCTTTTGGTCAGAGGAATAGCGGGATGTCAACTGCCAGAATATCGCCACCAAGCTTTTCTCCCCCCCGTGCATCCCCACCTCACTCATCAGCTCCGTCTTCAGGCAGGATAGTTAAGAAAAAGTAGGGTTAAAACTCAAAAACATTTCTTTTCACCGCCTTTTAATTTAATAATTTTTTGCTTTACTTTTTTTTCTTTCAATGCTATAAGTATTCATCCAATTTAGAGGCATGGTTTGGCCAAGAGGAGATTTGGGCGGAAAAGACCAGCCTCTTTCATTCTTCTTTGAGTCCGATTGGAGGTAAAGCCATGAGTTTGCACGTCATGCTGGAAGTTAAAGGACAAAGATGGAGTAAGTTTTCTTGGGGAAAGGCAAGCTTGGCGGTCATCATAACCGGACTGTTGATTATCGGCGCCTCATCCTGTCAGAAGGCGGCGCAAACCCAGGAAGAAGTAGCCGCCCCTCAACCCCATGAATTTACCGGCAAAGTTAAAACAGCCTGGGGAAAATATGTTTATTTACCTGCTGCCCAAGGGTTCGATATCGTTGTCGAAGGTAACCTCGAGTCAGGGACAGTGGCTGATTTGGTGGATAAAGAAATCAGAGTTCGGGGCAATATGATGAAGGAAGAGCCCTCCCTGTTTATTGCCGATACTATTGAAATTAGGGAAGGCGAGAGTCAATGGCGGACCGTTTTTACCCGCACCGCCGATGTCCAGTTGACCGATTATTTTCATCCGACAGAACGAGATAGCTATCTGGCTTTGACCATAACCAATATTAATAAGCCCGCTGATTGGGAGGGAAAAGGTAAGGCTAAGGTCTACGGCCAGTTGAATCTATTGCCCGAAAAAAGCGGCTCGCGGATAATCCTTTTTGACGCCAAGGGTAAAGAATTAGCGAAAATTATTGTCGATAATATCACGGACTACGCCGTTTATTATACAAAAAAACTCCGGCTTTATGATAAATTTTGGCTTTATTTGAATATAAAAGAGACAGTTGAGGCTAAAACTCGCTTGAAAACTAAGGAAATCTTCCGCGCTGATGTGGTTTTCGCCGGTCTCTATTAATTAGCCACCTCACTATTTTTAAGTGAATTTTCAGTCAAATCTTTCCGCAAGTTTATTTTTTTGCGAAACGGAGGCAGGCAATCGTTTCTCTTAATTCTTCAATTCCCTTGGCGATATCCTTTCCCAAGTGTAAGCGAATAAGGCGGCGGCCAAGAGAGCGCAGCGCCTCATAATCACCCCTAACCTGGGCTTCTTTCAGGCGGCTAAAGGTTAGCCAGCCTTCATTTCCACCCGGTCTCTCTGGTATCACCATGTCCACTTCGTCGTCGGCTGTAAGCTGCCAGAAAAAGCCTTGGCCGCTATCACCTTTGTGCAATTGTCCAGTTGAATGAAGGTAACGAGGCCCCCAGCCCAGGGTTACTGGTCGGCCTAATAAATAAATTAATTGTCGCCGTAGCCCTTCTAAGGCCAGTTTGGTTTCAGTCTCGGAAGGCAGGAAGGCTTGAAGAGCCAAATAACTGGCGCTCCGGGCCGAAGACAGAAAATCCAGGAGAGCTTGATCGAAAGAAGCGGCTGGCCGGGAGGAATAAAGCTTAAAATCCCGCCAAACCAAGCCTCCCTCTAAGCCTTGATAGGCTTGCCTTATCTGCCAATCTTTTAAAATGGCCTGGGTCATTAGCTTAGTTCTTTCGACGTCGGGCTGGTCAAAAGGATTAATCTTTAAGCAGGAGCCAACTAAGGCTGTTGCCCATTCCCAGAGAAAAAACATGGCCCCAATTTCTTCTTGAGGCTGAAAAGAAAGAAAAACACCTGGGACTTTTTGGCGTCTAAGCTCTGCATATAAGTAATCAAAAGACTTGTTCGGTGTACCTACCGAAATAAAAGCGACATCCTTGAGCTCAGTTAAAACGAGCAATTCTTCCCGGCCGTTAACCAAAAGGAGGCCCTGGCCCTCCTTCCCCGTGCTTTCGGCGATCAGTTGTTCCAGCCAATCAGCAAAACTTTCTATTTCTGGTTCAACCCAGAGGAGGAATTTATCTCTGCCTTGAGCCGCGGCCGTCGCTAAAAAGGCGGTTAAAACGGCTCCCGGGTTCTCCTTTGGGTTTTCCTTTTGGCAAAGAGACATCATCTGCGAGGCGGAGCTGAGAAGGTCATAAATCTCTATGCCTTTAATAGCGGCTGGCACCAAACCAAAGGGTGAAAAGGCGGAGAAACGACCACCGATGGTCGGGTCAGCTAACCAGATTTTTCTGAATTTTAGCGCTGAAGCTACTGAATCAAGAGGGGTTCCCGGGTCAGTTATGGCGACGAAATGTTGAGCGGCTGAATCCGGCCCCAGTTCAGCCGCAGCTCGAGAAAAAAAATAATGAAAGAGGGCCGTAGTTTCGGCCGTTGTCCCTGATTTAGAGGAAACGAGGTAAAGGGTTTCGGCTCCGGGGCAAAGGTTGGCCTTTTCGTGGATTGCAGCTGGGAGTGTTGAGTCCAGAACATGTAAATCGGGAAATCCCGAGGGAGTATCAGAAAGCTGAGCTAAGACTTCTGGGGCTAAGCTTGACCCGCCCATTCCCAAAAGCAGAGCGTGACGAAAACCAGTTTTTTTAACTTCTTCGGCAAAGGACTTTATTTCTGGACAAAGCGGTTTCATTTTTTCTGGGGCTCGAAGCCACCCTAAACGGTTGCTTATAGTTTTTGGCTCTGGTTTCCAGAGTGTCCAGTCTTGCTCCCAAAGCCTGGTGATGAGGTGTTGCCCTTGGAACAGCTCCAGCTGCTGAGACAGAAGCTCCGGGTTTTCTAAAACCAACGTGACAATAGGAAACGGATACGAGGAAGAGTTTTTCATAGCAATTTCATCTTCCGGGAGTTTGTCTTGGAAGTCAAGCCATTTGGCACCGAAAGGAGTTGCAGAAATTTTCGCTTTTTAGTAAAAAGGCCATAAGAAAAGGAGGTTAAAATAATGGTTAAAGGGCCTTTTAGCATTAAATTTTTTAGCGTTTTAGCCATTATTGTAATCGGGTGTGGTTTTATTTATCTATTCGCCCAGCCTCAGGAAGCGGGAAAAGTGACTGGCACCTGGCAGATGGTGGTTGAAGCCGAAGGTCAGTATTTTTATCTAATCCTTGTTCTCAAGGAAACAGAGGGTAAACTAGAGGGCACCATTTCTGAGGCGAGCGGCTTTTTCAAAGATGTTTCCCTGACAAATATAAAACTTGAGGCGGAGCGCCTTAGCTTTGAATTCACGGTGCCGACCCCACCCGATGGTCTCTCCAGGCTGGTGGCGGCTGACCTGAAAGTGGGCCAAGATTACGAGAAAATGGAGGGTTCTCTCCATATCCCCGATTTAGGAATAAGTGCCCCAACGACCCTTGCACGTCAAAAAAATTAGACGCGTCCTACTTTTAGCCTTTTTAGGTTAATCTTAGCCGAGTATATATTTTGAACTGGCGGGACATGCCAGAGAAAGGTGGGAGGAGCGGTTAAAAATTAAAGAAGAGAGACGCCGTCCGGCCTTAGTTGTCTCCATCCATGATGTTACTCCCCATTTCTTTTCTCAATTAAAGCGAATTGCGGTCCAGCTCCAAGAGATAGGGATAAACGCTATGGCCCTTAAGGTCATACCTAATTACCGGGGTGAAGCTAATATTTTGTCTTCTGAGCCCTTTTTAAATTGGCTGCGTCAACTTAAAGAAAGGGGCAGCGAAATTGTCCTCCACGGCTTCGAGCACCTTCAACCTAATCCGTCTTCTTGCTCCATTTCTCGATTCCACCCTTCTTTTCTTACTAAGGGTGAAGCTGAATTTGCCGCTATCACTTCTGAGGAAGCCCGGCAACGTCTTCTCTTAGGGGGCAACATTTTAGCTGCAGCTAATTTTGATTACGCCGGGTTTACGGCGCCCACCTGGCGAGCGAACCGTCAAACCATCCATGCCCTGAAAGAAAGCGGCTTTAGCTATTTTACAACTTTTAGCGGGCTAACTGATTTGCGCACAGGCAAGCGATATTTTTCGCCCGCCTGGGGCCATCAAGGAATTGAACCCTGGCTCGAAGCGATGATGAGTTGGGGAAATAGACTGGCCGCAATTTTTCTTTTCCGTCATCTCCCATTGATCCGGATTGTCTTTCATCCTAAGGGCTTAGAGCAGCCCAATTTTGCAAGCTCAGTTCGCTTGGTACGGCGGCTTCTTCCAGACGTTGAGCTCACTACCTATTCTCGCTTTTTAGGGTTGAAGTGAAACCGGCGATTTCAATAATCATCCCTGCTTACAACGAAGCTGCCTATCTCTCCGATGCCCTGAATTCCGTTAAGAGTCAGACCTATGACCATGACGCTCTGGAAGTGATAGTTATTGATAATGCCTCCACTGACCAAACAGTTCGAGTTTATTGGGATTTTGTCCAGAACAATGAGCTCCGGTTTAAAATGTGCCTCGCTGAGGAGAAAATCTTAGGTGTTTCCAGAGCAAAAAATAGAGGGGCGACCTTGGCTAAAGGCGATATCCTCCTTTTTCTTGACGCCGATTCAGAGATGAGTCCGAATTTGGCCGAAGTTGTTTCTAATTATTATCAACGAGGCTTTAAGATGGGCATTATCCAGCTCAAGCCTAAATCCTCGGATTGGCTGGCTAAGCATTTCTTTCAGTTGATTGAATTTGGCAAAAGGACGTTCCGCATCGCCGCTCAGATGGGTTATTGTGACCGGCAACTTTTTTGGCTTGAAGGCGGTTTTAACCCCTCCCTTCGCCTCTCCGAAGACCTTGACTTTTTCACTCGACTGAAAAAGAGATTGAAGCAGACGGGCGAGGATTTTAGCTACATTAGCGAAGCCTGCATTTATACGTCGACTCGACGCCTGGATTATTTCCCGCTTAAAAGCGGCTATTTTCTCATTTTTTTCCAATGGCTATTAAGTTTTCTCGGTTTAGGCCGTGAGCATTACAAAGCCTACCGCTAATTAGTTTTATTGATTCTCTTCCATTTTGTATGGGTTAGGCTCGGAGACGTTCGGAATGGCCTCGCTCCCCCTCAGGTTTTTAACGCCGTTTCGTCTTCGCCCTTCTCGGCGCCCGCGGCGCTCGCCTCCCTGTTCAGAGACATAGCCCGGAAGTCCTTTGCCTCCCTTTGGCCTCTCTGTTGATCCTGTTCAGGCTCAGATATTCTCGGCGGCCAGAGGTTCCCTCGAAGGGCGATTTGGGAAGGCTAAATCTTCAATGGTCACTTCTTCCCTCCCGAACTTAGCCCGCAACCCAGCCCAGATAAAATGGAAGAGAACCGTTTTATTCTATTCTTTAAGCTGAGGATGACGCCGATGGAAATCTGTGGCTTGCTGAAAAGCGCGGGCTAGGCTCAGCGCTTTAGCTTCTTCAAAGAGGTTGCCGATGAAGGAGAGACTCGTGGGGTGGCCGCGGTCGTCAAATCCATTGGGAACGACCACCGCAGGATGACCGGTGAGGTTTGTTAAGAGGAGATTAGAGCCGCCGAAGGAGGGCGCAACATAAACGTCAATATCCTTCATTTTTTCCGCCATTTCTTGCATCAGCCGCCAGCGAATACGGTTGGCCTGGATGTATTCTACCGCGGGAATAAACCGAGCCTGCCGAAAAACATTCGGCCAAGCATTGCGAGTTTGACGGGCTAAGAGGTCGTCGCGGTTACTCCTCGTCAGTTCATCAAAGGCGGCGGCCGCTTCCACGTTGAGGATGAAGGAAAGGGATTCAACGGGAAGGTCCGCAGGCAACTCCAAGGGAATAAGCTCAACTCCCAATTTACGGAGAACTTCTAAAGAAATAAGGTCATTTTTCTTTTGGCGATAATCCTTATCAAATTCTTTTTTAAGGTAACCGACACGGATTGCTTTTAAGTCAAGGTTTGGGTCCCAGTTGAAGGGTTTATCAACACAGGTCAGGTCTTTTCCGTCCGGACCCATAATGGCTTGAAAAATTAGGGCGCAATCATCAACCGAACGAGCTATGGGACCAATTTTATCCATGCTCCAGCTGAGAGCCATGGCCCCGGCTCGGCTAACTCGACCAAAGGTTGGTCGCAGGCCCGTGACCCCGCAGCGGGTAGAAGGGGAGACAATCGACCCCCATGTCTCAGTCCCGATAGCAAACCCCACCAGACCAGCCGCCGTAGCCGCCGCTGAGCCTGCCGACGAGCCGCTCGAACCTTGTTCATAATCCCAAGGGTTTCTGGTTCGGCCGCCAAACCAAACATCGCCCCAGGCTAACTCCCCCATAGTCAGTTTGGCGACCAGAACCGCACCCGCCTTCTCTAATTTTTCAACCACAGTTGCCTCTTCCTGCGGAACCTGGTCCTTGTAAGGAGCTGCTCCCCAGGTAGTTCGTATGCCCTTCGTAGCCAGAAGGTCTTTGGCTCCCCAAGGAATACCATGGAGGGGGCCCCGATAGTACCCGGCCGCGATTTCCTCGTCCGCCTTTTTGGCCTGAGCTCGGGCTAAGTCCTCAGTTAAAGTGACCACACACTCTAATTTTGGGCCATATTTTTTCAAACGAAGGAGGTACATTTCTGTAAGTTCAGTTGAAGTTACCTTCTTAGTACGAATAAGCTCAGCCAGAGCAGTAACAGGATAAAAGGCTAAATCTTCTAAGTTCTCCGGCCGCTCGAGCCGGAAATTTTTATCAAGGGGCCAAGGCGGGGAAGAAATGGTTTTTGGGGCTGCTTCGGGCTCTACCTTAGGTTCTTTTGTCGTCAGCGGGTTAAAATAGAGGGCTGGCGGGATTTCGTTAGACAAGATGACTTGGCGGAGCTGGCGGTAAGTTCTGGCATGGCCTCGGAGGTCCTCCAGCATTAGCTTTCTTTCCTTGGGGGTGAAATGAAGGTCGATAATTTTCTCCATTCGAGAGATATCATGAACCTGAACTTTTTTGCCTTTGGTTAAATAAAGGGCAAAAGCACCGCCGATAATTAAAAGAACAACTGTCAAAGAAATAATCAAAGGCCAGAAATTTCTGGACGCCTTCCTTGGATTCTTTTTGTTCATGAAGACCTCCTTTCAGCTCTTATAATTTTCTGGACTTTCCCGATTTTACGATAATTGCGGGGCCAGATGAAAGATAAATTTCTCTGATAAATTGCCTAAAATTAGCGTAGGCGCCAGAATAGAAGGATAGCCATTTTGGATTTCTTCTTCGGTTGCAACTCTCCGTGAATTTGTTTATTATGCCAGCGCCTAATTTTTTAAAAAGATTATTTTTGCCCAGACAATTAATTGATTCGACGGGTGGCCAAGGATAAAGGAGGCATGATGAAGGCGGAAACTGATTGGGCGGCGATTGCGAAGCTAAGATGGGTGGTGCTGATTTTAATGGGCTGGGTTATTTTTGGCGCTTATTATGCCTATGACTCCGTTAGCCCGATCGCTGATTTCATCATGCGCGATATGGGGTTGAGCCGAGCTCAATATGGTCTTCTTTTCAGCTTTTACTATCTGCCTAATTTTATCATGGTTTTGGTGGGCGGAATTCTCCTGGATAGGATCGGCATAAGGCGCGCTGGCGGACTCTTTGTTTCTCTTTGTGCTCTGGGCGTTTTGATGACAGCCGTGGCTTCTGGTCGAAGCTTTGCTGTTATGCTGGCCGGCCGCTTGCTTTACGGGCTTGGTTCTGAATCTTTGATCATTACCCAGAATAAAATTCTTTCCAAGTGGTTCCGTGGTAAGGAGTTAGCCTTAGCCTTTGGTTTAAACCTGACCGTTGCCCGTTTAGGAACTTTTGCCGCCCTTAACAGTGCCGCCCGTATTCAGGCCTTATCTGGTTCCTGGAAGCTGGCCATTTGGGTCTCGGCGGTCATCATGTTTCTTTCCTTAGCCCTTTTCTTTATTTATTCGGGCTTAGACCGGTCCAAGGAAAAGTTTTTCCCGGCGCAAGCATTAACTTCCGCCGAAGAAAAGATTGTCATTAAAGATATTTTTGCCTTCCGGCCCTCCTTTTGGTTTGTTTCCTTGCTTTGCATGACCTTTTATTCCGCCATCTTTCCTTTTACCGCTTTTTCGACCGTGTTTCTCCAGTCCAAATTCGGGTTTAGCGCCGTCAAGGGAGGTTTTTATACCTCGTTGGTGATAACCGGAACGATGATTTTTACTCCACTCTTTGGCTTCCTCGTTGACCGTATCGGCAAAAGGGCAACGATGATGATTATTGGTTCGGTTCTCCTCGTTCCAGTCCATACCTCTTTGGCCCTAACCCCTTTTGCTCCGGCCGCGGCGATGGTTGTTTTGGGAATTGCTTTTAGTCTGGTTCCTGCGGCCATGTGGCCCGCGATTCCCATCATGGTCGAGGAGAAGCGCTTAGGCACAGCCTTTGGTTTGATGACTTTAATTCAAAACGTCGGGCTAACGCTTTTTAATTGGCTGGCTGGCAAAATCACTGACCTTTCCGGCGGTAATTATAGAAATACTATCTTGATGTTTGCCGGTCTTGGTTTGGTGGGCTTTTTATTTGCCCTCCTCCTCAGGCAAGCGGCTTGCCGGGAAGGTAGTCGAATCGAGCTTCCTTCCCATCAAGCCCAGGTCTAAGATAGTCATGGTTTTAGTTTAAGTGCAGGATGATGGAGTTATTAAGGGAGGTTTATGGTTTAAAATTGATAAAAAAGAGACAGGCTGGAAACAGCCGATTCCTTGCTTATGCTTAATATTAACCTCCCGAAAGTTAAAACCTGTGAGGGTCAGTGGAACAAAAACAAAAGTGGCGTCGGGCTCAAAAAAGGATGACAGACTGTTTAGTGATAAATATATTAGGACTTGAAGATTAAGAATTAAAAGGTAACCATAAAAGAATGAAGAGGTGAGGGAATTAAGATTAAAAGTTCGGGTTTGATGTTTAGTCCTAAAAAAGGCTTTGGCCTTCCTGCCTTTTTGGGGGTTATTTTTCTGATAATCTACGCCGGTGCCAACCTTCTTTGGTTAAGCTACGACACTTTGCCGCCACCTTTTGACCAATCAGCCCACGGCTTGATTGTCTTGAAATATCATCAGCTCCTCGACCATCCGGCCAGTCTTTCAGGGAGCAAGCTACTTCGCGGCACTAACTACTGGCCGCCCTTCTTTTATTTTTCGAGCGCCATAACCACCCAAATTTTCGGGTTTAGCCCCGACACCATTGTCCTTACGAACTTCTTTTTTTTGCTTCTGCTGGCTCTGGCTCTTTTCAAATTGGGTGAAACATTATTTAACCGCTGGGTAGGTCTGTTGACTGTTCTTCTTTCTCTAATGTGTCCCCTTGTTTATGCTTTGCTGCGGGACGGTTTGATTGATTTTTCCTTGTTAACGATAGTCGTTGTTGTCCAATATCTAATTATTAAAAGTCGGAGTGGTCTTCATCTTAAAGCCGGCCTTATATTAGCCCTGGCCATGGCGGCCGCTCTTCTCACCAAATGGACCTCTCCAATATTTTTTGCTTTTACCGGGCCGCTTGTTTTCTTAGTTAGCTGGAAAAGAGAGCCCAGGCCTTTCTGGCGTTCTCTCTGCCGTGGGTTTATTGTGGTTATGATTGCGTTGGCCTTGGCCCTTCCATGGTATATAAAGAATTACAGCGATTTTCGCTCTGGCGCCCACCATGCTCTCTATACTGATTCCAAGTTAGAGGGAGACCCAACCCGCTTTTGGCCCTCCTTGGTTTGGTATCTTGAGGCTTTGCGGGATGTCCTTGTTTCCCGCTGGCTTCTGCCCTTTTTTCTTGTCGGTTGGGCGGCCTTTTTTCTCTGGAGTAAAAACTGGCTGGCTCTATCTTTTAGCTTAGCCTGGTTTTTTCCCAGCCTGCTGATTTTTATTTTTATTCCGAATAAAGATGCCCGGTTCATTTTGCCTCTACTTCCTTCCTTAGCCCTTTTGAGCTCGGCCGGTCTTAATTCCCTTCCCTCAAGAAAGACAAGGTTAGCGGTAGCCATGGCGCTAATCATTATCGGCTCTTATCAGTTCAGCGCCATTTCCTTTGGCTGGCCAAAATTTATCGAGCATCCTTACACCCATCAGGCCACTCGAGAGGAGTGGCAAGTAGAAAAAATTTTAACCGACCTGAAAACAGCTTTTCCTGGAAAAGAATTGAGAATAGCGGTTTTAGCCAATCAGCCTTATTTTAACCCTAACCTTTTTCATTTTTATAGTGCGGTTAAGACTTTTTCCTTTAAGATTGATAGCGTGGGCGACCGCCCCCCGAACTTTACTCAACTCACAGCCTATCATTTCTTAATCCTTAAAACAGGCGATATCGCCCTCGAGCATACGGCGCGGCACCGTTGGGCTTTTTTGTCCAAATTCTGGCCCTGGCTGGAAGGGGAGAATAAAGGGCCTTCTTTTATTTTATGGGGTAAGTGGCCGCTACCCGATGGAAGCGAAGCTCTGGTTTACCAGATTGAAAAATGAAAAATCTCTCGCTCTTCTTTTTTTGACTGGTTGCGATAACCGTATCTTTTTGTTATTAATAACAAATTAACAAGTTATTTTTGAACCCAGGCGAGGTTTTCATGAAGCGCGCCATCATTTGCGATATGGGGCAGGTTGTTCTCTGGTTTGATAACCGTCATTTTTATCGGCGGTTGGGGGAAGCCTCTCCTTATGAAGAAGAAGAGATAAGACAATTGGTCAGGGACCATTTTGAGCTCATCGAGCTCTTAGACATGGGCCGGATTTCGCCCCAAGAATTTTATGCCAAGATAATCAGCGCTACCCGAGCTAACCTGGATTACGAGACCTTTCTGGCGGCCTATTGCGATGTTTTTACTCCTAATAAGCCTGTGATTGATATCCTAAGGCGGGCCAAGAGTTCGGCGCGTCTTGTCCTGCTTTCCAACACGGATGTGCTTCGGTTTTCTTTTATCCGGCAGCGTTTCCCTAAAGTCATGATTTTTGATTCTTTGGTTCTTTCTTATGAAGTTGGGCTGATGAAGCCCCAGCCTCAAATTTATCAAATCGCTCTCCAGGCGGCAGAGGCCGAGCCAGAAGAAACAGTATTTATCGATGACCTGGAAGAAAACATTCGACCGGCCAAGGGCTTGGGTATGGCGACTATCCTTTATCGGCCAGAAACAGATTTGGAGCATAACCTTCAATCCTTGGGGGTAAGGCTGGAACCAATAGTTCAAGTTAATAAAAAAATTAGCCAGAAATAAAATAGGATGAACTGGCTTCAAGGGATAAAAGGACAAAATGAATCTTCATCTTCCATCTTGTACGGGCTAAGCAATGTCACGGCTTGAAGGGCCCCCGCTCCCGTTTGGTTTTTCCTTGCGTTGTCTTTTACCTTCGTTGGGCTGGCCGAAATCGTCTCTCTGGCAACGGACGTCGAGTTGGCAAAAAGGTCGCTTAGAGGGGAGAGGAAAAGCAAAACTAATTAAAAGTGGTTAATTCCTTATGATTTTGATAAACGCTGACAGAAAAGAGGTAAGTAAATGACCGAAAAGGCGATTCGGGTTAGGGTTTATCTTATTTTGGCCGCTTTTCTTTGCTTAAATCTAATTTTTCTGAGTTGCGCCGTTAACCCGGTTACTGGACAGAAAGAACTAAGCCTGATTCCCGCTTCCCAGGAAAAAACCTTGGGCGAGGAAACCGATGGTGAAATTCGTTCCCAATACGGAATAGTCGCTGATAAGGACTTGGTTGCTTATATCAAGGGTGTAGGGGAATCCATAGTTCCCCATACTCACCGGCCAGAGCTTGGCTACCATTTTGCTGTCCTTGATTCACCCGTTATCAACGCCTTTGCTGTGCCCGGAGGCTATGTTTATGTTACGAGGGGAATTTTGGCTTTAATGTCTTCAGAAGCGGAACTGGCCACGGTTATCGGCCATGAGCTGGGTCATATCAGTGCTCGTCATAGCCTCCGGCGGTTAAGTCAGATGATTCTTGTCCAGACTGGCTTAGCCTTAGTGAGTGCTGTGGATAAAAGGCTGGCAGAAATCGCCGGCCTCGTCGGTGTCGGCATGCAGCTTCTCTTTCTCAAATATAGCCGTGACGATGAATACCAGGCTGACAGCTTAGGCGTCGAATATGCCCGCAAAGCCGGCTGGTCTCCCCAGTTTATGATTGATTTTTTTTCTGCCCTGGAAAAAATAGGTGACCTTTCCGGAGGTCGCAGTCTCCCTGGTTTTCTCTCTACTCATCCTTTGACCAAAGACAGAATAGAAAAGGTAAAAACGATGCTCACGGAGGAGGACCGCCGTTTAAAAGTTAACCGAGATGACTATCTCCTTAAACTTCAAAACCTGGTCTATGGCGATGACCCGCGGCAGGGCTTCGTCGAGAAAGGAAAATTCTATCATCCCCAAATGAAGTTTGTTTTTTCCTTCCCCGAGGACTGGGCCGTGCAGAATACTGCTTCCCAAGTAAGGATGGCCTCTCCAGATGGCCGAGCCGCCCTGGTTTTAATGGTTGAAAAATCAGCCGAAGATTTAAGAACATACGCCACGCAAAAGGCGGCAACCATCAAGGGGGCAACTTTAATGGGAGAAGATAGAATCGAGACCGGCTCTTTACCTTCCCATCACACTTTTTATTTGCTGGAAAGGGAAGAAGGTGAAACTCTCTATCTTCGCTTAGGGTTGATTCGTCTCGGCGAATTCATTTTTAGTTTTTTTGGTCTGGCTCCCTGGCGCAACTATCCTCCGTATGATGAGAAGTTTAAGGTTTCAATTCGCTCCTTGGACCAGCTTAAAGACCCTGCTTATCTTAACCGACAGCCACTGCGGCTCAATTTAGTCCGCGCTTCAGGGAAGGAGCGGCTCTCTCAGATTTTCGAGCGAACTGGGATGCCGCGCGACCTCTGGCCAAAATTCGCCATCATGAATGGCTTCGAGCTTGAAACCATGCCGCCCGCCAATTATCTAGTTAAAACAGTCTGGCTAAAGGGACAAACCCGACCTTCTCAGCAGTAGGAAATTGGGAAGCAGCCATTCTTCAGAAGGTGAATAATGGTTATAGCGCTGCCTTGGGACGGCCGGGGAGTGGTCTTGAAACCCGGGAACGGCGGGAGACGCGGGCGTTTCTGCGGCGAAGGAAGCTGAGGAGGGCCAATTTTCCTAAGGGCAGGAGATGGAGGCTGTTCGGGACCGCCTAATGGCATCCTCCGTGGTTTGGCTGCTGGCGACTCCTTTTTTCTCCCCTAAGGAATTATTTTTTGATTGTATTATAATGTTTCTTTGCTTGGTTTTGCGGCTTTAGAGCCAGCGGAGCCAAGAGATAAGTTAAGGACCATTAAGACAGTCTTTGACTTGGAGCCTTGGCACTTTGAAAATAAATGAGGTGCATTAATAACTGAGAGGCCAAGTATAAACTAAACTCTGATTATCGCATCATAAGGAGAAAAAAATATGGCATCAACTGAGGATAAAATTAAGGAGGCTCTTTCCCGCGTTATCGACCCCGAGCTTCAACGGAACTTGGTGGAATTGGGCATGGTGCGGGAAATACGAGTGGAAGGTGAAAAGGTTAGAATCAAGTTGGCTCTAACTTTTTCTGGCTGTCCGCTCAAGGAGCAAATCGTTACTCAGGCTAAAGAAGCAGCCCTTACCGTTGCAGGTGTGAAAGAGGTGGAAATCGAGACTACTGAAATGACTGATGAGGAAAGGAAGCGAATCGGACTTGGAGGAGACAAACAGGGGGTAGCGGAGCCTTTTAACCTAATTCACCGTTCGCTGGCTGTGCTCAGTGGAAAAGGAGGAGTAGGTAAATCGCTTGTTTCGGCCCTTCTGGGCTTAGCTTTCCGAGAGACAGGCCAAAGAGTGGGCCTTTTAGATGCTGATATTACCGGGCCGAGTATTCCCAAGATTTTTGGCCTAAAGGAGAGACCAAAAACCGGGCCTTTGGGGCTAATACCTGTAGAGAGCCGAAAGGGAATAAAAATCATGTCGATTAACCTTTTGCTTCCGGAAGAGGACGAGGCGGTAATCTGGCGGGGCCCGCTTATCAGCGCGGCTATTAAACAATTTTGGGGGGATGTTTTTTGGGGGGAGCTTGATTGGCTGATTATTGACCTCCCGCCGGGGACCTCAGATGCCTCCCTCACAGTAATGCAGACACTGCCCACCTGCGGGATAGTTTTAGTCTCCACCCCCCAGGATTTGGCGGAAATGGTTGTCCGCAAAGCGGCTAAGATGGCTTTGAAAATGAAAGCTCCTTTGCTTGGTCTGGTGGAAAATATGAGTTATTTTGTTTGCCCCGATAGCGGTCGAGCCTACGAAATCTTTGGCCCGAGTCGGGGTGAAGAAATGGCTGCCCGGCTAGGCGTTCCTTTTTTGGGCCGCCTCCCCTTGAACCCGAAAATTGCCTCCTTAAGCGATGCGGGCGAGATTGAAAAGCTGCCGCTGGACGATTTTCTTCCGTTAGCCCGACGCCTGGCCGAAAAATTTGTTGATTGAGTGCTAAAGGAAGGGCTGAGGTCGCTTGTTTTAGGCCAAAAAATAGTTAGACGCTGCTCTTTGGCCAAAGATTTTAGGGGAGTGGGTCCTGCTTTTGATTATTTAAGAGGGGAAAGAAAGAGGCGGCGTCGCCGCGGGCCGTCGAATTCGCAGAAGGTGATTCCCTGCCAGGTGCCAAGGCAAAGATTTCCGTCCTTAATGATAATGTAAAGACAACTTCCACAAAGCGAAGCCTTAACGTGGGCCGGAGAATTCCCTTCGCTATGAGCGTAAGGGAGGTCGTCAGGAACCATATGACATAGGGCTAAAAGGATATCTCTTTTAACAGAGGGGTCGGCGTTTTCATTTATGGTGAGGCCGGCTGTGGTATGAGGGACAAAAACAATAATCCCGCCTTCTTTTATTCCCAATGCCTTAACTTCCCTGGCCACCAGCTGGGTTATATCAATCAATTCTTCCCTTGACCTGGTCTCAATTTCCAGCATCTTCATTCTTTTCCTCCCATCTTTATTAAAAGATAAAATAATATTTTAATTTAGTTCTTTTCCCGCTTTAATATAAACCCTGCTTTTTAATAAAAATTGGTTTCCCTGGCTCTTTTATTTTTTGCTTATTTTCTTCAGGAAAAACATGGTCACTTCAAAGCTTGGTTGAGCCAGCTAGAAAAAAGCCTTTTTTAGAGTCAAGGTTTTTTGGCGGGAAATAATAATCAAGGCCAAGAACATTAATTCCCAAAAGGACCAGTTTTAGGGAAGTTTTATTTCTTCGAGCCAGGCTTTCACTTTATCAATCAGAGCCTGGTCCTTCAGCTTAGGAAGAGCTTTTTCCAGAAGTTCACGAGCCCGCCCTTTTTCGCCAAGGTTGAGATAGGCAATGCCGAGATTAATCAATATTATCGGGTCTTCAGGGTTAAGGCTTAAAGCCCGGTTGAAATAATTAACGGCGGCCTTATAATCCTGCTTTTCGTTGCAGGCGACGCCTAAAAGATTGAAGATAGCTGGGTCTTTGGGGTTGGACTCAGCGGCTTTTAAACCAAATTCGATGGCTTCATCATATCTTTTCTGGTCAAGAAGCAGACGGGCGAGAAGAAAAAGGGAAGGGGTATAGCTAAGCGCAACTGCCTGACGATATTCCCTTTCGGCTCGCAGAATTTCACCCATATCTTGATAGACAACAGCCAGGTTATGATGGGTTTCTCCGGAATCGGGCTTGAGCTCAAGGGCTCGTTCCAGAGCCTCAGCCGCAGCCTGATAATTGCCCTTTTTGTGATAAATAACCCCTAAAAGATTATATGAAGCGTAATGATTAGGGTCTAAAGCCAGGGCTTGTTTGAGGAAATCAAGCGCCATATCTGGAAGCTCGTATCTCATGGCCACAACTGCCTTTTCATAGTGATATTGGGGGTCCTTTTCTTTATCGGGCGCAGTCTTTGGTTTGGAAGTAGTGCAAGAGGATGCAAGAAAGATGATTATCAGGATCAAATTAAAAATTTGAAAAATAGAGAAGCGGAAAGTAGTTCTTTGACGTCTATTGATCATGTTGAAATTTTGTCATAAGTCCGCTTTCAAGGCAAGCTGAGTCTAAGCGATGATTCTGGTATAATCATGATTGGTTTAGAGGAAACCTTGTATGGCGCCTAAACCAGAAATTGAAATTTCTCCTGATTTCGAGGCCGCCTTGGATTTACTGGAAAATTCCAAGAGTCATGTTTTTATTACGGGCCGAGCGGGCACGGGGAAATCAACTCTCCTTCAGTATTGGCGCCAGAATACGGAGAAAAAGGTAGCCGTTTTGGCGCCAACAGGGGTCGCCGCTCTAAATGTCTATGGCCAGACTATTCACTCTTTCTTTGGTTTTAAGCCCGATATCACCCTCGATAAGGTGGAAAAGCTATCCGCCCAGCAATCAAAACTTTACCGGGCTTTAGAGACAATCGTCATTGATGAAATCTCGATGGTCAGGGCTGATTTACTTGATTGTGTCGACCACTTTTTGCGGCTCAATAGCCGCGAGCGACGTCTTCCCTTTGGGGGCCTCCAGATGATTTTTATCGGCGACCTTTATCAGCTTCCTCCTGTAGTGACTTCCAAAGAAAAAAAGATATTTTCCGCGGGCTACGAGACCCCCTACTTTTTCTCCAGCCGGGTTTTTAACCGCAGCGATTTTTCCTTCGAATTTATCGAGCTTGAAAAGGTCTATCGTCAGAGCGACCAGAATTTTATCGCTTTGCTTAATGCCATCAGAAATCGGACGGTGACCGAAGAAGATATCAGCCTTCTGAACCAACGGGTTGACCCCGATTTTATTCCGGGCAAAGATAAATTTTATATCACCTTGACCAGCACTAATGACTTAGCCTCGACCCACAATCAAGAGAAGCTCCGGGCCCTGTCCGGAAGAGTATGGATTCATCATGGCCGCCTTACGGGCGAATTCGAAAAATTTGACCGTTCCTCGCTGCCAGCGGATGAAATCCTCGAATTAAAAAAAGGAGCTCAAGTGATGCTGGTCAACAACGACCGCCATGGCCGCTGGGTTAACGGCACCATAGGTCGGGTGCGGGCCATTGAAAAGCACCGGTACGGCCATGCCCTGGTTATTGTTGAGCTTCAGAATGGCGCGGAGGTTGAAGTTGAGCCCTATACGTGGGAAATTTTTCATTATAAATATGATGAAAAAAGAAAAATAATCGAGACGGAAACAGTCGGCAGGTTCCAGCAATATCCCCTTAAACTTGCGTGGGCGGTGACAATTCATAAAAGTCAGGGCAAAACCTTTGACCGGGTTATTATTGATATCGGTCGAGGTGCCTTTGCTCCGGGTCAAATTTATGTGGCTTTGAGCCGATGTACAAGCTTGGAAGGAATCGTGCTGCGGCGGCCCATTCAAAAAAAGCATATTCTTCTCGACTTTAAAATTGTCCGGTTTTTAACCCGCCTCCAGTACCAAAAAGCTGAAGAGGCGCTTTCGTTGGAAGAGAAAAGGTCGCTTGTTAAAAAAGCTCTGGCTCAAAAAAATGATTTAGAGATTGTTTATCTCAAGCCGGATGACACCAAATCGCAACGACGCATCCACCCCTTATCCATAGAAATGGCTGAATATAAAGGCAAATACTTTGAAGGACTGCGCGCTTTCTGTTTTAAGCGACAGGCGGAGCGCATTTTTCGTCTTGACCGCATCCTCAAACTCAAACTCCTTTCTTAATTTAATTCCAAGCTCGCCATTTCATATTCCGGTGTCGTTGGATTTCTACTCCAACTCGTTACATAATTTAGTTCCCAGCCTTGGCCATCTAAGGAGGAGGGGCTGTTTTCAAAGGCGCCAACCAGGATAAAAAGGCTGGCGGTTAGTCCTTGTTCGGGCAGCCGCAAAAAAGGTCGGTTTTGATATAAGAGACAGAACAAATGTTGGCAGCTAATTAAGAAATAGAAAGGGAGAGCCGACGATGCCTATTTGGTCAGCAAAATTCGACCCGACCAACCTGACCATAAAAAATTAAAATTTGGAGATGCTTCCACGAGTGTTTTCTATAATTTCGCAGCTGGCTGACCTCGAAAAAAGGATTAGAAAAATTCTGATAGAGTCCTGGCAATTTTCTTCAGGTCAAAGGGTTGTTGGACCAGGGGGCGTTCCTTGATTATTGGAATTTTTTCTTCAAAGGGGGGACGATTGTTTTTATATATAATTCCTATAGGAATTCTATCATTTCCTTCCAAGGCTTTCTTAAAAGCGGCGAACCGGTCTTCAGGGTTATAATCGGCCTCCAAGTAATAAACCCGCTGCTGGTACCACTCAAACGTGTTAATCTTATTGAAAGAGATACAGGGCTGTAAGATATCTACCAGCGAGAATCCTTGATGTTTCACGGCCTGCTTTATCAATTCTTTTAGATGTTCCGGCTCGCCCGCAAAGCCCCGGCCGACAAAGCTACAGTCAAGAGCGACGGCCAGAGCCACGGGATTTAGTGGTTCTGAAATGACACCAAATGGCTGGTTTTTGGTGACCATTCCCTCTAAGCTCGTGGGCGAAGCCTGGCCTTTGGTCAGTCCATATACCTGGTTATCATGGACGAAGAGCTTGACGTTGATATTTCGCCTCATGGCCTGAAGGAGATGGTTGCCTCCTTCGCCGTAGCAATCACCGTCCCCAGCTATAGCCACCACAATCAGGCTGTGGTTAACGAGGCGGATGCCAGTAGCTACCGGAAGTGTCCGGCCATGGAGGCCATTGAAAGTATGGCAACGGATATAATGAGGAAATTTTCCCGCTTGGCCTATTCCGGAAACGATGATCAGTTGATGGGGCGCCAGCTCCAGTTCAACCATCGCCTGTTTAAAAGCTTTCAGGAGGCTGAAATTGCCGCATCCTGGACACCAGGCCGGCGACTGGCCTTCATAATCTTTTAAGGACAGCATTTATTTCTCCAATCAAAGACTCTAAGGTAAAGGGTCTTCCGTCGAATTTATTGATTAAATAATGAAAAGAAAATCCTGTCTCAGCCTTCAGCAATCTTGCCAGTTGACCCGTGGCATTATTTTCAATACCTAAGGCCATTTTAGCTCTTTTTAATTTTTCTAAGAAATCTAATTTTTTGGCGGCCGGAAAGGGATATATTTCATTAAAATGAAACATAGCTATTTTTTCCTTTTCCACCAGGACATCCACAGCTTCTTTTAGCAATCCGTAGGTAGAACCCCAGCCGGCAATTATTATTTCTGGGTCAGGATGGCCATAGAAAGAAGGCGGGTTGATTTCCTCTTTTATCCAGGGTAGTTTTTTAAAAAGCCTTTTATTGACCATCTTTATTCTTGTTTCGGCATCTTCTACTATATGTCCCTCTTCGTCATGTTCGTCGCTATCGGTAACCACAAGATGCTTTGCTTCTCCAGGCACCCCGAGCGGCGAAACCCCGTTGGAAGAGAAAGCGTGTCTTTTGTATTCATTAAGTTGAGCGAACTTTTCTCCTCTTAGCCTGTAATCTACATATTTTATCTGACTTAAATCAAAACTCTCAAAGGACCAGCGGGAATCAGCCAAATACTGGTCAGTGAGGATAATTACTGGAATTTGATATTTTTCTGCCAGGTCAAAACCCTTGTTGGTAAGGTAAAAGGCCTGTTCTGGAGTTCCGGGAGCAAAAATTACTCGCGGGAATTCTCCGTGGGCGGCGTGAAGCGCAAAGAGTAGGTCAGCCTGTTCAGTCCTCGTGGGAAAGCCGGTAGCCGGACCTGGTCGTTGGCCCAGAGCAATAACAATGGGTGTTTCCGTCATGGCCGCTAAGGAGAGGCCTTCGACCATCAGAGCAAACCCGCCCCCAGAACTTCCGGTCATCGACCTCACGCCGGCAAAAGAAGCGCCGAGAGCTAAGTTTATGGCAGCTATTTCATCCTCGGCCTGTTCGACGATGATTCCATATTCCTCAGCCTTGCTGGCTAAATAATCCATTATTCCTGTAGATGGAGTCATCGGGTAAGCGGCATAGAATTTGCACCCCGAAGCGATTGCTCCCAGGGCTAAGGCTTCGTTTCCTGTAATAAGCCCTTTAGCTGAAGCCAAAGGAGCCACCGAAAAAGAACATTGCAGGCATTCTTGGCGGGCAAAATTATAGCCCGCCGTGGCCGCGTCGATGTTGGCCTTTATTACCTCAGGACCTTTCTTTTTAAAAATATCCCTAAGGAGGCCAAGCAAAATATCCAGTCCCATTCCGAGCATTCCCAGCACAGCACCAATGGCCACCGAATTGGCCATTATCTTTTGACCTCCATGTTTTAAAGCGAGCTGGTCAAAGGGGACATCAAGAAAATAGGGTTTTGCGTATTTTTGTTTTAGAGTCGTCGAATCATAGACTATTTGTCCTAAGACACTGAGTTCCTTTTCATGCCGCTTTATGCTTTCTTTATCGAGGGCAACGAGGAGGTCGACCTTTTCTCTTGAGGCCATTACCGGCCGGGTAGAAAATCTTATTTGGAAAAAATTATGCCCCCCCCTTATTCGCGACTCATAATCCTGATGGGAGAAAATATGATAACCAGCCCGGGCTAACACCGTGGCGAGGGTATCGCCGATGGTCTGAATGCCCTGACCGGCCTCCCCGCCTATTTTTATCGAATAATCCATACAAAAATTTTAATATATTAAAATGATTTTTACAAGAGCCGGCCAAAAGGCGGCCAAAAAGCATATAATCAACTGTCTTTTTGACCAGAGGGATTCTCAATTAATTATCAAAAATCAATTCTTGGCTCTTGTCTATTTCTTCCTGGGGTCAATTAGCTTTATCTCAAGCCTTTCCCATTTAAGCCGCTCGAAGCACTGGTGCCTCCAGAAATGCACCGTCACTGTTCTGGTCTTTGACGCCGTTCTCTCGTCATTTTTATTGGCGGCCAGGCAACTCGTCTTGCTGACCACAGAAACAGTGGAACAGTCTTCCTTCCCCGCGGTCAGTGCCTTTAGCTGACTGCGGCTCAGACAGCCCGAGTGCCCAAGGATTCCCTTTGTGAAAGATTGAAAAAGGCTAAGCCTGCGCTGGAGGCTTCCGCTAACTCAGACTTAGCTTGCCAACAACGCGGCCCAATTGAGGGGGAACTTAATTAATAAAAATAAAAATTAAGACTTTGGCTGCGATTTTTATTAATCTCTGCAGATTCCCCGACGCAAGCCAATAGATTAGCTCAATAAACCATCATCTAAAGGAGTTAAAAGATAAACTCGTCGATTTCACCAAAGACCTTTAAAATGACCCCAGCATCAGTTCTCATGCAAGTCGAAAAAGAAGGGCCGGGTCGACTTAAGGAGATAATTCAGCGGGCGCCGCCGCCACCGCCGCCGGCGCCCCTCCCGCCTCCAGCCGAAGAGCCGGAACTGGTCGAAGAGGCGACAGCGCTGGAAAAAGCCTGGGAAAAAGAGCTGAGAGAAGCGTTAAAGCTATCGAAGGCGGCATTAAAGTCACTAATCCTGCCAGTCACACCAAGGCTAAACCAGCTTATGGATTCTAAGGGAATCTTAAGCTCCTTCATCGCTCTGAGTACCTCTTTGGCGACGCCCAGCACTGTCCCGAAAACAAGGTATTTTTCCCAGATAATTAGAGAGGCCGGCGCGTGCTCTGAAAGCAGAGAAAAATCCTTTAAAAACTTTCTTAGGGCGCCGAGACGAAGAGTGAGGAGCTTGCCTTCGGCCGTATATTGGCGCACAGGTTTTCTAAAAATGAGGCTGAGGAGGGTGTTGAAGAATAACACGCCCGGCAACAAAACCGGGGTGGTAATAGTTGGGAGTAAGCCGGTTCCCAAAAGAACTATAAGGCTTAAAATGGTTAAAATAATCCAGGCTATTGTCCAAAGAGTGAGGACTTTTTCTCCTTGGCTATTAATCCAGCCTTTTTTACCATAAACAGCGCTCCGCACCGACTTATCGAACTTGAGCTTAAAATCAGCTAAGTTCTTCTTTTTCAATTCTGAGATAAGAACTCCGGTCTTGCCGGCTAACTTTTCCCATTGAGTGAGGAAAAGCCCCAACTCTGAAGGTAGTGACTCTTCTTTACTCTTGCCGGTGAGAATAATTTTATAATCTTTAATTTTCTTTCCGAGGAAACCTTCCCTTTCTACTTCCTCAATCTTTATAAAGCCTTGTCTGGCCAGCTCTAAGGTAGAAGCGACGACTCCTTTCGGCGAAACCGTTTTCCCCTGCGAGATAATCATGTCAGCTTGAGCCGGAGAAACCTCTTCTGGTACTTCCTGTTCGTAATCGCGCTCATATTGAATTTTTGGCTCTCGGCCATAGCGCAAGTAAGTCCTTATAGGGATAATTAGCCCGATTAAAAACAGGGTGGCAGCCACCGGCCAAGAAGCGGCAGCCAAAATTTTTAGGAGGCGCTGCTTTCTTGCTTCTCTCTCTTCCCAGCTCTGTTCTTCCCTTAGAACTTTTTCTTTCCCCAGCCCGGCTATAGAAATAACCTTTGCCGGGTCCGGGTTGGAAAGATAGGCCCGAGGAAAAACAACTCTCACTTCTACCCACTGTCGTGCCGGGATATCGCCGGCATAAGCAATTATTTTTCTAAAATCTTTGGAAATCCCGATTCGGCCTTCTACCTTAGGATGAAGCCAATACGCGACATCTTCCTTCACTTCAATTGGAGCTGGCAGGGTTACCTCCACCCAAAGAGCCGGAAGGGACACGGCCCAGTCTCCACCCCAAACCTTGAAATAGAATTCAGCCACGTCATCATAAACTTTGAGTCCCTCCCAGATTTCGTAGCGAAGCCGAAAGGTCTTGTTGGTGTTAGCTGCCCGGTAAAACCAGGCGATGCGGTATTCGCGGCCATCCTGGGTAAAATCAAAAGTATCTGGAGTTAAGTCTGGAGTTTCTTGTTGAAATCGGTAAGGAATTTCTGCCCCCTCTCTGACTTCGCTCACCGCTGGGTTTATAAGTTTGAATTGGTGCTGGGGAATGGTAACCCAAGCGGTGGAGAAGGAGCCAGAAAACCAGTAAGTTAAATCCCAGGTAACGGCAATCGAGCCGTCATTCTTAATCTGGTAATAAACCTGGGCTTTCTCCAAGCCGTATTCTTTTGCTTGAACAAAGTTTATGACGGTTAGGAGGAGGCCAGTAATTAGGGTCACCCTCTTTAAAAAATTCCCAAGGCGACGTCTTTCCATTTTTTTTCTCCAATTCAATTGCCCTTTGCTTATCAGGCTTATAAGGTTAACTATACCAAAATTGCTGTTATCTGCAAATCAAGCAGACTCTTTTCAGATGGGTTTTTCCACCAAATCGGGAATCATTTTAACTCCAAAGTGCGAGAGTAAAATAAGGTTATCTTTTCTCTTTAACCACTTGTTAGCCCATTCTCTTTATTGAATCGGCTCGCTTATATTTTATCCAGGCTGGTTTGAAAGCTCAGTCTGAGATGGAGAAAGCGTTGATTGAAGGTTTAGCCTTCCTGGATTGACCTTCGAGGAAACCTCCGCCTGCCGAGGATGTCTGAGCCTTGGCAGGAAAAGCGGGGAGGCAAAAACAAGAAAAGGCTACGAGGCAGCATTTGGGAGTAGCGAGGTGAGTCCCTTTATATCGTGAGTAGCCCTAAGAGGGGCAGAAATTAAAAGGTCTTTTTATTATGGAAATCATAAAAAAACCCCTTGACAACGACGAGTGAGAAGTGTAAATTTAGGGCAAGTCGGCCCAATATGTTGTGTTTTTTCTTTTATTTATAACAAAATATGGCATGCCAGCTCTAATTTAGGAGCTTTGCCTGAAGCTGGTTTTGAGGCCGATATTTTGAATGTCCGGTGATTAGGCAAATGATAAAGGTGGGTAAAAATAGAAAAGCTAAGGCAAAAGAATTTAGGGAGGAGGAGTTTAAAGCCGATGAGTGAGATAAATTTGGGCCAACAGGGAGGTAAGTCGATGATGACCAAAGGGATTGCCAGAATCAAAAAAAGGGACGGCACGGTGGTCGATTTCTGCCAGGATAAGATTACCGAGGCCGTATTTAAGGCCATGCGCTCTCAGGGGGTCGACGACCGGGCCGCGGCTAAGCATGTTTCTGACATCACGACCTTCATTCTGGAAGAAAAGTTCGGCGGTTTCACCATCCCTTCAGTTGAGCAGATTCAGGATGTTGTGGAAATGGTGCTGATGAAGCAGGGATATCACGAGGTGGCCAAGGCTTATATTCTTTACCGGGAGAGACATAAGGATATCCGCGAAGCTAAGCAGACAGGTCTCAACTTAGAGCGGTTGATTAGAGATTATATCAACGACCGCGACTGGAAGATTCGAGAAAACAGCAACGAGGGCACGATGAGCTTTTCAGGCTTGAACGCCCGCCTTTCCGGTGAAGTCCTGGCCAATTTTGCCTTGAACCAGCTTTACACGGAAAAAATTAAAAAAGCCCATTTAGACGGTGAATTCCATATCCATGACCTCACCTATCCGATTGTTGGTTATTGCGCTGGCTGGTCTCTTGAGCAATTACTCCGTAAAGGCTTTGGCCATGTACCCAACCAGGTTCATTCCTATCCCGCCCGCCATTTGGAAACAGCCACCCTCCATATGGTCAATTTTATCGGGACCATGCAGGGAGAATTTGCCGGGGCTCAAGCCTTTTCTTCGGTCGATACTTTGCTGGCGCCCTTTGTCCGGGCCGATAACCTTTCTTATGAGCGGGTAAAACAGGACATCCAAAAGCTGATTTTCGGGCTAAACGTGCCTTCTCGCTGGGGGTGGCAGACTCCTTTCTCTAATCTTACCTTTGACCTGACTGTGCCCGAAGACATGAAGGATAAAAAGGTCGTGGTGGGCGGCGTCGAGCTTGATTCCTGTTATGGTGATTACCAAGCAGAGATGGATATGATCAACCGGACTTTCCTCGAGCTGATGATCGAAGGCGACCAGAAAGGTCGAGTTTTTACCTTCCCTATCCCGACTTATAATATAACAAAAGATTTTAATTGGGACTCACCCTTGGCTGACCTGCTTTTCCAGGCAACGGCTAAATATGGTATTCCTTATTTTCAGAATTATATCGGCACTGACCTCAACCCGGGTGATATCCGGGCGATGTGCTGCCGCCTCAATCTTGACCAGCGAGAATTAATGCGGCGGCCTGGAAACATTTGGGGGCCAGGCGATTCCACTGGTTCTATCGGCGTGGTCACCATCAACCTTAATCGCATCGGCTTTGAATCACAAACTAAAGAAGAATTCTTTGCCCGGCTTAAATACCTTATGATTCTGGCCAAAGAATCGCTGGAAACCAAGCGCGAGGTCGTCTCGACCATGCTCCAGCGAGGTCTAATGCCTTACACCCAGGTCTACCTGGGCCACTTTGACAACCATTTTTCAACCATCGGTGTTTGCGGCATGCACGAATGCTGCCTGAATTTCTTGGGTAAAGGCATTGGCACTCCTGAGGGCAAAGAGTTTGCCATCGAAGTTCTCCTGTTTATGCGGGAAGTACTGCGAGAATTTCAGGAGGAGACAGGCAATCTTTACAACCTGGAGGCGACTCCGGCTGAATCAACCTCTTATCGCCTGGCGCGGCTGGACCGGGAAAAGTACCGCAACATTATTACGAGCGGCACTGATAAATTTCCTTATTTAACCAACTCTACCCAGCTTAACGTCGATGCCACCCGTGATATCTGGGAGGCGATTCGTCATCAACAGGATATTCAGCCGCTTTATACCGGCGGCACTATCTTCCATAGCTTCCTTCCCGAGGCCATAGACCCCGTGACCTGCAAAAAATTAGTGCGAAAAATTGCTGAGACTAAGCTGCCGTATTTCAGTATCACCCCCACTTTTTCCGTTTGTGAAGGCCATGGTTATCTCAAGGGTCAACACCCTGCTTGCCCCCACTGCGGCGCAGAAACCGAGGTCTATTCCCGGATTGTGGGCTATCTTCGTCCAGTCAGAACCTGGAATGACGGTAAACAACAGGAATTCCACGACCGAACTCCCTATACCAAGCTTCTTTAGACTGCGACCATGGAGTACCTGCTTTTTACCTATCCGAGTTGCGAGAAATGCGCTGCCTTTAAGGCCAAATTGAAAGAGTTACCTTTGGGCGGGAGAGAGGTTGACCTGGCCCAAAAAGAAGGTAAAGCGCGGCTGCGTGAATTTCTTAATTATATCCGCCGCGATGAAAAAGGGGCTATTGTTTTACCCATATTTATCGTTTTAAATGAGGGTCGAGTGGAGAGAGCTTTGAGTAGCGTCGAGGAGTTAGAGTCTTGGTGGAAATCAAGGGTTTAGAAAAATTTGCGCCCAAGGATTTTCCCGGCCATATCTCAGCAACAGTTTTCTTAGGCGGCTGCAATTTTCGTTGCCCCTTTTGCCATAATGCGGAGCTTGTCCTTCGGCCCGAAACTTTACCGACTTTTCCGCTGAATTTTTTCATTTCCTTCTTGGATGACCGTAAAGGCTGGCTGGAGGCGGTCTGTGTTACGGGCGGCGAACCGCTCCTGGACGAAGATGTAGAAACCCTATTGCGGGTAGTCAAAGACCGCGGGCTACTCATCAAGCTTGATACCAACGGCTCTTTTCCTGGCCGCCTGGAGCATCTTCTCCGGGAAAAACTCGTCGATGTTATCGCCATGGATATTAAGGCTCCCTTGCCTAAGTATTCTAAGGCCACGGGAACGAAAGTCCGCGAAACTGACCTTCAATGGTCCATAGACCTGATTCGGAGCAGTGGGCGTCCCTACCTATTTCGGACAACTGTTGTTCCCGGACTGATTGACCTTAAAGAAATAAAAGAAATCGGGGTCTGGTTGCGGGGGGCGAAAATTTATCAGCTTCAGCAGTTTTCGCCCAAAAACACGGTTCATCCCCATTACCTTCATGTCCGTCCTTATGACCGCGAGGAGATTCTCAAGATGGCGGAGGTAGCGCGAGAATATTTTGGCGAGGTCAGGGTTGAGGGAGTCTGATTCTTAAGAGATTATTTTAGGGGGAGCTAAGATAAGGGAAAATAATGGTTATGCTCAAGGTTTTTTTGGCTGAAGGGCTTTTTCAATTTTGAGCTTGATTTTTGCTGGTGCCGGTCATTCATTTGGCCTGGAGGAAAGAAAAGGTAAGGTGAGAAAAGGATGAAACTGAAGCTCAGGATAAAGAGGCTAAACCCGGAGGCCAAAATGCCCAACTATGGCCATCCAGGAGATGCGGGACTGGACCTTTTTTCCAATGAAGCGGTGGAGCTCAAACCGGGTGAAATAAGAGCTGTGGCCACTGGTCTGCAGATGGCTATTCCGGCTGGTTATGTTGGGCTTATCTGGGACAAGAGCGGTGTTTCCCTTCGCGGTCTTCACCGACTGGCCGGCGTCGTGGATGCTGGTTATCGCGGCGAGGTTAAGGTTGTCCTGGTCAATCTGGGAAAGGAAAATGTTTTCATTCCGAAAGGGATGAAGATTGCTCAGATGTTAATTCAGCCCGTAGAAACAGTGGAGGTAGAAGAGGTCGAAGAGCTTGATTTAACTTCGCGGGGGGAAGGCGGATTTGGCTCAACCGGTCAATTCTGAACATTTTCTATTAAGTTATTTTGGTTCTCTACGATTTCGCGGGTTTGGTCTAAAAGCTGAGTAATAGATGAAGAAGCGACCGTTAGAGGCTCACCCTGGCGGAATCGCCCGAAGGCGAAACCTTCGGCGGGCGAGGAAATCAAAACTAAGCGAATATCCGAACTAAACTGGTTAGAGGGAAGGATAAAAGGTGAGCAAGGGCTCTTTTGATAGGTTTATTATGAGTGAGGCGAGTTATGGACACTGAGAAAGGCGAAGACGAGACGGCTTCGGAAACCTTAAGGGAACGAAGCCCTTCGGGATGGGTCAGTGTTCGACCTATATCAAAGAAAGGAGGGCCTTTAATTTGGGTCTTTTTCTTTTTTTTGATATAATAAAAAAGATATATTTAATGGATGATGGCAGATTAAAGGCCAATCCCTGGTCAAATGAGTGAGACAATTGAGGCAAGAAATGTGGAAAATAGTTACTGGCGCTGTTGTCGGTGCGGCGGCCGGCTACCTTTGGTATAGGTTCGTCGGGTGTCGCAGCGGGGCTTGCTATATTATGCGCCACCGCACCCTTTCCGTTATTTATTGGGCTCTCTTCGGCGCTCTTTTAGCTAATTTATTTTAATAAAATCAAACCTTGGCCAAATTTAGCGGCCGTGCTTTAGGCTCAAGGCGAGATTAATACTTAGAATAAATGATTTTCTTCTTAGCGAATTCACCTCGGGAGAGTTCATGGTCCATGAGGCTAATTAAATGAATATCAATAAGATACGAGAGCGACCCAAGGGAGTTTCTACTAAAACTGCTCATCGAAAGGCTCCCGGCAGCCTTTTGACCCCTTTAATTCTCCAGGTTTACCCGCCCAAAACCCGGAAGAACCATTTTTTAAAACGGCTTATATAAAGTGAAAGAGAATTGAATAAACTAACGAGGGCGATGCCCAAAAGAAGAAACGGGTTGAGCGGTTACCGGAGGGCGGCGGTTTTTTTCTCCACTTGTGATGAGAGCGATACTCAAAAGAGAAAACGGGTTAAGAGGATTAAAACAGGGGTAGAAAGAAAGATTAGCCAGACTTCTTGCTGCTCAAGGCTGCGGAGTTAGGTCTATTTAGGCTGGAAGAAAAGGCGCTTAAGAAGAGAAAGCAGATTGAGAAGAGAGAAGGCGGCAAGAAAGAAAATTGGCCATAGAATCATTGATTAAAGAAAGATAGAACTTGGCTTTCTTAGGCTGATGAAAAAAATTAAGAAAGAGGCATCAGCGATAAAAGAGGAAAGAAGCAATTAAATAGAAAGTGAGGTAGATAAAATGCCCGAGAATAAAATCGAGGTAAGTTTTCCAGGAAACTTAAAGGTGGCGGCTGACTACAAAGGACACCGGATAGTGACTGACCAGCCAGCCTATGCGGGTGGCGAAGGCTCAGCGCCAGGGCCTTTTGACCTGTTTCTTATTTCCATTGCCACTTGCGCCGGGTATTATTTTTTGGCCTTCTGTCAAGAGCGAAAGATTCCGACGGCAGGGGCGCGGCTAACCATGAGCCTGGAAAAGAACCCGGTGACAAAAAGGATTTCCCGGGTAACTATCGACCTTTATCTTCCCCCTGCTTTTCCCGAAAAATATAAGGCCGCCGTAAAACGAGCCGTAGATACCTGCACAGTTAAAGTCCATATCCTGAACCCGCCGGAATTTGAGATTCGCCTCTTCGGATGATTGCTTCGTTCACCCAACTTTCGTCTGAGGCAGTGGCTCAAGGTCTCCTGGGTCTATGCTTGCTTAATAGCTTCACTTAGATAATTTTCTTCTCTGCTGGCTGAAAAGGTAAATTTGTGACACCGTTTTCCCTCGAGGAGCGCTGTAAAGTTGAGAATAAGATTCCCCCGGATATCAGGAACGCCTTTAAAGGGAGGAGGCCGTCTCTTCGCAGGGGAGTAGGGTGCGTGAGCGACGGAAATCAGATAAATTCTTCCTGGCCCTAAAGAAAGCCAAGGAAAATAATAGCTAAATTAATTGACTTAATTTATTGGATGGGATAGAGTGGCTCCGGTGGGAAAAAGGGGGCTGGAGAGGGATGGGACCAGGGAGTGAGAAACCCCATGGTACGTCGACTCCAGACATTTTTCCGGGAACATTATGACCTATTTATTATCGCCATTGTTTTTCTGGGTATAGTGGCTATTGCTGTCCTGGTTCGGTATAAACTATCTTTTTTAAATTTTTTCTTTCTGCCGGTTATTCTGGCTGGCTACTTCTTGGGCAAAAACCAGGGGGTTCTGACGGCTTTTCTCTGTGTCCTTCTTATGGCCATTTATCTTTTTTTCCTCCGCCGCGATTTTTCTTTTGCTTCCCTTTCCAGCGATGAAATAGTTAGCCTAACCACCTGGGCCGGGTTTCTCATTTTAACGGGTGGGATTGTCGGGATAGTCTCTGACCAGCGTCAAGCCAAAATGCGGCATCTATCGCAGGCTTATATTGGCGCCTTGGACGTCATGCTGAAGTATCTAGAGTCGGCTGACGAGGAAAGACCTCATGCCGTGCGGGTGGCTCTTTTGGCTGGCCGGTTGGCCGAAAAACTCCAGTTAAGCCGCCGGGAAATTGAAAACATTAAATCGGCTGCCCTCCTTCTTAAGGCTGGCGATATGGAAGCCAACCTGCCTTTTTTTGAAGAAGCGGCCACCTTTATTAAAGGCGAAGTCAAGAAACCCGGCGGGTCTTTTAAAGACCGGGAGATGGTTATGCTTAACACCACGGCATCTCTATTAAAAGAAATTAAGCCGATCATGGACGGATATTATCAGCATTACGTCCGAGAAGCCAAAGTGATGGACAAGAATTTCGAAGCTATTCCCCTGGCTAGTAGCTTAATCGCTCTGGCTGATACCTATGACTGTCTTTCTACCCGCATTTACCCCGCGAGCTCTGAGGAAAAAATAACATCGTTGCTCGATTTGCAGAAACTCGGCGGCCGATTCTTTCCCGAAGAAGCCGTTAAGGCCCTTTTTGAGCTTATTGCCGCCTCCCGCTAAGGGGAATGGATTCTCCACGTTCGTCTCTTTTAGTCTTAGGTATTGACCTGGCTGGTTCACCCCGCCGACCTACGGGTATCTGCTTTCTTCAAGCGATGGAAGCCACAACCTTGGTGGTTTATGAAAACCAAGCTATTTTATCCCTTGTCAAGGATAAGGGCCCGGACTTAGTGGCTATTGATGCGCCCTTAAGCCTTCCGCCGGGACGAACCTCTATCCAGAGGCGAAATGAAAACCATTTTCGGGCCTGCGACCAAGAGCTCAGGCGACGTCGCATTCCCTTCTTTCCGATAACCCTTGGACCAATGCGTCAGCTAACAGAAAGAGGTATCTGGCTTCGCCGCAAGCTGGAGGAAAGAGGAATTCGGGTAATCGAGGTTTATCCTGGCGCGGCTCAGGATATTTGGGGTTTGCCACGGGCCAGACGTGACCTGGCCGGGTTGAGCCGTGGGCTAAAAAAAATGGGGCTTAAAGGCCTGAGACCTAAAGCTACGGCTGACGAACTGGATGCAGCGACGGCCGCTTTGGTTGGGCTTTATTTTTTGCAGGGAAAGGCGGAAATTTTAGGTGAAGTGCAGGAGGGGACGATTATCTTGCCTGCGGGCCGAAGGACAAACTGAAGACTTCGGGCGGCGCAAGCGCCGCAACGGATAAAAAAAGAAGTCTCATTTATAAAGCCCCATTTATTACGACCGGTTACCTTATTGCCTTGATTATTTTTTCAAGAACCGGCCGAAGAAATCTTCAGCGGCATGGAAAGTTTTCAGCCAATTAGCAAAAATCAGAAAATCATGGACTTCATCGGGAAAGACGATTAGCTCATGATAAATATTTCTGGCGCGCAG
>Ga0185342_1000135_pt1 | contig 41708 bp, 42 predicted proteins | sample ConPoolayeEmetaG_FD_128045 | JGI IMG/M metagenome (GOLD analysis project Ga0185342, IMG submission 128045) | Hot spring microbial mat communities from California, USA to study Microbial Dark Matter (Phase II) - Cone Pool mat layer E metaG... ... | reverse complement strand
GCGACGTCCGACGCCTTTCGTTTCAGGAGAGGTCATTTGATTATACTGTTTGGTGGCATGGACCGGAGCACGTGCAGAAGACAGAGTTGGGAGAGACGATCAGAAGCCTGGAGCGTCTCAGCAGAAAACTGGTTGTGATGTCCTGTCCCTGGGGTCACAATCCGCAGGGTGCCTACGGAGGCAATCCTTTTGAGCAGCACCTCTCGACGCTCACTCCTTCTTTTTTCAAGAAGTTTGGATATGATGTTGCACTTTTGGGCAAAGAAAACCGTCCGCCTCACTCTTCAATAATCGTCTGGAAAGAGCTATGTTGAAAGTGCTTATGCTACCCCATATCGATCAGCTGGAGGATAGAGTCTCCGGCATAGCCAGAGTCGTTGAAGCTTATTTCCGACATCTTCCCGATTTCGGGATCAGGCTGGTTGAGCCTGATGCAGTCAGTTACGACGTTAAAGCTGTCCACGCTGGCATGACGGATGCAGACTGCACCGTCTGTCACTGTCATGGTCTTTATTGGACTGCAGACTATGATGCGCCTCTGTGGGAGTATCAGACGAATGCCCGTGTCATTGCTGCTGTTCGTCATGCTCGTGAAGTGACCGTGCCCTCCTCCTGGGTTGCTGAGACTTTTCAGAGGGATATGCGCTTCACACCTCATATCATCCCTCATGGGATCGAGTGGGAAGAATGGCAGCACGATGAACCTTGCGCGGGATATGTGCTCTGGAATAAAAACAGGGCGACAGACGTGTGCGATCCGTCGCCCCTGGCATGGCTTGCTGGCCGATTCCCTGAAATTTCTTTCGTCAGCACCCAGCCTGTTGAGGGTGCAAATGTTCGGGTGACGGGACTTCTCCCACCGAAAGAGATGAAAAAAATCATTCAGCGAGCAGGCATTTATCTGGCAACGACGAAAGAAACCTTTGGAATTGGTATCCTTGAAGCAATGGCTTCAGGCGTGCCTGTATTGGGCTTTGCTCACGGCGGGGCACTGGACCTGGTGGAGCATGGAGTCAGCGGGTATCTGGCTGCGCCGGGGAATCTGGAAGATTTGGCTGACGGGCTGGGTTACTGTTTGCGATATCGAGATGTCTTGGGTGAGAACGCAAGAGAGGTAGCCCGGACCTGGACGTGGGAAAGAGCCTGTCAACTGGTTGCAAAGGTTTACCGCCTCGCTCTTCGTAGAGAGGAACCAACAGTGGCCATTGTTATCCCTTCTTTCAACTACGGTCATCTGGTCTCACACGCCATTCGATCAGCCATGAGCCAGACTTATCCTCTCTTAACCGACATCATCATTGTAGATGACGGTTCCGAAGATGACGGGTTGACCGAGAGAACTGTGAAAGAGCTGGCTCGGGAGGACAGGAGAGTGCAGTATATCCGTCAGAATAACGCGGGGGTCGCCGTAGCCAGGAATCGAGGCATTGAGTCCGTGCGAACGAAGTATGTTTGTTGTTTAGATGCAGACGACACGATAGAGCCCGTCTTCCTGGAGAAGCTGATACCGGCGCTGGAGGCTGATTCCAGCCTGGGCGTCGCATTCAGCAGTCTCATGATTCACTACGCTGACGGACGTACCGAGCTGGGATTCCAGAGTGATTTCTCATATGATGAGCATCTCAAAGGAATAGACGAAAGAGGTCAGTCTCACTGTCAGGTCCCAACTTGCTGTGTCTTTCGTCGGAAAGCCTGGGAACGGTTGGGAGGATACCGTCAGCGGTATGCTCCTTCTGGCTGTGGCACGGAGGATGCAGAGTTCTGGCTTCGCATGGGTGCTTTCGGCTGGGGGATTCAGCAGGTGACCAGAGAACCGCTTTTCCATTATACTGCCGGAGGGCGCACGACTGAGGCGGGACATATCACGGTTAACTATACGGAATGGCATCCCTGGGCGAAGGATGGCCAGCACCCCTTCGCCAGCATCGCCAAGCCAAAACAGTTCAGCCACCCGGTCCAATATTATGAACCCTTGGTTTCCGTCGTGATTCCGGTCGGCCCTGGACACGAGGAACAGGTCGTCAATGCTCTTGATTTTCTGGAAGCACAAACATTCAGGAAGTGGGAAGCCATCGTCGTGTGGGACAGTGACCCTAAGAAAGCTGAGTTCTTGAGCGTTTCTTACCCTTATGCCAGGCTCTTTTTCACCTCCTCCGTGGCCAGCGGAGCCAGTCATGCTCGCAATCTAGGCGCCTCTCAAGCTCGAGCTCCTTACTTGCTCTTTCTAGACGCGGACGACTGGCTTGATCCAGAGTGCTTGGCGGTGATGACTGATGCCGAGGCAAGAAATGGTTATGATGTGGCTGTCTATACCGATTACATTTGTCTGTCTCACATCGAGCCTTCTCTGGCTGAAGACTTGAAGAAGAAGCGAAGACTGTTAGAATACCGCCATGGCCACGCTGCTTCTCTCTCTCATGCGTTCGAGTACGATCCTGCCCGGGCCATGCGACAGCCTGATGTCCGCGATCCCTACCTCTGGTGTCTGATTTCCACCCTGCTGCCTGCTGCCTGGTTCCATGAGGTGGGAGGTTTTAATGAAACTCTTGAGAGCTACGAGGACTGGGAGTTCTGGCTGAAACTGGCCCGTCGAGGAAAAGCTTTTGTCCGGGTTCCGAAGCCCCTGGTCGTCTATCGCATGGATTCAGGACGACGGAGGGAGGAGGGCGCGCAAAATGCACCGGCGCTGATGGAGCGGATCCGCTTGAGTCTTGAAGGAGGGAGTCGGACCGGCTCAGTATGGAGAGAGGCCGGAGCAGATTAGTCGCTCGCCCCATACTGAGCATCAACCCAGGTCAGTCTTCGACCGGAATGGTCACTTGACAAGAAGAGAAAAGGAGCTATAATATCAGATGAGAGGCTGTTGTTCTGAACGACGGAGCATGGCTCCAAATCCGAGAAAGATCGAAGTGGAAGAAGTGAGAGACTCTGATTTCATTCTGGCTGAGTACGTCTCACCGAACAAAGCCAGTCACCCTGTTCTGGGTCTGGCCGTCTTCTCTCAGCCTCTTCCTGGCATTCGGATGCGCCGGGTTTCGGAGGGCTGGGCCATTGACTATGGCTACCACGCGGGAGGCGAGCAGTTTCTGGTCCATCGTCGAGATATAGAAGTCGGCCGGGGACGTTTCAAAGATGTGGAGAAGCCAGTTTCTTTCCGGCCTCCTCTCAGATGGTCGTCTCCTCCACCAGAGCCCCGACCGCTGAGAGAGCCAGGGCCGCCACCCCAGATTGAGCCTCCCGAGTGGTTGCCGGAGCGGAAGGCGTTTCGGTTGGAGGACCTTCCCGGCATCACGACCAGCGTCGCCAGGATGCTGCGGGCGGACGGGGTGGACAGCCGCGAGAAGCTCCTGGCTCTGGGTGAGCAGGGGCTACAGCGGTATAAAGGCATCGGTCCAGCCAGAGCAAAGGTGATCATTTCGTCAGTTGAGAAAACAGAATGAGGGCCGTACTGGCCTCAAGTACGGCCCTCATTCTTTTTGCAAGAATGGTGATGACTGATTTCATCATACTCTCTCTTGCTGTCTGGCGTCTGTCGTCGCTTTTGGTAGAAGAGGATGGGCCCTGGTGCGTCTTCTCCAGGCTCCGGCACTTCGCCGGCGTGAGGGTGGATGAAGATGGCAGAGCTTACGGATTGAATGAGCTGGGATATATGCTCTCTTGCATCTGGTGTACCTCTCTGCTCATTGCCTTTTCCTGGTTCATCTTCTGGCTGATTTCTCCCAGATGGTCCGTCTTCACCGCTCTTCCTTTCGCTTTGACAGGGCTGACGGTCATTTTCCACGGAAAGGGCATTCGGTACAGGAAACGTGGCTAGAGCAAGTGTCTACACCTTACTCAGTCTGGATCGCTTTGCCCGAATTCTGGGCATCAACCCGATGCATTTCGCCGGTGCGCAAGCTGGTGACTATTTTCCCCTCCGCAACCGCTGTTCTGACCTCTGGGTGCAGCATTCCTGGCAGTGGGCAGATTCGGTGAGCAGGGAGGACCTGGCTCTGGCGATTGAGCAGGCAGAGAGAGAGATTGCTGAGAAGCTGGGCTGGTGGCCCGCGCCTCGCTGGGTGGCGCAGGAGGTCCATACTTACCCGCGTTTCCACCGGCGAGAGATCATGAGGGTGCGAGAGGGTGGCGCGAGCATCATGACCCGGTGGGGGAAGGTCATCCAGGCGGGCAGGAGAGCGGTCACCCTGATCGGGATCGCTTCTTTAGCCGATGGGACGCTGGAATACACCGATTCGGATGGCGACGGGTTCGTGGAGAGAGCGACCATCACTCTCCCTACTGAGCTGACCGATGCGAGTGAGATCAAGGTTTATCACGCAGGGCATGGAGCAGCTCAAGAGTGGGAAATTCGCAGCCCCCCGAGCAGGGTGATCCACGCTGGCAATGTCGTCTTGTCTTACCACACCTGGCAAATGATCCGTCCCGAATTGTGGGAAGTCTTCCCAACCGATGTAGGTCCTGAGGCCATAGATTTGAGGGGACTGACGACGACACCGCCTGATCTGTCCAATCTGGTTGATTCAGTGGAAGTATACAGAGAGTACACTTCCACATCAGAACCATCTGCGGAGTTCTACTGGAAGTCTTACGATCAGGCGGGAGAGTTTACCGTTCAGGGAGGATGTCTCTATATCAAGGATGCTGAGAGGGGCATCGTGGTACCTCAGCCTGCTCAGTATAGGGAGAGAGGGTGGTGTCCTGAGAGCTTTTTAAGGAGTGAGGGTCCAGATTTTGTGAAGGTCTGGTACTATGCAGGCGCTCTGAGCCAGGAGTGGCTGACGGGCGCAGATGCGCTGGACCCTCTCCCGTCAAAGTGGGCCAACGCTATCGCATGGATGGCTCTGGCCAGGCTGGAGCGACCGCTTTGCTCCTGCGGCAATGTGACAGCTCTGAGTCGGAAGTACCAGAACGACCTAGCAGCTCAGAGTTCCACCGAGCTTCAGGCTCAGTCATACAATGTTTCACCCATCCTGGTTCTGGAGTGCCCCTTCGGGACAAGGTTGGGTGAAGTGCTGGCCTGGCAGGCTGTGCGAAATGAGCGAGAACGACTGTCGAGAGGAGGTGTAGTTTGAGAAAAAGAGAGATCCAGGATGAGGAAGGGTACCTCAGGGTAGAATGGGTCAGAGACGGAGACTCTGACTCAGTGCAGGGCATCCCAGGCGGGCCTCCTGACGTGAGGCAGCTGGACTGGGATGGGATCCAGAAAGATTTACATAACGAGTTGTGCAGAAGAAACCTGCACTCTTATGCGGATGTCATGCGGTCAGGTTCCGCTCTGGATGGAGCCATCCTGGCTGCGCTGAAGAAGAAACTCTTGAGTTTATATCGAGGAGGTGGATGAAATGTCTTTCGATGTTGCCAAAACGGCTTATTCCCGTGTCTTTCTTATAGAAGGTGGAGCGGGGCCGAATCACGAACCTCTCTTTCAGAGCTGTCTGAAAGCGAGTGGTTATGACCAGGCTTTTGGCGATGTGACAGCTGTTCAGTGCCCTGACCCTCAGCGATACGGCCAGTTCATCCAAATCGCAACGATCCGTGGTGGAAAGGAGAGAGGCTCCGCCAGCCTGACTGGGCGTTACGCGGCAGATCTGGCCAGCTCTCTTCTGGAAATCACCCGAAGAGGCTGCAGCGTGCAGGTGCAAGTGCACTTTGGAGCCTGCACCGATCCCCGATCATTCGACGCGTACACGAAAGCCGTGATCTGGGATGATGTCCTCTTGACGAATTGGAGCACGGAGGACCTGGGCGCCCTTGAGTCAGGAGAAAACGCGGTCGTGAATGAGACTGTCTCTCTCAGTATCGCTGACGTCTATGAGGCGTTGCCCCTGACCTTCCAGACCAGGGGCAGCAACGTGACGGTCAATGAAGTTACCGATGTCGTCATCTGCGACAGCGTGGCCTGCGGGGAGTGTGAGGAAACCTCCAAGGGGTGCGAGAAAGTCTACGCTCTCCAGGGTGGCTTGACCGGTTCGCCTGGCACGCCACCCGACGTGCTCTACAGCCTGGACAAGGGCCTGAACTTCGCCACAGATGAGATCACAAGTCTGGGCTCGAATGAAAAAGCCGATGCGCTGGCCTGCGTCTCGGACTATCTGGTCGTCGTTTCCAACGATTCCTGCTCCCTGCACTACAAAGCGCGTTCTGATGTCAACCGCGGCCTGGCAGGCGGATGGACAGAAGTCACGACTGGCTTCGTCGCCACTCATGGTCCCAACGACATCTGGTCCACGGGGCGAAGCGCGTTCATCGTTGGGGATGGTGGCTACGTCTACTCTGTGGAAAATCCTGCCGACGGGGTTCAGGTTCTGGACGCTGGAGTTGCCGCGGTGGAGAATCTCAATGCCGTGCATGCCTTTGACGAAACCCATGCCGTCGCCGTCGGTGACGCGGACACCATCCTCTACACCACGAACGGGACAACTTGGCAGGCTGCTGAGGCGAATACCGGCAGTGGAGCAGACCTGACAGCCGTCTGGATGCGTACAGAGAGGGAGTGGTGGGTTGGCACCGGGACGGGTCTTCTGTATTACACGACAGACGCCGGGGCTTCCTGGACCCGAAAGACTTTGCCGGGGTCCAACATCACCGCGATCCATGACATCGCGTTCGTGGCACCGGGCATCGGTGTGGTCTGCGGGACCCGAGCCCCTGCGGCCGGCGCGGTTGGCGCTGCCTGGCGGACGATCAACGGTGGATACTCGTGGGTCGCTCTCCCGGAGAGCGTCGGCTCTCTGCCAGATTCGGATGCTCTGAATGCGGTGGCTCTCTGCTCTGATGACATCAACTTTGTCGTCCTGGTTGGCCTAGTCAACACGAGTGATGGCGTGATCCTCGTTGGCGAAGATTAACTCTCGGAATTGGGGAGACTATATGGAAGAGAATCCTGCTGTGAAGGCAGCGAAGGCATTGAAGCGGGAGTCTGAAATCCTGACTCTCAGCACAGGTGTTCGGGTTCAACTCCGACCGGTTGGCGTGGGTCTCATCCGGGACGCCGTCACTCACGTCAAGGAACCGGAAATCCCGAAAGTTTATGACGAAACGAAGGGAAGAGAGATTGAAAACCCAACCGATCCAGCCTATCTGGCTGCTCTGGAGGAAACCAGGCGGAAACGGGAAGAAGCCGGACTTGACGCGCTCATGCTCTTCGGCGCGGAGCTGGTGGACGGGCTGCCTGAAGATGAAACATGGCTGGAACGGTTGAGATATCTCGAAAAAAAGGGCTACCTTGACCTGTCTGGCTTTGACCTGGAGGACCCCCTGGACCGTGAAATGCTGTACAAGAAATACGTTGCCTTCGGGAGTCAGGATCTGGTGGCGCTTGCGACAGCTTCCGGCATCGGCCGGGAGGAGGTGCAGGCTGCCATTGACTCCTTTCGAGGTCCGGAGATGGGGTCTGCCGATTGACACAGTCACCGTCAAGGACAGCGTCCAGACGGGCATCAGCTTTGGGAACCTTTCTTTCCCCCTGATCGATGCAGCCATCGCGGCAGGCGCCACGCTGGATGAGCTAGAGAAGCTGGAGCGAGGAGGGTATCCCAAGCGACTGCTTGTCTTGCTCCTGGCCTGGCATGAGGTCAGGAAAGCCATTGAGCTCCACGTCGAGGACGCAAAGGCGAGAGCGATCGAGCGGAGGATGAAGCATGGCTCTTGAGCCCGCGGGTCTGACCTGGCTGAATGAGAATCTTGGAGCGTTCATCTCTGACATTCAGAAAGCGAACCGGGCCATTGCCTCGGTCGGTGAAGAAGCCGGAAGGGCGGGTGGAGGCTTCAGTTTGCTGGGCAGTGTCGTGTCCGGCGTCGCAGCAGGGCTGACGCTCTTCGCGGTCAGTGCTGTGTCCAGAGCGACGAAGGCTCTGATCGACCTGGGCTCAACCAGCGTGGGTGTGGCAGCTGACTTTCAGACGATGACCGTACAACTTCGTCAGGCGGGTGCGCAGTCCCGTGAAACAGCCGATGCTGTCGGAGGATTCGGAGAAATTGCTCTGAGGGTCGGAGCGGATACCAGACTGATCGGTGTCAGCGCCAGTGGCGCGGCTCAAGCCATGACGAGTCTCCTGAAGTCCGGTCTCTCCCTCACCGATGTGATGGGTGATGTGAACGCCTACATGAGAGAAGGAGCGGAGCTGGGCGGAGCGCTCAGAGCATCCATAGACCTGGCCGCAGCGACGGAGCTGGATATGGTTCAGGCCAGCGAGCTGGCTGTCATCGTCATGTCCACCTTCGGAAAGTCAGCCGAAGAGGTCACAGGAGCCATGGATTACATGGTGCGAGCAGCGGACGCCAGCGTTGCGACCGTTTCTGAGCTGGGCATGGCTCTCACCAACATCGGTCCTATCGCGGCTGCCGCCGGGATCTCTTTCGAGGACATCAACATCGCTCTAGCTCTCCTGGCTTCCAGAGGCATCCGGGGTGCGGAGGCGGGCACTGCGCTTCGCTCCATGCTGGCCAACCTGCGTCGCCCGACTGAGTCGGTGAAAGAAGAGCTGAAGAAGTGGAACATTGCTCTCTACGATGCCACTGGCGCCATGTACCCGCTTCCGAAGATCCTGGAACAGTTCCAGGAAGCTCTGGCCGGGGCGACACAGGAAGAGCGGGATCTAGCCATTCAGACCGTGGCTGGAACTTATGGCATGAACGCCATGAACGCGCTCCTGAGCGCAGGCAGTCAGGGCTGGAACGAGATGGCCAGATCCATCGCTGGTGCCACTTCCATGTCGGAGAAGGCTGCGGCGCATGCTCAGACCTTTGCGGGTCAGCTTGAGATGTTTGAGGGCGTGGTGGAGTCTTTGAGAATCCGGATCGGTTCCGCCTTCCTGCCGGCACTGACGAAAGTGTTGGGCGTCTTTTCCAGCCTCATTGAGAAGTACGGACCGTCCATCACAGCTGTCTTTGAGAGAGTCGGCTCCGTCCTGGCTGAGTTCTTCGACGATCTGGGTCAGGCGATGGAGGGTGGCTGGCCACAGGTGGAGGCTCTCCTTTCCGAATGGGGTGGTCGGTTCTGGAACTGGCTGACAGGACCCGGAGGAGCGATGGAAAAAGGTGCAAACCTGATCTCGAGACTGGCTTCTGGCATTTCAGGCTGGCTCTCCGAAAACTGGCCTGTCATCTCCGCCCGTCTTTCTGAGTGGGCTCAGCGATTCTGGGACTGGGTGGAGACAGAGGCTGTGCCCCGAGCCAGAGAGAAACTGACCGCGGTGTCCGAAGCCATTCGAGCCTGGTCAGAGAGTCCCCAGGCTCGGGCATCGCTCAGTATGGTGGGTGAGAGTCTGGGGCGGGCTCTGGCAGGAGGCATTCTGGCTCTTCTGGGTGCAGTTGAGTTCTGGACACCCATCATGGTGGACGTGGGTGCGGCCATGGCTGAAGCCGCTTATTCGTCCATCCTGCCTGCTATGCGGAAGGCATCTGAGTCTGTTGCAACCGGCTTTGCCAGGGGATTTGCTGAGAAACTTGGCATCGAGTTGCCTCAGGAGACAGCGAAAACGATCGGGAAGGTGAGCACTCTGGCCATTCCAGCCATTTCCGCTCCCACCCTCGGACGGGAGTTCGTTGAAAATTTCCGAACGAGCTGGAGAGCCCTGGGGAAAATCATTCGAGGTGAACCGCTTGACAGAGACCTGAAGAAGGCGATTTTCACGCCATTCGGCGTCACCTTGCGACAGGTTGAAGACGAAACCAGGAGCTTCAGTCGCACAATGGTCGGTCACTCCATCATTCCCGACATGATGCAGAGCATGGAGATGACCTTCCGCGCTTCCCTTTCCTCCATACTGAGCAACTGGTCAGCCAGCCTGTCTCTTCTGAGACAGACGAGTGCTGCCAGTCTAGACTTCGTTCTCAAGACAGCTCTCAGTTTCGCTTCGCCCCTCTCCGCGGCAGGCAAGAGCCTGGCAGGATCTCTCATTTCCGGGTTCAGCGCCCTGCAGAGCACCTTTCTTTCCTCTGTCTCGAATCTTCTCTCCTCTGTCCTGGGTCAGATTCAGAGCACCTTCAGCAGCTTCCAGCAGAGTGGTCGCAGTCTGGTTCAGAGCCTGGCTTCTGGACTGAGTGCAGCCCAGGGCACGGTTCTTTCAGCCATTTCTCAGATTATGAGCGGTATCAGCGCAGTGATCAGCGCATCGCCTTTCGTGCAAGCTGGACAGGGAATCGTCTCTCGCATCGCCTCCGGTATCAATTCCGCCTGGTCATCCGTCTATTCCACCCTCTCCAGCCTGGCAGCAGGTCTGACCGGTGCCGTCTCCGGCGCGGGAGGGGCCATCGCAGCCAACATCGTAAATGGAATCCGCTCCGGCCTGACTGCTTTCTGGGGTGGGGTGACGGGTTTGCTCTCCACCCTCGCCAGTGGCCTGGTCTCAGTTGTGGACTGGGCAGGGCGAGTGGCGGCTGCCGGAGCGAGAATTGTGGACGGCATCATCGCCGGTATTCAGGCCAACTGGTCCCGCTTCGTCAACTGGCTGAAGAATGCCATCGCGGGCATCTTCGGTGCTTCTGAGCCAACCAACCCCTTATCGCCCTTTCGCTCGCCTCGTCTGTTCGAGACAGGCTATCGCATCGGGGAGGCCCTCGTGAAAGGGATGCAGGAGGGCATGGCAAAAGGCTTCGTGATGCCCACCGTGCCTCTCAACCCCGCACCCGTCAGCCGAAGCATGACGGTGACGATCGGTCCCATCTCGGTCAGCTCTCAGATGGATGCGGAGATCTTCGCTCAAAGGGTCAGGCAGGTGGTTGCAAACGCTATTTAGGAGGTGTACATTGCCAGCGGTACTGAACATAACAGATGGAACGACAACGATATCACTGGTCAAGCCGCCTGGGGCGAACGGGTTTCACCTGAATGCCTGGCAGCCAGCAGTGGCTCAGTATAAGGAGGGGGGAACCTGGCAGAGTTCGCCTCTGAGCGATGGGCGGCGGCTTGTGGACCGGCGCTTCAATAATGTGATTGAGACGTTTGAATTGAAGCTGCGTGGCGCGTCTCAGGATGAAGCGATTCAGGAGATGCAGAACCTCCGGCGTCTATTGGAAAAAGCGGCCTCGTACTGGACCACGGACTGGCAGAATGAACCGGTCTGGATTGAAGCTCAGGCTTCGTGCGAGACGAACCCCCGGTATGCTCTGATTTACACCGGAGCGATACCGCAGGATGATCAGCCTTTCGCCCAGCCTTTCCTGCAGCCTCATGGCGCGGCGATGGATGAGCTGACGCTGGTGGTGGAGAGGGGGCCCTGGACCGCCCAGATATCGGGCGGCAGGCAGTGTGTGAAGATTTCAGAAACGGACTGGGCATACCGGGGCCTGACCGTGAACACAACAGATCCCTATACAGATGTTAAAGACATCATCCGACTCAGCTCTCTCCAGGCGCGGATGCTGGCAGCTGATCTCAGCACGCCGCCGCTGGGCTCGCAGCCCATTATCTGGATAACGGATGATGGCTCTTCCTGGCGAGAGGCAACGACCAATCCGCCGAATTATCATGCGCCGGTTGTATTAGCCGAGAACACTCAGAGCGGTGCGGTTTTGCTGGCGACAACTATTGGACTGTGTCGCAGCACGGATGGTGGTGTCACCTGGAGCTTGATCACAACTGACCATTATGCTGATCCCTCGGCGTATTTCTCTCTTGCTCAGCGAAATGGTAGGCTCTACTTCTGTTGTCTCGCACACTACAGCATTGAACGCAGTCTCGATAATGGCTCTACCTGGACTTCTCTGTATTCGGTTCCTCAGATCCCCCGGATCATTACTCCCTGTCAGGATGGTACATTAGTCGCTATTGCTGGAGATTCATATGTCTACCGGAGTGACGATGAAACGAACTGGAGTCTGATCTGTACTCTTCCTTTCGATGTCTATTTGATGGTTGAGTTAAACGGCAAACTTTATGCAACTTCCGGCGCCGACCTTTATGTTTCTGAGGATGAAGGGTTCTCCTTCCGATTGATCTCAACACTGCCGTCTTCTGCCGGCTCTTTTAGAGACCTGATCCTGGGAGCTGATGGGTATTTTTATGCCGCGACTTCTGAAGTAAGAGCTTTGTGGCGTTCGAGAGACGGATACGATTGGCAAAGCCTGGGAGTAGCCGGGTCAGGCTTCTGGACGGCTTGTGCTTATGATGACAAGATTTACTGCGGGGCATACGGAGAAATCTATGTCAGCGAGAGAGAGATCCTCGTGGGGCAGGAGGAAACCTGTTCCGACTCGGTTTTTCTCAGCAACAAAGAAAACAGAGCTCAGCTGACCAATATCTGGATTTACGATGCCAGCACATCTGGCTGGGAATCCCGGTTTCCATCTTCTTCATTTCCTTTCTATCTTTTCCCAAACCCGCCTGGGGTGGGCGACATCATCTATTTCGGCAGCAGAACAGATCGGGATGACACCGGACCGTTTTCGAGTTTGATCTTTGATCTTCAGCCTATTACAGCTTCCTCTCTCAGCACCGTCTGGGAGTACTACAATGGAACATCCTGGACAACTCTTTCTGTGAAGGATGAGACGGACTCCTTCAGAACTCTTGGAGTGGGAGGTGTCTTTTGGATTCCTCCTACAAACTGGTCAGCGACGACTGTGAACGGAGTGACAGGTTACTGGGTCAGAGTCAGAGTCTCAGCCATCAGTGACTCCGCCTCCGCGCCTCAGCAGAGAGAGAGAAACATTTACACAGTCATCTCATCTCATGTTCATGTCGATCAAGATGAAGTGGGAGGTGACCTGCCGGCACGGATGCAACTTAGATTGCATAATCGATCCGACGCGGACGGTCCGGGAGGTTCCATCCCTAATGCATGGAGCACAAGGATGATAGTTGGTCTTCGATCCAGAGGTGACGCGTTTCCCTGCTATTTCAACCTGGCCGATGAACAGAACCCTCCCGGCATATCGGTCTCTGTGGGCTCAGACGTAGCTTTCGTGGACCGTTACTCTGCACCGTCTGGACGTTGTGCCAGGTATACCACCGCCACTCTGAATGAGTGGGCGGACAGAGTGACCATCACTTTGAGTCCTTCCGTTGCCCGGGACTGCTATGGCGTTTTCCATGCTTTTCTGAGAGCATATCAGTCGAACCGCAACGCCACGATGGGAGAAGTCAAGGTCCGGTTACAGGTTCGTTTGGGCAGCCTGACGTTGACGACAGCAGAGAAATCTTTCCCAAATCTGAATGACTGGCAACTGATCGATTTCGGACAGATTGCTTTGCCTTCTGCTTCGACACTCAGCCAGTTTGACCTAGGTGAAACGACTTTGCTCAGTATACAGGGGTGGGCAGGCGTCTCCGGGCTGGTCGTATACCTGTACGACCTGATTTTGATTCCGACAGATGAGTGGAGCGGTGATTTCGTTGACCGGGGACTGAGTCAGGACAGCACCGTTCAGAACGGTTGCCTGCTGGACATAGACAGTCTGGGGTTTCCAAAAGTTGAGATCAGGGCTTTGAGTCGGAGCCACCTTTCGGATTTCGTGCGTGCTGTCTACGAGCCCATCGTCAACGGGCCGGCTGTCCTGCAGCCCAATTCCAATCAGCGTCTGTATTTCCTGTCTGCCCGGGGCATCGTGACGGGAGCCCACACGGGTTCAAACAACGCTTCCACCCTGACAGACTCTTACGCCAGCTTCCTGACCAGTGGCGTCCGGCCGGGCATGACCGTATATAACACGACCGATGGCTCTTCAGCAGTCATCACCGCCGTGACAGCAACGACGGTCAGCGGGACTCTGAGGGGCGGTATAGAAAACGACTGGGACAAGGGTGATGCTTACTACATCCTCTGTCCCAACTGGGTCAGTGAGCCCTGGGTCGTCCACTCTGTGCAATTGTGGGCCAATCCGAGATACCTGAGCGCACGAGGCGACCGATGAGCTTTGGACTGACAGGTTTGAGCCTCTCCGTTTTCAAACCGAAGATAGACGCCAGCTCCAGCCCCGTGAGCTACATGGCTGATGGGGAGTTCCTGGAGACTCTGACCTCCCAGGTGGACTCCTGGCAACATGTCATCTCAGCCTGGGGTGGGTATGACAGTGCCACCTTTACCGTGAAAGACCGAAAAGAACGAATCGAGAGCTGGCTTGAGGAGGGGCTGGGACGTCACGTCGTCTGCTACAGCCCGGCCCTCAGCGTGGTCTGGGAGGGCTTTGTCAACAAAGTGTCTGTGAACCTGGGTCGTCTGTCGGCGACGAGAGGGCCCCTTTTGGATTGCGCCAATCGGGTCGCGGTGGTCTACAGCACGATAGACACGTCCACCAGTCCTCCGACGGTGGGCGTGCGAGTCAAAACTTCCTCCTCAAATCACACCGATTCGCAGGCCCGGTATGGCATCATAGAGAAAGTCCTCTCCGCGGGAGGAGCCACGGCGACGAACGCAGAGCAGATCAGAGACACGTATCTGGCTGAGAACGCCTGGCCCATGACCAGCTCTGTGCTGGGGCAGTCGGAGAGTGAGCCTTCTGTCTCGGTGGAGTGCCTGGGGTATGTGCACTGGTTCAAGGCTTATGTGTACAACGATACCTCTGCCAGCGGGACACAGAATTTAAGCGCAAAGATTCAGGCGATTCTCAATGCCCAGCTCAACACGATCATCCTGGGATATGACATCACAGAGAACACCCTTGCTGTGGACCGGTATGAGAACGATGACCGCACAGCCTGGGACCTGCTCCGATCTCTCACCGCGATGGGTGACGCCGACGATAACCGGTATCTCTTCGGGGTCTATGCTGGACGGAGAGCCAGATACGAGCAGGCTTCTTTCGATGTGGCCTATCGAATGCGACTGAGCGAGCCAGAACAGAGGGTGGAGACGCTAACGGGTGCAACGGTGAAGCCCTGGGACGTTCTGCCGGGGCGGTGGCTCTTCCTCTCCGACCTGCTGGTGGGTCGGACGACCCCCGTCAGCCTTCGGACGGATCCCCGGTATCTTTTCATTGAGAGCATGACCTTCACGGCTCCGTTTCAGCTCAGTATAGGGGGAGGCAAGGTGGAGACGCTCTCGCAGAAGCTGGCCAGAATGGGCCTGGCAGGAGTGAGCGGATGACGACACAGGTCAGAAATTCCGAGCTGGTCAATCTGCTGAAAGCGGACTTCGTTCCCTGGAGCTACCTGAGAGTCACTCACGTCCGAGCCTCGTCAGATTCGGGGCAGAGCATTCCGCATAATACCGAAACGATCGTCCGCTATGAGGATGAAGTATACGATACACTGAATGAATACAATCCTGGCACGGGAGTCTTTACGGCGACTCAGGCCGGGTACTATCACGTTCATGCTTCTATCATGTTTCAGGCGACGACGGCTTGGGCACCGACGGAAGCTGCCATTTTGAGTGTCTTCAGAAACGGAGTGGTCTATGCTCGTCTCTTCCGAGACACAGACCATACGTCGAATAATATCCTCGTTTATGTATCCGGTGGCACCACAGTACTTTTGAGCGCAGGAGACACTCTGGATATTCGAGTCATTCAAACATCGGGGGAAACTTTAGCCCTGTATCCTAACAGATTTTACAACTACCTGACCATTGACCGACTGATTTGACTTGCCTGAGGCTCATCGGAGCAATGAGCTGGTGAGACGGTATATCTTCCTTGCTCTCATGACTCTCAACCTGAATGTCCTGGCCAGGAGCCCTGACCTGATCGGGCTGGCCACCTGGTATCATCCCTGCTCACACCTGATCCATTCTGCTGAAAGAGTCCGTTGTGAAAGCCAGATGCATCTTATGGCAAACGGGGAAAAATTCGATGCATCTGCCCTCACGATGGCGGTGGATCGGTCCAGAAAGGATTTGCTTGAGCGTCAGGCTATCGTGTTGACGGAATGTGGCAGGCTGCTGCGGGTACGCTTGACGGACACAGGATTGCTGCAAGCTGCTGGAATTTTCAGAAAGGGCCTGAAGCGATCCTGCAGTGAGGAGGATTGCATTGAAGTCTTGCGCTACTGGCCAGAAGGACGAGACGACGTGCTCTGGCTCAGTGAGTTGAAGTACGCCATTGTGGCGGATTTCCCGCAGGAGACGTTTCGGTCTCTTGTCTCCTGCGGGGCAGGGGAGCTGGAAACAACGGTGGTCGCCATATGGATACTCCCTTAACTTCAGAGGAGCTGGCAAGAGCGTTTGGAATGCTCAGTATGAGAGAAGTGCAGGCTCTGAAAGAAGCGGTGAAGAACCTGGGCCTGGAATCTCCCGTCATCGTGAACATTGGCGCGGGTTTTGGCACCAGTGCCCTGGCCATGCGGGAAGCCTGTCCATCTGCTGAGATTTGCTCGATTGATTTCCGCTCCGAGACGCCGTTTGGAGGTCTTCAGAATGAAATCAACGCCTTCCGCCGCGCCAGTCTTCCAGCTCCGGTCCAGATCCTGGGTTCCAGCCAGGATCAGAGCACGGTTGAGAAATGGAAGTCGTTGGCTTCCTCGCATCGGATCGATCTGCTTTTCATAGATGGGGATCACTCTCTTGAAGGCGTGAAGAGAGATATAGAGCATTGGGTCCCTCACGTTCGCGAGGGTGGTCTGGTCCTTTTCCATGATTATGAGAGCGCGACTTGGCCTGGGGTATCGGTCGCCGTCCAGAATCTGGCGAAACCTTATGGCCTCGAATTCGTCTCTTTGTGCGACACTCTCGCCATCTACAGGAGGAAGGGATGACCGAAGACGTCCTTTCAATCAAACAGAAATACACGCACTGGATACTCTCAAGAGAGAACGTCGTCAGCGTGGGCGTCGGCATCGGTTTCACCGCGGAGAGAGCCAGGAAAGAACTCTGCATCATCGTCGGAGTTTCAAAGAAAGTCCCCTGTACACAGCTCCTGCCCTCCCAGCAGATCCCTCGCTACTTAGAAGGTATCCGAACGGATGTTCAGGAGGTCGGCGTGATCCGGGCTTTGCAATGTCGAGCGGACCGGTGGAGACCCGCACCGGGAGGTGTCAGTATCGGCCATGCTCACGTGACTGCAGGGACGTTGGGCTGCCTGGTGCAGAGAGATGGCACTCCTCTCATACTGAGCAATAACCATGTCTTGGCCAACTCCAACAGGGCCAGACCGGGCGATCCAATCCTTCAGCCAGGTGCTTATGACGGAGGAAACCCGAGAGACCCGATCGCCACGCTTGAGGATTTCATCCCCATTCGCTTCGAGCTCACTCCGTCCGATTGCCCCGTCACCAGACTGCTCGCCAAGTGGATCAGCCGGGTTTCAGCCCTCTGCGGTTCGAAAGTGCGCTATAGAGCTGTCCAGGAATCATCGCCTAACATTGTGGACTGTGCTGTCGCCAGACCGCTGAGCGAAGACCTCGTCTCGAACCACATTCTGGAAGTCGGTTTCCCTCTCGGAGTGACTGAGGGCGAACCGGGCACATTCGTGAAGAAGAGTGGACGGACAACTGGCCTGACTGAGGGCGTGGTCACACAGGCCCACGTCACAGTCAAAGTCCTCTACGGACCTGCTCTTGCCATCTTTGAAGACCAGCTCGCCGGGCCTCTACCGAGTCAGGGTGGGGACTCCGGTTCCGTCGTTCTCACGAGGCAAAACGAAGTGGTGGGCCTTCTCTTCGCCGGAAGTGAGCAGGTCTCTGTGATGAATCGCATTCAGAGTGTCATGCAACTCCTGAGGGTATCCTTATGAGCGAAACCGCGGATGATCTGGCTCAAATCAAAACAGACCTTTCCGTCATCCGGGTCTATGTTGAGGAGCTGCGGGATGATGTCACCAGACTCTGGGAGGATCATGAAGCAAGACTGAGAAGCCTGGAGAGCGGGAAGTCCAATTCAGCTCTGACTCAGAAGCTGGAGGACCGGGTGACATCATTGGAGATTGGTCAAAACGAGCTCCGGGTGCGACAGGGCATCCTCAGCACGATCGCAGCCGGGATCGGCGTGATCGCTGCTGCCATAGCAGGGTGGCTGGGAAGATGAAGAAGTTTGAGACCGTTCGAGATCTCGAAAAACATGTCACATTTTTGTCACATTTTCACTGGACTCCTCACCGGGAGCGAGTTGCTCTTGATCTCGCATCCGGGATGACGATCGAGGAAGTCGCGGAGAGAAATGGGATCTCACGGAGAACCGTTCAGCGCTGGAAAAGACACCCAGAATTCGAGGCGGAGGTCAACCGTCTCAGCCTGATGGTCGGTATCGCCAGCAGAGCGGAGCGACTCCGCATCGCCATGCGGGTGATCAGGAAACTGGGTGAAGAAACCGACAAAGACCTGCTGGACTGGCTGAAATATGCTCAATCTGAGACAGATGGCATCAAGCTCGACCTTACCGCCCTCCTTGAGGCGATGGGACCTCTGGCCCCTGGCGGACAAGATCGAATACCTGAAATCAAAACGGGTTCAGAGGGAACACCCGGCGTGTGACTCCTTTCTGGCTTTCGTCCAGCACACCTTTCCGGCTTATGTCGCTGAGCCCGCTCACCTGCTGGTCATGGATCTCCTGACCGGGGTCCTGCGAGGAGAATGGAAACGACTCATGCTCTTCATGCCCCCTCAACATGGCAAGTCGCAACTCGTCTCCGTGCATTTTCCTGCCTTCTGGCTGGCGCACCGTCCCGATGACCCGGTCATCCTGACCAGCTACGGCGCCAGCCTGGCTCACTCCAAGAGCTGGCAGGCTCGCAGCATCGTGGAGTCTGTCCCCTTCCAGGAGCTCTTTCCTCACATCAGGACGGACCAGACTAGTCGAGCCAGTGAGCACTGGCGTATCGCCGGGCGAAGAGGCGAGGTCATCGCCGCGGGGGTGGGAGGCCCCATCACTGGCCACGGGGCTCTGCTCGGTATTGTGGATGACCCTTTCGAGAACTGGGAGCAAGCACAGTCCCCGACGATCAGGGAAAAGACCTGGCAGTGGTACCGCTCCACCTTTCGGACCAGGCTCTGGGAAAATGGTGCCATCATCTTGATCATGACTCGCTGGCATGAAGATGATCTGGCAGGGAGACTCCTCGCTGAAGAGGCCGGGCGGTGGACGGTCGTGCGACTTCCCGCTTTGGCCGAGACCCAGGAAGAGAGAGATGAAAGTAACCGGAGACTGGGCCTTCCGCCTGGGGAGCCAGACCCCTTGGGCAGAGAGCCCGGTCAGCCTCTCTGTCCCCTGCGCTTCAGTTTAGAAGCGCTTCAGGAAATCAGGAAAGAAGTCGGCGAGACAGTCTGGTCTGCCGAGTATCAGGGTGTACCCCGTCAGCCCACCGGCCGACGCCTCAGCTACGAGATGTTCCAGATCGTGGAGGAGGTTCCGGAGAATGCTCGCAGAGTCCGGTACTGGGACAAAGGTGGGCAGACGAAGGAAGGGGCTCGCACTTCCGGTGTGTTGCTGGCTGAAGCGGAGGGCATCTACTACGTGGAAGATGTCGTGACGGGTCGGTGGAGCTTCTCGGAGCGAGACGCCATCATGAGAGAGGTATCCAGAGTGGACACGGAAACTTACCGATTGCTTGAGATCTGGATTGAGCAGGAGCCTGGCAGCGGAGGTCAGGAGAGTGCTCTCAGCACGATCCGGAACCTGGCCGGTTTCAATGTTCGGGCGGACAAAGTCACGGGTTCGAAAGACGCCAGGCTGGAGCCCTTCATTGCCCAGGCGCAAGCCGGGTACGTGCGGATCAAGCGAGCGCCATGGAATCTGGCCTGGCTGGAAGAGCTGTGCACGGTGCCTCTGAGCCGTTTCCGAGACCAGGCTGATGCAACAGCCGGCGCTTTTAACAAACTCGCTCTCCGTCAGGGCGGAACTCTGGTGAGAGTCAGATGGCCAACCAGATGAGTACAGAAGAAAAGAGCATAGAGGAAGCACGAGAGCTCTCGCTTCAGTCCAGAGCGCGGGGTGGCACCGTTCTGGGAGGCAGTTTGCTTGAGCTGATGGCCAGAGCCAACGAGATCATCTCACCCTGGTGGTCCCGTCAGAGAGACCAGGAGCTGGAAGCCTTTGCCCGCTCATGTGACCACATCATGAGCGCAACAGGCCTTCTGATCTCCAAGATTGTTTCCCTCCCCGTGAAAGTCCTTCCGCGAGACCCATCCGTGAAAGCTCACGTGGCCCAGGCTGATGAATTCACCATCCGACTGTTTGAGGAATCCGATTTTGGGGCGGGCTGGGTGGACACTCTCACTCGCTGGCTCCTGGATTTCTGGCTCTCTGACAACGGAGGCTTTCTCGAAATCATCGGTCAGGGAGAGAGGGCCGGACTGAAAGCGGTTCAGCGCATGTCAGGAAAGGAGCGGAGAGAGAGCGGGCTCGTTGCAGGACCCATCATCGGGATGCCCGTTGGAATCGCTCACCTGGATTCACACCGATGCATCCGGACAGGCGATCCGGAATATCCGGTTCTGTATAAAGACACGGATGGCGTCTTATACAAACTTCACACAACCCGGGTCGCTTTCGCTTCCGACCTGGCATCGCCCCGGGCGGAGATGCATGGCGTTGGCTTTTGCGCGCTCTCCCGTTGCATCAACACCGCTCAAAGACTGATCGATATGAGCGTGTACTATCAAGAAAAGCTGGGTTCCCGCCCAAAACGCGGCATCATCATCGCCAGACGCATCTCAGGTGAGGTCGTCCAGGGCGCTTTCAGAGATGCGGAAGAAGAGATGGATAATCGGGGCCTGCGACGGTTTTCCATGGTCCCCATCATTGCTGACCTGGACAGCGATGCCTCGCTGGAGCTCCTGGAACTGGCCCGCCTGCCGGATGGATTTGACGAAGAAACCAGCACCCGACTCGGGATGTTCCTGATCGCCATGGCCTGGGGCGTCCCCATCCGGTGGATCTGGCCGGCCGCGGTGAGTGGAGCGACAAGAGCGGATGCGGAATTCCAGCACACCTCCGGTCTCTCCGGGGGACTGGCGAGGACCCTTCGCATCATTGAGTACATGCTGGGTGGAAGCGAGTGGGGACCCTATCACTCAAAAGGCAAGTTTCTTCCGCCTCACTTGAAACTGAGCCTGGATGTCCAAGACGATTGGGAGGACCGACAGAAAGCAGAAATCCGCTCGGTGAGGACGAATGAGCGAAAGGTCGCCCTGGATACCGGCGTCATCAGCGTGAGAGTGGCCAGGGAGCAGGCTCTGGCTTCAGGCGACATCACCCGTGCCCAGTTTGAGCAGCTGGAGCTGGAGGATGGGAGGCTGCCTGACGGAAGCGATGTCCTGACGCTTTTCTCCTCGACAGACCCCTTCATCATGAAGCTGCTGGACCTCGGCTTTGAGGAACCGCTGGCGGTTGGGGATCACGATGCGGGTGAGATGCTGGCTGAGATCGAAGCAGCCATCATTCACGCCAAAGCTGCCGCTGCTTCAGCAGGAAGCCCCACAGAGAAGCAAAAAGCCCTTCAGGCCATCGCGGCTCTGGAATCGCTGAGAGCGTTATACTCAAGCGAAAAGCGTTTCACTCCCGGAGTCTCCGGAAAGCTGATTCTGAGGGAGGCCAGCAAAGTGAGGATCAAGAAGCAAGCGAACTGTCGGAAAATCGCTCAGGCCATCGGTCTCAGACCAGAGATGATCGAACAGCTTGCAAGGGTCCGATCAGGAGCCGGGGCTTCTGATGAACTGTTGCGACTTCAGCTGGTCGAGGTCACAGAAGGCAAGACAAGACTCACGGAGAGAGGCAGAGCGCTTCTCAGCGCAGCCAGCCTGGGCGATGAAGAAAAGGCGAGAGAAATCATGAGAGACCTGATGGGAATCAGGAGTCATCCGGTGCGAAGCCAGGAAGAGAACGAGCACAGACCGCTCTTTGTGGACGTGACCTGCCCTCTCTGCAAGGGTCAGGGTGCAGACTACTACCCGGGTCACAAAGGGCTCCTGGTCTGTCGCACTTGCAAGAGGACGTTTGACCCTTCGGTAGAGTGATGGACAGGCATCTGGAAGCGCTCAGAAAAGAAGAAGAGAAACGACTCAAAGCGCTCAGGAAAGAGGCGAAGGAGCGGCTGGGGTCTGTGCTCAGTATAGGGGGGGGGCTGGCCAGACTGAGGGGCATTTCTGATGAAGAGTGGGCTGAGGCAGAGCGGGAGTCAGGCCAGAAAGCCCGGAATCCATCGGACCCGATCAGTCAGATGACCAGGGTCCAAATCCTGGTGCACCTGGCTATGCGGTGGACCCTAGACGATGAGGAGCGCATCCGGTCTGAGCTTCTCCGACAGCGCAGGGCTTTCTATGAGGCGGAACTGACCGCCCAAGCAGCCCGGGTGGGTTGCCCTGGGAAGAGAGCGTTGCTCAGGGAAGGTCCTGAGCTCAAGGCTCTGAACGAAGCGAGTCGGGCTGATGCAGAGAGCATCGTGAACACGTACAATTATGACCTGGCCAGAGCCATTCTGGACATTGCGGAGGCGGAACCCAGAGCCAACCGTTGGGTTTATGCCAAGAGGCTCCAGAAGTGGGAGTCAGAAAGAGCTGCCTGGAAGAACGAGCAGATCGCTCACCATACTGAGCTATCTGCCAGGGCCGCGGCCTTACATGACTTCTACCAGTACAACCGGATGAGGGGCATGGCGGTGCTCAGACCAGAAGAGGCAGTGTGTCCTGTGTGTCAGGGCTGGATAGAAAGGGGCGAGACACCCCTTGAGGTCGCGACGGCCAATCCGCCACCGTATCATGTCAACTGTCCACACTTCTGGGAAACGGACCCGGAGAGAGTTTCAAAGACCGAGTGTGCGGAACTCTGGGTGGGATGAGCATGGCACCTGTCGTCTTGAGAGTGAGTCCTATTGAGCCAAGACAAATCAAGACGATGGTCGTCTTGAATGAGATTCTCCAAGCGATGAAAGCCGAAGGGGACAGAGAAATCGCCGAGCTCCAGAAGACGGTCCGGACATGGTCGGGCCCCAGGCCAAGATTTGTCTACAGTCACGGACCAGATTTCTCTTTCCGAGTCGGTCCTCTGGATGACGGTTCGGAAGGGTACAAGAAGTGGTGCATCCTCAACGCCGGAGCCCGACCTCACCTGATCCAGCCCAGACGGGCCAGATTCCTGCGCTTTCGGGTGGGAGGGTTCAGACCGAAGACCCGACCCCGGCTTCTGGACTCAGAGCTCGGTGCGAGAGCCAGGGGACCTCTTCTCAGAGTGAGACGGGTTCGACATCCTGGGATCAAGGCCAGAAACTGGACAGCCGAACTCAAGAAGAGAAGAGCACCCGCTTACGCGCAGGCGGTCAGAGCCGCGCTCAGGAGAGGAGTGGCGAAAGCATGGCAGTAGAAGACCTGCGACCTCCCTGGTTCCGCCTGGCTCTCAAGATCGTGCGAAGGCTTCAGAGCGTGGCTGTGAAGCAGCAGGGTCATGCCATCATCACCATCCGGGTTTTAGTCAAAGGGGACGGAAACCCCGTAGAACTCAGAGGAGAACCGCTGTTTTGGACAGAGCCAGAGGTGGAGAAACTGGAACCGGCGAGAGCAAACATCGTTGAGATTCTGGAGTCTCTCATTTGACTTCCAGATGAAAGTTATGTATAATGTCATCAGAACGACTCGGACTGGGTCTGACCGGGTCGTTCTTTCTTTTTCTTCTGACGATGAAATTTTCAGAGCTATCAAAAGAAAATGTTCAAAAACTGAGCGACGAAGAACTCTTCAACATGCACTTCAGAGCTCACCAGCAGAGGGGCAGCAGCTGTCCTGAGACAAAGAGGGCTCATGATGAAGTCCTGGTGCCTGAGATGTCCAGGCGAGGATTCGCACACCACTCACCAATGGAATGTACAGGTGAGAAGGGGAGAGGTCTCTACCTGGTGGAGCCACACGGAGAGCTGATATGGCGGGGTGAGAAGACCGCCATCGCCAAGAGCCGAAGGTTTGACCTCTCTGGTAAGTGGATTCTCGTCTCCGGCAATCTGGCCTGGGGCAGGGTGACCCTGGGTGAACCGGAAGAAGTTGGCATAGAGGAGTTCGAGCGCAGGGAAGCTGAGCACCGGGTCACGAAAGAGGAGCGATTGAGGTGGTGGCCCCACGCGGAGAAACTCTGGCTCTACCCCATACTGAGCTTTGAGAAGTACGAGACGCCTCGCAAAGTCAGGGTGCTGCCCGGCACGCAAACGGTCATGCGAGAAGTCGTGTTCACAGATGAAAAGCAGCAGACCAGAGCGGAAGGCGTGTTGCAGAAGCTGGAAGGGCTGCCTGAGAGATTCGTCTGGATTCCGGATTTCGTCTCCGTCACTGGCTCGACACTCTATGCATCTGAGGACAGAGAACCGAACGACATAGATGTCGTTCTGAGAGCAGAGGCGGACGGGGATGGCTTCTTCGTCAGAGTTCCTGTGGATGCCTCTTTCGCACTGAAGCTGGAGCGAGTGTTGAAAGACCTGCTCGGGCAAAGAAGGGTGCAGTACACCTCAACACCGTACGGACCGTCCTGGAGCTATGTGCCGATTTATGACCTGTGCCTAGTCAGGAGGGAGCTTCTCGAAGTCGTGCAATTGAGTGAAAGAGAGCCCGAATTCGCAGAGTTGGAGTATAAGAGCTCGATGGAACCGTGCTCTGGGGTAAAGAGCGTCAGACAACTTTTCGGCTCTCCGGGCGGGAAACACTTTCTGGCGAGGAAGCTGGTCAGGCTCATACCGCCTCATCGAATCTATGTGGAGCCTTTTGCGGGCGGAGCAGCTCTTTTCTTTAGGAAAGAAGCATCAGAAGTCGAGGTATTGGGAGACACCGATCCAGAAATCATTTTCACTTATCGCTTCATCAGAGACGCAAGTGACGACGAGTTGGAGAAACTGGCGAGTCAAGACTGGAAAGCGTCCGAAAGACGTTTTCAAGAACTCCTCGCCAAAAAGCCAGGCTCAGACCTGGAAAGAGCTTACCGAAATCTTTACTTGTTTCGCTTCGGATTTCGGAAAGCGACCGATTTGATCCATCCGAGTGATTTCCGCCATGCTGACGAGGGAAGAACCGCAGACTTCTCGCTGGCAAGGCTTAAAAGAACGAGAGAGCGATTGAGAGGAGTCAGGCTCAGAGAGCAAGATGCGGTGAAAACCGTTGGGGAGTTCGATTCACCCGAGACGTTTTTTTACCTCGATCCACCGTACCCGTCCGAAAAAGACAGGCCGCTCTGGTCGGGGCACGAAACTTTCAATCTGGACGCGCTCTTTCAGACTTTGAAGGGTGTGAAAGGGAAGTTCATTTTAAGCCTGGGTCTTGCCGACAAGGACGCTGTTCCGAATGGATTCCATCTCAGGAGAGTGAAAACCAGAAGACAGCTTTCCAAAACACAGCCGGCCAGAGAGGCATATGAACTTCTGATCTCCAACTTCGACTTTTCGGAAAAAGCGCTCACTCTCCGGGCCCTCGACCGCAAGCTGAGAGGGGCTTCAGATGAGGTGAAGAAACAGGCTTATCAGACCTGGAAAGAGGACCGGGTGGAACCCGGTCGCATGGTGTTGAGCCTGAAGCCACTGCGCCCCGCTCCGGCTGGGAAGCGACAGACGGTGGACCGGCTTTATGAGTACATAGAAGAGCACCTGAACTTCCCGCTTTACCTTTCCGCCAAAAGGGATGGAGCCACCCACTACATTCACAGCAACGGTGAAAAGATTTGGGCCTTTTCTGATGACGGACAAGACAACACGGAGAAGCTACCCCACATTGTAGAAGCGCTGAAGCGAAATTTTGGCGACCGGTCCTTTGTCTTCGGTACAGAGATCGAGCTGTGGCGAGAGGGGAACCACTATCCGCGAGAAGCAACAACCGGTGCGGTGAAGCGGGGTGAAGACGAAGACCTGGCTCTGAACATCTTCCGCGTCCTCTACTGGGACGGGCAGGACCTGCATCGCGAGCCATTCGAGAAAGTCTGGGAGATCGCTCAGACGCTCCCCGTAGATTCTCAAGAAGACGGCGCGCTCTATCCAAAGCGAGACGGTCCCATCAACCTGGTCCCGCACTATAAAGTCCACTCTCTCGGGGAACTTAAGGCGAAGCTGGAGGAGGTGGCCTACAAGCCTGGCGTCGAGGGCGTCGTGGTGAAGCGAGCGGATGGTCCCTTCCCCTTGGACGGTGAGCCTGGCCATCCACCGACCGAAGTCAAGTGGCATAAGAGCTTCGGATTCAAAGCCACCGTCAGCGAGAAAGAAGAGACGAAGACCCGGGGCGTTTACGTCTATACCTTCAGACTGGACGATATGGAGGTGGGGAAGACCTTCGGCTCAGCTCTCGACGTACCCTTGAACTCCACTCTCGAAATGGAGGGCGAGCAGCTCAACGTGGAGTATGATGAAGGGGGCAACATTCAGTCCGTATCCGTCTGGGCACCAGAGGTCATTGGAGAAAGTGGAGAAGAGCCTGACTCCCTCAAAGCAGTCATCGCCAGAGCCAAGCGCCATGGCGTGCTGAGGGAAAAGGTTCGCAAAGCAGATGGGACGGTGACCTACCTTCCGAACGAGAGTGGTGATCCCGCCACAGCAAGCAAGGCAGGCGTTGAAGACTATCCCGATGAAGACGAGAAGCTTCGATATGTGGCTCAGCTCCACTTTCGAGGTCGCTCCGTCCATCTCGATTTCCGTGCCGAGTTCAAGCGGGGTGCGGAGCATTACTTGAGGGGCTGGACGATCGCGGTCCAGAAGCCAGACGCCATCAGAGAGCCGGTCACGACGCTGGAGGAGGCGAAAGAAATCGCCAGAGATTCCGATGTCTGGAAGCTGGATCTCCGGACCGGCGTGGCCAAACCCAGGCAGATTCGCGGCGGCGTCATCCGCAGGGGCGATCTGAGAGCTTTCGAGAAAGCAGCGGAGATACCCTCGGACTGGCTGGAAGTGGAGGGCGTGACGGAGCAGCCAGACCCGGGCGAGCCAGTTCCGGTCGGAGCGACCAGACAGTATCCTGGCGTCTTCCTGATCGTTGCGAGAGGCGAAGTGGCCTGGGGTGCTCAAAAGCCCTGGTTCTCCGAGTTCTTCCTTGACGGGGACTGGAAAGGGCGATGGACCTTCAGACTGATCCAGCGAAAGGGTCAGGAGGTGCTCCCTCCAGGCGTCGAGGAGGAGGATGAGAGGACAGGAGCTTACTGGGTCCTGCTTCAGCCAGAGGACCAGACGCCCTACGTTCTGAGCAAAGAGGCGATGGAAGCAGACTGGCTGCCGCCGAAGGGGGTCAGTGCGCTCCCACCCGCTATCCGAAAGAGCGTGCCGGAACACCTGCGCTACTGGGAGCAGGAAGGGGAGCGGGCTCTGGCCTCCAGGAGGGAGCTTGCAACGAAGTATGAAGAGCTGGGCGGACCTGAGCTCAAGGCGAGGATTCTGCCGTTCACGCTTGTGCGCCGGGACTGGAAAGGCCAGGTCGTCATCCGCTTCGGGCCTAGCACGACGGTATATGACCTGTGGATCGGTGACTGGAGAGTGAGCCTCGCCGGGAATCCGCTGGAGGACGACGACATCGCGGCACTGCCTGCCAGTAGAGGGAGCAAAGTAAAGACTCCGGAGGGTGAGGTGGATCTGCTCAGTATGGAGAGAGGGCAGGTGGTGGAAGTGGTGCCCGGGACGAAGTTCAATCCGACGAAGGCGACACCCTGCCGCCTGGAGGTCATCGATCGCGGCGAGGCTCAGGAACTCATAGCAGGGGAAACGCATCGGAAGGTTGAGCTGAGAGGCGAAAAGCTGAAAGGAGTCTGGTTCTTCGGAGCGGAAGATGAGAGGGAGCCAAAGGGATTCTGGCTGATGTCTCGCTCTTCTGGACCGGAGGTGAAGGAAAAAATGGAGACAGGAGACTGGTTCCACTCTGAGGAGGGGCGAAAGGCCCTGGAAAGGGCCTGTGAGAAAGGCACAGCTGGTTTTGCCTTCCCTGGGCGAGATGGTCGGACGTGGTGGTTCCAGTTTACCACCAATGCCTTCCAGGACAGAGAAGGCGAAATATTCAGCACGAAGAGTTTGGAAGAGCTCGTGAACCGGTCGAGAGGCCGGGAGAAGAAAGGCGAATTCTGGTACCGCCACATTCCAGGGACCCGATTCGGCGAGGTCCAATGGCAGGCTTTGATTGGCCGGTTCCTGGCTCAGGCGGGACCATTTGATTCGACGCCTGTGGGGGATGCATTCAGAGAATTTTTCTCGACGCACCCCCTGGGGCATCCTGAGATCGCCCCGGAAGGTTGGGGAGCCTCCCACAAATACTACTTCAACCGGGACGATAAGGGAGATCGTGTGTATGAGTGGTTGGAGATCATTGAAAGCTCGGTTCTTCCGGCGCACATTGCCTCCAACCCATGGAACCGTATCATCAGTAAGGAGGTATACGAAATGACTGAGGAAGAGAGGAAAGACCTCGAAGTGATCGGTGGCCGGACGCTTGTAGAGATGGTCGAAGAGCTGGGTCGGAAGGAGACGAAACGACTGGAGGAAGAAGGTGTCTCATTCAAAGCTCTTGACATTTTGAACGAGCTCAGAGCCATCGCGGAAGAGCTCGAAGATGAAGAGCTCAAGAAGCGGCTTGGAGATGTGATTGCCAAGCTGGAGTCTTATCCGAAACCGAAGGAGAAGGAAGCCGAGGAGAAGGGGCTGATGTCCTATCTGGCTGAGGAGCTGGAAGCGCTTGCTGAAGCGGTCGGCGGGGAAACGGGCGAGAAGCTCCGGCGCATCGCTGACGCTTTGCGCAAAGTCGACGCCTACCCCAGGCCGGGCTATGGATATCCGAAGCCTGGCTATGCCAGGCCACCGTACCCTTCACCGCAGGAAGCTTATCCGAAACCCGAGGAGAAAGCCTTGACCAGAGAAGAAGTTGCTGAGGCGCTGAAGCAGCTGGTCGAGTCGCTGAGAAGCGAGATCGAGACCACTGTGAAAGAAGCCATCGAGCCTCTGGCGAAGCAGGTCCAGGCGCTCGAGCGTTCGGATGCGGAGAAGATCGCGTCGATGATCGAAGTCACGCCAGCGGCCTCTCTGGATGCCATGGTGAAGGGGCTCTTCGGCGATTCCAAAGCCAGGGTGGATGGACGTTCTGCCCTGGCAAAGCAGGGTCCGGCGGAGGCTGAGCCCAGGGAGGCAGCCGTTACGGGCATCCCTCTCCTGGATCGGTTCATCAGCGGGACGGATTTACGAGGAGGTTCATGATGAACGAGTTAACGGCTCAAGAGCTGAATGCTCTGAAGACACTGGCGGGCCTGCTCACAGGTGAGAAGCAGGCAGCCACTCACACCGGGATCACGCTGCATGGTCCGGGGGGCATTTTCTCATCCTTCGGGATGAACCGTGAGATCATCAGTGCTCACATCGCTCCTCAGGGCCTGGCGTCAAAGCTGCCCCTTCTCCCTAGCATGGACACCGATCCACGCTTTGGGACCGTCACTGGGGTGACGGGGAGCTACGGCAGCCAGCCGACAGACGTCTGCGATGAAGCGCCGCATGCCTACCTCAAAGGTTGCAATCTGACCGCTCGCTTTGGGCGCATCCGGTTCGACACGAACACCATCGACATCAATGCGGTGATCACGCGGTATAACCGGGGCGACTTTATGGACCTGATGTTTCTGGGCTCCATGATCGATCAGAGCGATGTCCAGGCGGGCCTGATCCCGTCCAACATCAGTCAAGAAGACATGCTGAATGTGGTGACTCTGGCTGAGATGCTGGTGGCAGGCGTGCAAGCGCAGCGAGAGATCGTTCGTCAGCTCTGGCAGGGCAACGTCCTGGTTGACAACGAGTTTCCAGGGCTGGACAGCCAGATCGCAACGGGTCAGATGGATGCAGACAAGCCGGGTGTCTACTGCACCGCGCTGGACTCTGACGTGAAATCGTTCGAGTACAGCGACGTCTGTGGTACAGAGAAAGACATCGTGGAGTATATCTCCATGATGATGTGGTACCTCAGACACAATGCGGAGAGAGCCAGGCTGACTCCGGTGAAGTGGGTCCTGGTCATGCGCCCGGAGCTGTGGTTTGAACTGAGTGCATGCTGGCCATGCCGCTATCTAACCAACCGCTGTAGCGACGCACAGGGGAACCAGGTCGGGGTCATCAACGATGAGAATAATGTCCGCCTGCGGGACGAGATGCGTGCAGGCATGTTCCTGTGGGTCAACGGGGAACGCATCGAAGTTGTGACCGACGATGGCATCTACGAGCACAACTCGGAGAACAACTCCAACCTGGCAGCGGGTGAGTTTGCGTCCACCATCTACGCGGTACCACTGACGATCCTGGGCAACTTCCCCGTGACTTACCGGGAGTACCTGGATTACCGCTCACCCATCGCTGAAGCCAACATCGCCCCTTTCGCCCAGTTTCGCCGTCCGGACTTCTGGACAGATGGCGGTGTCTTCTCCTGGGCCTACCAGGGGCAGTACTGGTGCTTTGTGCTGGGCTTGAAGACGGAGCAGCGTGTCGTGCTGCGAACGCCGCAGTTGGCGGGGCGGATTGATTATGTCAAGTACTCGCCACTCCAGCACCTGCGCAGCCCCGAGCCGTCCTCACCGTACTTCTTTGACGGTGGCGTCTCGGTTCGGCCCACCCGCACGAGCTACGCCGTGTGGGCGGGGGGCGCGATCCCGCGGTGAGAAGCAGAGAGGGGGAGAGAGTCAGGCTCTCTCCCCCTTTTTCTTTCTTTTTTTGCTCAGTATGGGGTGAGGCAGTCAGTGCACCAGCGCCTCTCTCAGCGACTGGCTGAAGTAGTTTTCGATCTGTTCCCAGTTACCATCTGCGATGGCGACAAAGCCCCGAATCTCCGTGTCGTCATAATCCTCCGGTCTGCCTCGTCTGGTGCGACCGAGGCCTTGTTCCAGTTTCCAGGCTGCGCGCTGACGGTACATGTCGGGATCGTAGTACAGGCGGGCTGTCTCATAACGACTGCTCAAGTCAGGAAACGGCACTTTGGCCCCGATGCAGATTCGCTCTTCCAGCCCGTCTACACCTTCCCACATGTCCCAGGTAATCGCCAGCGACCCTTTCTGTTTTCGTTTTCGGGCTTGCCAGAGCGCCATCCGGGTGTGCGTTGGGCCCTGAGGCGGTACCCAGACCCGGTCGGCCAGACCTCTTCGTGCCAGGCGTTCCGCAAGAGCAGGTGCCTCACTCTGTCGGGTGACATGGATGAAGCCAGACCAGTCCGGGGGGCAGGCGTGGATGGCTCTGGCGATGGCATCTGCCTGGTGCTCGAACTCTTTCGTACTGGTTCCGCGGGAGAGGGGCGGACAGTCAAGAATGTGAACGGGGCGAGACCAGGCAGGCCAAGGGTTCGACACTTTGAGCGCCAGATAATCAGCCATACCCAGCTCCCGGGCGAAAGCGCGGAAGTTCCCGATCGTGGCTGACATGGCGACCAGCGTCTCAGGGTAAGGGAAAAGCGTGCGAAAGAAGTGACGGGCAGTGAGGGGCTGAACGGTGAAGCCCAAAGGATTAGAGTAAATGTACCAGTCCTCGGGACACTCTTTCAAAGCATTCAGAGCGCTCAATAACTGGTTTTCCATTTGAAAGAGTTCACGAGAGTCAGAACGCCTGCGCCTGACATTGGACAGAATCACTCTTGCTCTCGAAAGCCAGTCCATCGCTTCATCAACCTGCCCGTCGCAAAGGAAGGGGAAGGGAGGAAAATTCAGGTCTCGACGTTGCTCGGGCGTGACAAAACATCCGAAGGCGGAAAGGACGATCTCCGGCACGTTATGCGCCTCGTCCAGAAATAAAACAGAGGGCTTAAGCCCTCTGGCCCACCTTGCCTGCAGCCAGAGAGAGTAGTTCAATGAAAGTCTTGAGGAGCTTTGAGCGGCTTTCTTCTGTACCCGATACGGACACCGCCGGAACTGAGGGCATCTCGAGACGGTACGCTCAAAGAAGCAGTTCTCAGCGGTGCGGCCAGGGGCATACAAGCAGGGGTAGTTCGCTTTGCCCATCAGAACGACGAAATCATAGCGCTTTCCATAGTTCTCAATCTGGAGACTCTTCGTCTCACAGAGTGCAACGACCTTTTTCTGACTGGATACAGCGCTGGCGATGCACGTTTTCCCACTCCCTGTCGGGGCCTCCAGGATCACGGGACCTGGAGTGCTCAGTATCGCTTCGATGATCTCTGCCTGGTAGGGTCTCAAGCTGTGAGGCAAGTTGTGGAGGTTTGCCAATGCGGTGTTCCTTTCAGCTGACGCGATCAGCTCAGTATAGGGTGAGGAACGCTTCAGGCACGCCTCTCAGCCCTGCCCCCCCCCATACTGAGCCAAAACATCCGGCGCTGAGCAAAAAAAAAGAGACTCTAATCACACTCCAACAGACAAACTGTCTGTTGTGGCTTCGGAACGGCTCCCGAGTCACCGTTTTTCTATCATTCCGGCTTCTTTCGAGAGGACTTTAACGATGCAACAAGGCGTTGAACGATTTCTCTGAGAAGCGTGTCTGTATTTTTTCTGTATATATTGCCCGGGTGTTTCTTAAGCTTTATCTAGATCGATTCAGAAGATTCTACCCGGGACATATACAGAAAAAGTGAGCTCTCAGGTGGGGGGAGGGGTACGCCAGTTGATATGGGAAATCCGGATGCTCTCACGGATGGAGAAGCACTCGATCTTTTTCGCGCCGTGCTCTTTCAGGATTCGAAGAGCCGCGTCCTTGCGGACGGCGAGCGCGGCTTCGACTTCCTCCGGTGTGTGAGGATCCAGGTCCGAAGTTTCTTTGCAAGCCTGTTCCAGGCAGGCCCGTTCCTGATCGAGCGTCAGGTCAGAGCGTATGGCCCAGTTCTCGACAACGGCCCGGTCCTTGGAGGAGATGGCGGGCTTTCCCAAATTGCCGGAGACGTTCTTGCCTTCTGGCGTTTTGGCGATGCTATTCCAATTCTGAACATCCACCAGGTGGAAGGCGACTTCTCCGCCAAGCTCATCTCGTAGATCTTCTTCGCTCAGGTTTTCCCAGCTCTCCAGGTTCTTGTCTGGCGATCGGTTCCTGTTCACGTAGAAGATCAGGAAGCTGCCATCTTCGAGAGGGAAGCACCGATATTCGGATCGCTTGAACTGCCTGACGAAGCTCTTCCGTTCTTCGGGCGAGACCACCTTCATGAAAAACGCCCAGCCATGCTGCTCGGCCGCGCGGGACATTTCGATCCGGAAACCGTTGGCTCTTTCTTCCAGACAGCGGTCGCAGAGACGAAACATCCCGCACTTGCGCTCGTAGAAGCCGGGTCTGCCTGTCTCAGGGTTGAAGTGGGAGAAAGTCTGACCGCACTGAGCGGCTCGGGCTTCCTGCTTTTCCAGAGACGAAGTTCCACGCCCGGTCTCGGGCAGTTCGATGAACTGGTCACTGAAGATGTTTGGGATGGCCATATCACTTCTCCTCTTTCCGCTTTTTCTTCTTTTTCTGTTCCTTCTGCACCGGGACCTGGATGCGGATGGGCTTCCCGGTGAGGGGGTCGAAGGTCCACACTTCTTGCGTTTGTTCTTTTTGTTCTTTCATTTTCTTTACTTCCTTAAAGATTGAATGACTCAAATGAGTCCTGCCTGACGCTCCCGCGATTCGAAGGGAGCACGAAAAGAAATTCCGACTATAATCATTATGTCAAACCTTTCAGTATCCTCTATCGGATCGTGGGGTCTGTAACCATCCCCTCTCCATACTGAGCCCTTCTTGTTTCCACCGATCGGACAGAACCGCATCAGACCGGGCACGATGTTCCAGCTTGCCCTTTGCTCAGTATGAGACGAGTATCAGCACGGAATCTGTTGTGGGCCCTGGCTGCCAGCTGTCTCGAAGCTATGGTCTCCTGAAATGCAGCCTTCCCGAAGAAAAACAAAAGCCGCCTGGAGCTCCCAGAGACATATCATAGACTCCGGGAGTCAAGCGGCTTCCCTGCGAAAGCCAGGCGTTCAGTTGGTGGTCGGAGCGACTCAAAAGATGGCTATGTCGCTCCGGTGCACTTAAAACTGAAATGCAAAGGCTCCTGCCAGGACCTGCCAAGAGAGGAGGGAGTGGGCGAGGGAGTGAAGAGCGAAAGAACAGAAAGCGCGGAAAGAAGGAGGCTCTTGCAGAGGCTCTTGCAAATCGCCCTGTTTTGGCAGGCCCCGGCAGGAGCCTTTTTCGCTTTCTTTTTCTTTCTCCTCTTCTTTCTCCCTCTTATCCCTCCCCGACGATTGCTGCGCATATTATATCACAAATCGGGTCGTTTGTCAAGACTTTCCGAAAATTTTAAGGTTGATTCCCGTGCTTTAAATCGGCGTCGCTTGGGGCAGTAGGACACTGTCCCGCTCGTCTGGAAACCGCAGAGATAAAGGCTCCCGGGCTGTCTGGAGATTTTTCTCTCTTCCTCCAGCAGCCCGAGACATTCTTTCTCCACATCGCACGGTGTGACTCTCGCTCGGGGGTGCCTGGGGGTCATCGTCCGCACCGCCAACAGGCATCGTTCAGGTCATCTTCGCTGGCGTGGCTGACCCGGTCTGACAATTCGCTGACACAATCGTCGCACAGCCAGCAGAGGTCGCCATTTTCAGCCCAGCGGTACCAGGCCCTGTGGATGTCCTCGGTCCAAACGTCCAACTCCTCCAAGGCCGGGCCCAGCCAGTCGCCTGGTGCGATTGGCCCGCTGCTGCAAAGCCCATCCTCGGGCTCATCGGGGTATGTCATCGTTCCTTCTCCGAGGCTAGACGCTCTCCCAATCCTCTTCCGCGATTCCGTCCGGTGAGACCATCGTGCGGTATTCTTCCGCACGATAGTCTGTGCGGACGATTTCACCGCCGCGGTTTTGGAAGACGATGATGTCGTTATTCCGTCTTCCTGTCGATTGCATGACGACCTTCTGGCCGTCACGCAAAAGCGCGGCAACTGTAGCTGTCCCGCCCCACGCTACACTTGTGGACCGGTAGTACAGGACGGTCGCTGTGGTGTCACTCTGGATGAGTCCGGCGTCGCCACGCATGCCGGACTCAACTGTGATGAACGCCAGAAAAGTATTGGGCTCATCGTCTGGCGTTCCGGGCACGATCAGGTAGTGCCCGGAACTGCTCGACTTCACGACTTTGAACGTGCCATCTTCTGGCACGGGCCCTCTCCTGGTGTCTTTCAGCTTGACACCATCGAGGATGGGCATCCACACGTGGTAGAAGTGGTTTTTCCCCAGAATGTGGGACGCCTCGAATTTCAAGAACGGCTGCTCAACAACCTTTCCGTCATTGCTGAAGAACTTCATTTTCTTTCTCCTTTCTTTTTTTTTGATTCTGACCTCATTATATCACAAAACTCTCTTTTTGTCAATAGTTTTGTGTGAAGATTTCCTTAAAATTTCTGGATCAGGGAGTGGCGGTTGTCTGCTGATCGCTGCCGTGTTGTTCGGGTGAGGCATCGGAGAGGGTGGGCACGCTGTGGGCGATGGCGGGAAGTGCGCTCCCTGCGCTTCCGTCTCTGGTGAGCCTTGCCATCTTCTGCGCCGCGTCAGCCAGCAGCCCCGTGGTCCTCACCTGGCCAGACAGGATCAGACGCCTGTGGTCCAGTGGCTGGATGTCGTCAATCCTGGCCCGCTCTCCCGTCTCCAGGTCTATCAGCCTGCCTGTCTGGATGTCCAGCATAATAGGCCAGGTCCGCGTCGCTCTGTCTATCCAGATCAGGCGGGCATGCTGTCCGACCCAGTAAGTGTAAGCAGTCGCGGTGCCGATGGATGAGATACTGACTGCGATGCTCAGGGTCAGGATGATGGCCACCAGGGCGATGGTGGACCACTGTATGAGCGTTTCCTCTCTGGCGATTCGTTCATCCCTGGTGGCCTCTCTCACGTGCTCGATGTCGGCAACAGCTGTGGCTGTTGCGTTGGCCTGGACAGCGACCGCTGTGGCTGTCGCCAGGTAAGACGCTTCTGACTGACGCCGGATGGCGTTCGCTTCCGCAATGCGTTTCGGGTCGTCGCATCCGGTTGACAGCAACAGCAGCAGAACGAGGATCAGCAATCGCTTAATCATTTGAGCTCCCTGACCATCTCATTTGTGCAGGCCTGTGAGATGTCTGCGCAGTTTCGGTCTTCCTGGGTCGTCCCGTGGGTCGTCTCTGGAATCGGAACAGGTCGGAGTGTGAAATCCACCATCGACCACTTCTGTAAGTAGCTGGGAGTCGTTTGGAGTAGATGAGCTGGCGAATTCGCCCCAGGCTCACTCCCATCCGACTCGCGGCCTCTGGCACGGAATAGTAGTCGAAGAAAAGCGGCTGAGTGGCGACGAGAGCGTGTGGTCGCTCCGATTCGAGAACTTCGAGGACAATGTGCTCGCTCGTTTCCGCGTCAGGAAGCCACTTCTGCCACTTCCGTTCGATGCCCTGAGCCAGGCGCACGAAGGGATGGGCCTTTTTCGAAACCTGGAATTCTTTGATAATTCGAGGCGTCTGAAACCCGTCTCCATAGCTGACCAGTCTTGCGATGTACATGTTGACCTCCTTTTCGTGAAAAATAAAAGCCGCTGACTCTGGTGAGTCAAGCGGCTTCCCGCAAAGCCAGGCGTTTGATTGTGGTTACAGGGACTCAAGAAGCTCTCTGACTAATACTCTCGCTTCGCGAAATGAAATCTGTCTTGTCAGAAGAGTTTTGAGTCCCGCGAGAGCCCGGAGACCGAGTGTGGGGAGGACGACGTCTTTTCCCCCCTTCAGGATCCACTCATGGTCTCCGGACACGCAGGGCTGAGGCAACCGCGTGGCTGCCTCAAGCTCTCCAAGAACTCGTCCGCATTTCCGGCACTTATACGTCACTCATCGCTCCCTCCTTGCTGGCTTTTCAGGCAGCCAGCAGCCCGAAGTGTTCGCTGCGACACCGCAGCGAGTTGGTCTCAAGAAAAGAACTCGGAGGCCCAGGTGAAGCGGACGCCTGCCGATTCCGCTGCCTGGCGATCAGATTCCTGATCGCCAACGAACAGCGTCTCGCTGGGCGAGACGCCCAGCGCTCGCATGATCTCCAGAATCATGGCGGGCGCGGGCTTTCTCCGCCCGGGCGTCGTGGACCAGCGCACGCAGCGGGCTCCGATAGCCCGCCGGGCCCAGGTCAGATGGGCCACGACTTCTGACCTGGGCCGCCGGGAGGATTGGTTGCTGGCTATGGCAAGCGTCACTCCCCGGCACCGGAGTTCTTCACACTTTTCTGAGACTCCGGGCAGGAGCTTAGCTTCCCATAGCCCGGTCGAGCCTGGACGGTACGGCGTCAGCGTACCGTCCAGGTCAAAGATGACCAGCTTCATTGTTTCTCCCGGTCACGCCAGGCGGCGCAACTTCACTGCCCGCAGCTCCGCGACGGAGCTGATGGCAGTGTCACGAGTGTACCCGTCCTCCCTCGGATTGTTCGCAAGAGGGACGGCCAGGTACTCCTCGCCAATCTGAGGTCCCTCCCACCGTCCCGAGACGGTGGAGGCTCCCAGAGCCTCCAACAGCTCCCGGGTGGCCGGGTGCCCCACATAGGAGACATACCCGGTCAGGTCGGTGGGGAAGGAACTCTCTTCCGCCTCGATCACCACTCTCCCCTGGCCGGGGAAGTGGGCCAGGGGTGAAGACAAAATGACCATTTTTTCTCCTCGTGACCGGCGGTTACTCCGCCAGTCCTCCCGGCTATTCTTCTGCCCGCCGGGAGAGGGCAGTATTTCCGCACCAAAGAAGTGCGGGTCACTGCGACACCGCAGACTCGCCTGGCACTTGATCGTCAAGTCGGCGCCATCCAGGTTGGCGCCCTGGAAGTCGGCGCGCGACAAAAAAGCACGCCGGAGATTCTCGTTCATTTTCCTCCTTGTAGATTCTGACCTCATTATACCACGAAAAACTCATTTTGTCAATAGTTCTGTGTGAAGATTTCCTTAAAATTTTTCTGAAATTTTCTAACGATTGACAAAAAATGGAGCTTCGCTATAATAAGTACAAAACTGCGAAAGGAGACTGACGCGATGAGTTTCTTGAGAGTGACGCAAGTGGCGGAGAAACTTGGAGTCTGTTCCAGAACGGTGCATCAGTGGATCAAGGAAAGGCGGTTGCCTGCCTACCGCTTCGGCAGTCGGTTCCGGGTTGCAGAAGAGGACCTGGAGCAGTTCATCCGAAGCTCGAGGACAATTGAGCAACCCGGTCCGATGACTGACTCGCTTTCCACTGACGAAAGTCCGTAACTGGCTAGTCAAGGTGTCTGAAATGGAAAAGAAACAGCTTCTTCAGGAGTGGAGTGCTTCTCTGGCTCAGTATGCGGTGAGGGGCGCATTGACGGGGCGACCGCTGCTTCTCTCTCAGATTCGGACCATCAGCGGACCCCGCGCGGGCGTGTTAGAACTCCATGCTGGGTTCGAGAGCGGGCGACTTCTGCGGGCTCTCTCCGCTGACGACTGCGCCCTTTTGAGGCAATGCATCCCGTTCGACTTCAGTGGCGAGCCCGTGTGCTACATGTCGAGACGTTACGTTCGGGCTGAAGCAGGCTGGCCAGAGAGCCTGGCTGAAAAAGACATCAGGCTCTCCGATCTGGGCCGGTACCCCAGGGGAGGCGGGCGGTGGATCGCAGGCAAGAACGAGCTGGGTCAGACCATCACCCTGGGCCTGAGCGATCTCAGTCCACATTGGCTGGTGGCCGGAACGACCGGGTCGGGAAAGTCTTACGCGATGAGGGCAGCAGTCAGCCAGCTCTGTCGCGATCCCGACAACCGCCTCATCCTGATCGATGGCAAATTCGGTGAGGGCCTGAGACCCCTGTCCTCGGTCAGCGGTCTGGTCGGACCGTTGGCCGAAGATGTGGACACCGCCCGCCAGGCTCTGTCCTGGGCTGTAGGGGAGATGCGGAGGCGGTATGAGAATCCGAACGGGCACGAGCGTCTGGTCATTGTCTGTGACGAAATCCAGACCATCACCCAGGACCCGCTCTGCACAGAGTTTTTGCGACGCCTAGTTGCCCAGGGCAGAGCAGCCGGGGTGCACTGCATCTTGGGCACCCAGCACCCAGTGAAGGCGATTTTCGGAGACGATCCGACCATCAAGCGCAATCTACCTGGACGCCTAGCGCTCAAGGTCTTGGATGCCAAGAGCTCCGAAGTCGTCATCGGTTCCGCACAGCCCAGGGCGGACTACCTACTGGGGGCTGGGGATGCTTATGCGGTTGTGCCGGGCAAAGTTCACAGAGCGCAGCTTGCCTATGTGCCAGAGAGGGACCTGGCGAATCTGCCTCGCGGAGATCCACTCCTTTCAGAGTGGCCAGGCTCTGATGCTGAAGCAGCTGGCTCGCTTCCGGAAGTTAAGTGGTCTTATGATGGCGGTGAGCTGGCTGTCAGCATCATCCAGGCTCATCTGGGTCATGGTCGTGGGAAACTGATTGAAGCTTTGAGAGGAGCAGGGTATGAGGCTTCTGAGGGGGACAGAGTGAAGAGGCTTCTCCGACTGGGCAGGGAAGCTTATGCCGGGCTGGTGCAGAGCGGGTGGACGCTTCGGGAAGCTCGCTTCTCCTCGCCCCATACTGAGCAAGATCGCTGGAACGCCTTTCTGGAAGGAGTAGAGCTGAGATGAGACGATACGGAATCATGCTGCTCGTTGTCGTGATTTTACTCTTGTTGGGCCTCTTGGTTTATGGCCTGACCCTGGTGCCTCGTGGCGTTCTTTTAGCCTGGGCGGTTCTGGTGACGGTTTTTTTGCCAGTGGCGGCTCTGGGAGGCTGGATGCTGGGGCGGTATGAGGCGGGCGCGGTTCTGCACGGATTCGATCTCGCGGTTGAGCGAGTCGCTGGCGTATTGCTGCGGACCCGCTCTGAGCCGAAGGCACCGACTCCTGTGGCGACGATGTCTGCTTTTCCATCCTTGATTCATTTGACGTCTGAGGGGGAGGTGGAAACGGTAGACTTATAGTGTGGAGTGAGGTCGAGTTCACGTGGCATGCTTCCACTTGCTTAAGTGGAGAAGAAGAAGGAGGGGATGAGCGGAGGGGGCAGAAAAGAAGAGAAAAAGAAGAGGGCTGAATCTTCAGCCCTTCGGTTATCTGGCTTACAGCTTATGTATTCCTGGTAACAGTTGAAGAAAGTCCTGGAAGACCGCCTCATACGCTTGGTAGAACTCTTCTCTGGTGACCTTACGAAGAAGTTTTATTTTTTCTGCGAACAATGTACCCTCCGGCCACTCGCAATTTACTTTACGGATCTTCCCGTACTTCAGCGAGTTCGAATTTAAATATGGACGGTTCGGTTCTGTGATGTTCTCCGCCTCCGCCCACCAGAACATGACTCCAGTCACGTCTGAGAAGGCGGGGTGGAAGCCAACTGCGGCTTCCAGAGACTCAAATATTGTCAAATTGTAACCTCGCTTTTTGAGCCATTCTGGCGCATAAACAAAGACGCCTGGTTCGTACCGCACTGAAGCTTTACCTTCAGTGCGGAAGGAAATCAGCTTTCCCTCTTTCTTCCTGAGAATCTTTACGCATTTCATTCTCTTTTTCCTCCTTTCTCGTATTCTCGTATTCTGATTATACCACAAAATACGTTTTTGTCAAGAGGTTTTCAAGGGCAATTGTGTGAAGATTTCGTGGAGGTTTCCTGGAGTCTGATTGGGAAGAATAAAAAGAAAGGGCTGAAGACTCACTTCAGCCCCGAGTGGCTCACTCAAAACTCTATTTCGAGTAAAGGTGTCTAAAGAACACTTGCTCGATCGCCCTTTCAAACTCGTCTCGTGTGACTTTTCGGACGAGTTTAACACTCTCGGCGAGTAAGGTGCCCCATGGCCACTCACAGTCCATGGGTGTGATTTTCCCATATTTGAGCGAATTCATATTCAGGAACGGAAGCTTTACTTCCGTGACGTCTTCTGCTTCCGCCCACCAGAGTTCTATACCCAGACTCTCATCAAAAATGGGACGGAAGTTAACCGCATCCTCCAGTGATGCAAAGACGGTCAGATGGTAGCCTCGCCTGGCCAGCCACCTCGGTGCTTTTACTGCAACGCCTTGTTGATATTGAACCAGAGCTCGCCCCTCGGTGAAGAGAGAATTAAGCTTTCCCTCCTCATCTCTCCTGACGATCTTCACTACGTACTTCATTTCTTTTTTTCCTCCTTCTTTTGATTTTCTACCCGTATTATATCACAAAAATACGCTTTTGTCAAGAGGTTTTTGAGAAAATTGTGTGAAGATTTCGTGAAGATTTTTCCTGGAAACCCGACCAAAAAGGAAAGGGGCTGAAGTTTCACTTCAGCCCCGAGTGGCTCACTCAAAACTCTAAGACAGTTATCGTATGGCTAAAGTAGCTTTCTCAAGCTCTTTTTTGCTGACTTTTCGTACGAGCCTCACTTTCTCAGCAAATAAAGTGCCTTGAGACCACGGCCAGGGTGATTCTTCAAATTGCCCCCAGCTCAGCCATAACAGAGCCAATGGCGGCAAGTCAGGCTCTCTGACGTTTCCTGCTTCCGCCCACCAGAATTCTAACGGTGTCAGTTTCCAGTCGGGTGGACGAAAACGTAGTGCGTTTTCAAGGCTATCAAACACCATTAAATGATAGCCTTGAGTAGCCAGCCACTCCGGTGCCTCCGCCCAGCACCCGGGCTTGTATTCAACTTGGGCGGGCGGTCTTGCGGCGGACGAGACACGCTTGCCCGCATTACACCTGACAATTTTCACGACCTTGTTCATCTTGCTTTTTCCTCCTTTCTCGTATTCTGCCTGCATTATACCACAAAAAAAGTTTTTTGTCAAGAGGTTTGTGGGAAAATTGTGTGAAGATTTCGTGAAGATTTTTCCTGGAAACCCGACCAAAAAGAGGAAGGGGCTGAGGTTTCGCTTCAGCTCTCGGTGAGCTCGCTCGCAAAATTTGTTTCTGCATCTCTCAGCTCTTTTCTGAAACGTGCTCCTCAAACAGTTCCTGATATGCTTCCGCTATTTCATCCCAGCTCACGCGTTTTGTCAGC
>Ga0185342_1000134_pt1 | contig 41806 bp, 27 predicted proteins | sample ConPoolayeEmetaG_FD_128045 | JGI IMG/M metagenome (GOLD analysis project Ga0185342, IMG submission 128045) | Hot spring microbial mat communities from California, USA to study Microbial Dark Matter (Phase II) - Cone Pool mat layer E metaG... ... | reverse complement strand
ACCCCAGCCCCGCCCAGGGAAATCAGCAGGGCCTCAATCAGCGACAGGCGAACCAGGCCCAGGCGCGTGACACCCAGGGACTTGAGGATGCCGATCTCCCGGGTGCGCTCAATGACCGTAGTATACATGGTGAGCAGAATGAACAGGAAGCAAGCCACCAAGGCGACTCCGCTCGAAGCATTCATGTACAGGCTGACCGAGGCGAAACTCTCGCGCAGCAGCCGGCCATACTCGCTCTTGAGCTCCACGCGGGCCGCGGGTCCCAGGTGTTCCTGAATCAAGTCGGCCGCCGCCGGCGGCGGCAGGCCCGGGCGCAACTTGACGAAGTACATGCTCGCGTTGGGCTCTCCAGCCACGGCGATCTCGCGCAGAGTCTGGAGCGGGGCGAAGACCCGTCCGGCAACACCGGCCTCTACCACGCCCACGATCCGAAAGACCTGCCCCATGATCTGTAGCCGATCGCCAAGCTGGTAATTGCCGACCCGCTGGAGGCGCTCATCGATCACCAACTCCAGCCCGTCGGCCAGGTACTCGGCGTAGGCCGAAGTAGATGGGTCGGCCGGAGGCCGCTCCCCACGCTCCAGCCGCCGCACCAGCTCCCCCGCGCGGTCAAACAGCTTGCCGGCCAGCAGACGCCGCGCGCCAAGAAAAAGGCCCATCTGGTCGGGGTCGACCCCGAACAAACGCTGCTGCTGACCGGCCATGCGGACCTGGCCGAAGAAGACCGGAATAACCACGGCGGCCAGCGGCCCGCGATCATCACTGAGCCGCCTCAACTGGCGCTCGTGAGCGCCGCGGAACGGCGCGCCATTGGTGAAAATGATGTTGTCCTGAGCCGGGAGCACGACCAGCTCCGCGTCCACGCTTTGCATGCGGTGGTCCACTTCCGCGATCGATCCCCCCGCCAGTCCGCGCGAGACCAGCAGCAGCATGATTCCGATCCCCACCGCTAGCGTGCTCAGCAGGGTCCGCAGCTTGTGATGCGCCAGGCTGGCCCAGGCCAGAGCGAGCATTTCGGTCTCCTCCGCGTCCAAGACAACAACCAGTCCTATCGAACGCGGTCTGGGTCCGCATATAGTTATCTGACCGCAGCCTGCCGGTCTGGTTAGGGGCCGGCGCTCCGCCTCTGGCCAGGCGGCGGCCGATCGCGGCTGCGGAAGTCGGGGACTGCGGCGGGAACGTTCCAGGCATAGGCGACGACGGCCACGGCCAAGTCAGCCACGCCCAACCCGCCGATCACCCAGGCCGCGGGGGCCAAGCCCTCGTACGCCAGCAAGGCCGTGACCGCGCTCAACAGCACCCAGGCTATCCACAGCCAGCCGACCAGCTCCGCTGGGCGGCCGCGGATCGAACGGCCCCACGGCACCGGCAGCACCTGCGCGAAGGCTCCCTGGGCGCCGATCATCAGAAGCTGGCACTGCACCCCCGACAGCACTGCCAACCCCGCCACCGCCAGCCACTGGGCCCAGGGCGCCATCGGGGGCAGCCCGGCCCGGATCAGGTCGGCCAAAGCCAGAACCAGCAGCGCCCCGATCCACAACGGCGAGTAATACGTCCACGGTCCCATGGGCAAGATTCCTATGGTATCATGTGCCGGCGTCAACTGGGGAGACGCGAGCGCAAACTTTTCAGTAACGAGGCTCGAAGTGAACCGCGTGGCCATAGTCGGAGCGACGGGGGCAGTCGGGCAGGAGTTCTGCACGATCCTCCGCCAACGCCGCTTTCCCATCGAGTCGGTCAGACTACTCGCCTCGGCCCGCTCAGCCGGAAGGACGGTTGAGGGGCCGATCGGTCCGGCCCGGGTCGAGCTGCTGAGGCCGGAAATGCTCGAGGGAATCGACCTGGCCTTCTTTTCCGCTGGAGCGGCGGTCAGCCGCGAACTGGTCGGCCACGCCAGAAAGGTCGGCGCGCTGGTCATCGACAACTCCTCAGCGTTCCGGCTGGATCCCGATGTGCCGCTGGTCGTCCCGGAGATCAACCCGCAGGCCGCCCGCCGGCACCAGGGGCTGATAGCCAACCCCAACTGCTCCACCATTATCATGACGCTGGTTCTCTGGCCACTGCATCGGATCAACCCGATTCGCCGCGTGGTGGTGGCAACCTACCAGGCCGCCAGCGGCGCCGGCGCCCGGGCGATGGCTGAGCTAGAGCACCAGACCCGAGCTGCGCTGAGCGGCCAGCCGGCCCGGCCGGAAGTCTTCCCGGTGCCGTGCGCGTTCAACGTTTTCAGCCACGACAGCCCCGTCGGCCCGGATGGCTGCAACGCCGAAGAAAGAAAGATGATTTTGGAGACCCGTAGGATCCTCGGCGAACCCACCATCCAGATCGCTCCGACCTGCATGCGTGTGCCGGTCATGCGGGCTCACACCGAAGCGTTAAGCATAGAGTTCTCGGGGCCTATCTCGGTTGAGCGCGCCCGAGCGGCTCTGGCCGCAGCGCCGGGACTACGAATTGTGGACGAGCCGCAGACCCGGCGCTTCCCAACGCCCCTGGAAGCCGCCGGCCAAGACTGCATCCTGGTGGGCCGAATCCGTCAGGACCCCAGCCTTCCCGATGGGCGCGGTCTGCAACTGATCTGCTGCGGCGATCAACTGCGCAAAGGTGCCGCGCTCAACGCGGTGCAAATTGCTGAACTCCTGCTGGCCCCGGCCGAGGCGCGCCTGTAATGCAAATGTTACCGCGGCTGCTGGCCGACTTTCCTCGCCTGCCGGGGCTGATCAAGTGTCACTACAGCGACTTCATCGTGGAGGAAATACCCCTCTACCTAGCCGACGGCCAGGGCACGCACACCTACTTCCTGGTCGAGAAGGTCGGCCTGACCACCTTCCAGGCGGTGCAGGAGCTGGCCCTGGCCCTCAACGTGCCGCGCCATGCGATCGGCATAGCGGGTCTGAAGGATGCCCGAGCCCTGACCCGCCAATGGATGTCCATCGAACACGTCGAACCCGACCGACTGGCTGGACTGCGCCTGCCACGGATCCAGGTGCGGGAGGTGACCCGGCACCGCAACAAGCTCCGTCTGGGCCACCTCAAGGGCAACTCCTTCACCATCCGTGTCCGCCAAAGCCAGCCCCAGCGACTGCCTGAGCTCGAGCGGGCCTTGGCTCATCTGTGCACCGTCGGGGTACCGAATTACTTTGGCTCGCAGCGCTTCGGCTACCGCGGCGATACCTGGCAAATCGGCCGGGCGATCCTTCGGCGGCAGGTCGACGAGGCCGTCGACCTGATCCTTGGCAAGCCCGCCCCGAAGGACCACCCGCGCCTGCGCCGGGCCCGGCAGCTATACGAATGCGGGCAGTACGCCCAGGCGGCGCGCCTCTGGCCGGTCCTCTTCCGCACCGAGCGGCGGGCATTGAAGGCCCTGGCACGCTGCGGGGGCGAACGGCTCCGGGCCTTCGCCGCCATCGACCGGAGCACCCGTAGCTTCTACGTCTCCGCCTACCAGTCGCACCTCTTTAACCGAGTGGTTGCTAGGCGGCTGTCGGCCGGGCTGCACGTGCTGTGGGAGGGGGACCTGGCCTGGCTGCACGCTTCCGGAGCGGTTTTTCGAGTCCAAGACCCGAGCCGCGAACAGCCGCGGGCCGACCGGTTCGAGATCAGCCCGACCGGCCCGATCTTCGGCTACCGCATGACCACCCCTCAGGAGACGGCTGGCAGGCTTGAGGCCGAACTCCTGGCGGGGGAGCAACTGCCCGCAGACTGGGCCCGGACCCGGCCCCTCAGGGTCAAGGGCGGCCGCCGGCCCCTCCGCTTCCAGCCGGGCAGCCCCCAGGTCTCAGTTGGCAGCGATGACCATGGACCCTATCTTGAACTGCGCTTCGTCCTGCCGCGGGGATCCTACGCTACGGCCCTGCTCCGGGAGCTCTTCGAGCTCCCGGAGGAGAGCACGACGGACGTGGAGACTGAGGAGCAGGCAGCAGAGGTTTCACCTTGAGGCCGCAGGCATTCTCACTTAGCAGCTAGTCCATGGCCACGGAGCCGACGCTAGACTGGCAACGCCTGCTGGACATGCTCCGGCTGCAAGCCCTGGACCGGTATCGCTCATGGTTTGCCGAGCTGGAAGCCGCCCAGCCGCAACGTGGAGAACTCGAGATAAGGGCCCAGGATCTGCCGCAGCTTAACTACCTTCAGGAGAACTGCCGCGAGCTCTTCGCCGCCGCGGCCATGCGCCTGACACGGCGGCTGCTCACCGTCCGGTTCACCTGCCGCGCCGGACCCCAAGGAACTGCGGCCAGCGGCCCCGCTTTGGCACCAGATTACACCTTCGAGCAATTCGTGGTCGGACCCTCTAACCGCCTCGCACACGCGGCCTGCCTCGCGGCGTCCGAACGTCCCGGCGCAGTCTACAACCCGCTCTTCCTGCACGGCGGCAGCGGCCTGGGAAAGACTCACCTGCTCCAAGCCACGTGCGCGCGGGCTGCGGAGCTAAACCCCGATCTACGAGTAAGTTACCAGACCTGCGAAGACTTCGTAAACGGCCTAGTCCAGGCCATGGCCCAAGGTCAGCTCCAATCCTTCCGCCAGCGCACCCGTGAACTCGATCTGCTAGCCCTCGACGACCTCCAGTTCCTGGCCAATCGCGAGTCCAGCCAGGAAGAGCTGTTTCACACCTTCAATGCCCTCCACCAGCGCGGGCGGCAACTCATCCTCTCCGCAGACTGTCCCCCCGGCGAGATACCCACCTTGAATGACCGGCTCATCAGCCGCTTCAACTGGGGCCTCGTTATTCGCGTGGACGCACCTGACCGCGAAACCCGCCAAGCCATCCTCCGCCAAAAGGCACGAATCCGCGGCGTCGAGCTCCCTGACGAGGTCATCGACCTAATTGCCGAGCAGTTCCATGGGAACATCCGCCTTCTGGAAGGCGCGCTCACTACCCTCGTCACCGCAGCCCAAGTCCAGGGCAAGCCGCTCGACCGGCGCACTGCCTGCGAACTCCTCCAGCTGCACGCCAGCCGGTCTCAACCGCCACTGCATATCGGGGACATCCTCCAGGCAGTATCAGCCGTCTTTGGCGTGCGCCCGCAGGAGTTGCTCAGCCGCAAGCGAAGCCGGTCGATCAGCTTCCCCCGGCAGGTAGTCATGTACCTTGCACGAAAGCTGACGACGCTAAGCCTCGAGGAAATCGGCATGCAACTCGGCGGGCGCGATCACTCCACCGTCCTCTACGCCGAGCGAGTCGTAGAAACCGCCCAAGCCGCCGACCCCCAGGTTGCTCAGATGTTATCACAACTAACCAGCCGGCTGCTCAGCCACCATTGACAGCCCGCCCCGGCAGTCCCGACTAGTGGCTGTCTATGGTTGTCAGTTCAAGGCACCTCTGGCCACCAACTTTGCCCGACCGCTAGCCGTCAGCTTGACCGACCGACAACCGTGGACATGCGACTGTCAGGCATCTTCCCGGGCGCCCCGCCACTAAGCGCCTGAAACGCAACGCCTTAGCAGCCGACGCCCAGCTAAGCTCACAATTGACATGTCCTTGCGGCGTACTGGGACCTACAAGATTTACGCCACCACCTATCAGCCATAGCTTGCTCTGACTACCGCGCAGGGTCGGGGCTTCGCGTGATACGAGGGCCTGGGAGCGGGGCACGTGGTAGCCAATTACCAGGATTTGGGTTATATATTGGGCCAACCAGGTGGGTGCGGCTGCTTGTGAGTGCTGATGTCTGCGCCGGACGGCTGGTGTGACATGAAATGGTAGTATTAACCGCTTAATGGGGTTGCGCTTATGAAGACGCGGTTGCCACGGGGGCGGTTTGTGGAGGCGCTGGCTGCGGTAGCGACCGTCACTGGCGGGAGGACCACCAGGCCTATTCTGAGCTGTGTGAGACTCGCGACCGAGGGGGAGGGGCTTGAGCTGAGTGGCACGGATGGCGAAGTGGGCCTCCGCCTCGGTGTGGATGCCTTCTCTGTGGCGGAGCCCGGCGAGACGGTCGTACTCGCGGAGAGGCTGCTGAGCGTCGTGCGCGAGATGCCGGATGCGGAACTCCGGCTTGAGGCTGATGAGCGCTGTTGTGTGGTGAGTGGGGCTGGCAGTGAGTTCAAGCTTTTTGCTCAGCCGGCAGCCGACTTTCCCCCGGTCCCTGGCTTCGAGGATGGGCCAGACCTTGTGTTGGATACTCGGGCCCTGCGGACCATGATCGGGCTGGTGATCTACGCGGCCGCGCGCGAGACGAGTCGCTATGCCATCAACGGGGTTCTCTGGGAGAAGCGGGGAAGGCGATTGTGGTTGGTTGCTACTGACGGACGACGCCTGGCCCGGGCGGGCGGCAGCGTGCTGGAGTCTGGCAGCGCCGATTTCGAGGCCATCGTGCCCGCGAAGGCCCTGAATGTGTTTGAGCGGGTCTTTGTCGGTGGCCGGAGTGATACCGAGTCGCGCGTGGAGGTCCGGGTCCTGCCGAACCAGATGGTCTTACGGGGCGAGGGCCGGGTGCTGTCCACTGTGCTGGTGGAGGGGGCGTTCCCGAAGTATGAGGACGTGATTCCGCGTGAGAGCAGCCGGCGGGCGCGGGTTGATCGGGAGGCGCTGTACGGGGCGGTCCGCAGGGCGGCGATCTTGACCAGCGACGAGGCCCGCGCGGTGAGGCTGGCGTTCGAGCCCGCCGGCCTGGTGGTCACCGCCCAGTCGCCTGAGCAGGGTGAGGCACGGGTGGAGTTGCCGCTGGAGTTTGAGGGTGACCGGCTGGAGATTGGGTTCAACCCCGCGTTCATCAATGATGCCCTGAAGGCCCTTACCTGCCAGCAGGTCTGCCTGGAACTCCAGGATGGCTTCCGGCCGGGAGTGATCAGCGGGGGCGACAAGAACGAATTTCTGTACGTGGTCATGCCGGTCTCGCTGTGAGTCCGGCTCGGGAACTCGCTGAGCGGATGAACCAGCGGCAATACGAGTGGCTGAGACATAACCGGCGGCCCTGGTGGATCCAGCGGCTTGCTGAGCCGCCACCGGGGGCAGTACGGGCTTCTCACGGCCTACCGCTGGATGGCCCGGTGCAGCGGATGGTGGCCGAGGCGGCGGAAGCGCACCGTCTTCTTCAGGCCGCGCGCGGGGCATGGCAGAAGGTGGTGGGGCCCCGCCTGGCCGAGCACACGCAGGTGCTCGAGGTCGCCGGCGCCGGTTCGAGAACGGTCATAATCCGCGTGGATGCCTCGGCTGCCCTGTATCAGCTCGCGAGGGATCAGGGGCGGCTAGAGGGCGCGCTGGCCAGGCTGGTGCCGGGAGTCCGGCGCATCCGGTGGGTTCTGGGTGCGCCGTCAGACCAGGCTGCCGGGGCCGGACCGGTACGGTAGGAGGCGGCAGTGACTGACGACCGGCCGCTGGACAGCTACGACGAAAGGAACGTGCAGGTGCTGGAGGGGACCGAGCACGTGCGCCGCCGGCCGAGCATGTACATCGGCGACACCGGACTGCGCGGCCTGCACCACCTGGTCTACGAGGTTGTGGACAACTCGATCGACGAGGCGATGGCCGGTGCCTGCCAGAACATAAACGTCACCATCCATGCTGACGGGAGCGTCAGCGTCGAGGATGACGGCCGCGGGTTCCCGGTCGGCATCAAAGAAGAGTATGGGTTATCGGCCCTGGAGTTGTGCCTGACGCGCCTGGGGGCGGGAGCGAAGTTCGACCGCGATTCCTACAAGGTGTCCGGCGGCCTGCATGGCGTCGGGGTGAGCGTCGTGAACGCTCTGTCCGAGTGGCTGCGGGTGCGGACTAGGCGTGACGGCCAGACCTGGACCATGTCGTTCCAGCGCGGCAAGACCGTCTCACCATTGGAGGCGATCGGCCCCAGCAACGGTACCGGCACGGTGGTTCGTTTCAAGCCCGATCCGGAGATATTCCGGGATGTGCGGTTCCACTACGACCTGCTGGCCCGGCGGCTGCGCGAGCTGGCGTACCTCAACGCTGGCCTGCGGATCACCCTGACCGACGAGCGGGACGGAACCACGGAGAGCTTCTGCTTCGAACGTGGTCTGCGGCAGTTCGTGGAGCATCTCAACGAGGGCCGGGCCCCGCTGCACAGCCCCCCAGTGTATTTCAGGCGCGAGGATCCCGAGCAACGGCTGATTGTGGAGGTCGCCCTCCAATACACCGACCAGTACAACGAAACCACCCTGGCTTTCGCCAACAACATTAACACGGTCGAGGGCGGAACGCACCTTTCGGCGTTCCGGACCGCGCTTACGCGCAGCATCAACGCCTACGCCCGCAAGAACAACCTCCTCAAGCCAAGCGACCCAACGCCTGCCGGCGAGGACGTCCGGGAGGGGCTCACCGCCATCGTCTCAGTCAAAGTCCCGGAGCCGCAGTTCGAGGGACAGACCAAGACCAAGCTGAGCAACAGCGAGGTCGGGACCTTCGTCGAGACCTCGGTCAATGAGATGCTGGGCAATTTCCTGGAAGAGCACCCGGCCGAGGCCAGGCGGATTGTGGGCAAGGCCGTCCAGGCCGCCTTGGCCCGAGAGGCCGCCCGGAAGGCCCGGGAGACTGCTCGCAAGAGCGCCATGAGCAGCGGCGGGCTGTCCCGCAAACTCGTAGACTGCTCCAGCCGCGAGGTGGACTCCACCGAGCTGTTCATCGTCGAGGGTGATTCCGCCGCCGGCTCGGCCAAGGGCCATCGCGACCCCAAGACCCAGGCGATCCTCCCCATCCGCGGCAAAATCCTGAACGTCGAGAAGGCTCGCCTGCACAAGGTGCTCAGTCACGAGGAGATCCTCGAGATCATCAAAGCGGTCGGGACGGGCATCGGGGAAGAGGAGTTCGACCTCTCCAAGCTGCGATACGGGCGGATAATCCTCATGACCGACGCCGACGTGGACGGCTCGCACATCCGCACCCTGCTGCTGACCTTCTTCTTCCGGCACCTGCGGCCTCTGATCGACAAGGGCGTGCTGTATATCGCCCAGCCGCCGCTCTATCAGCTCGCCAAGGGAAAAACCCGCAGCTATCTCCTGGATGATCAGGCCCTCAACGAGCGGCTCACCGAGCTGGGGCTGGAGGGAACCACCCTGGAGATCCGCCGGCCGGATGGTCAGTTCCGGGAGCTGCGCGGCCGGGAGTTGGCGGATCTTCAGCAGCTTGTCGTGGAGATCGATCGGCAGGGGCGGATCCTGGCTCGACGCGGAATATCGCTTCGCTCTTTCGTCGAGCGCCGACGCCCGGATGGTCGTCTCCCGGCCATTCGGGTCCTCAGTGATCAGGAAGAGCGGTACTTCTACAGTGAGGAGGAGTTTGAACAGTGTCGCAGGGAGGCCGCGGCAGCCGGCACTGCGCTGAGCCGGGCCGAGCTGGTCGAGGCCGAGCAGCTTGAGCGCTGCTTTGCCCGGCTGCCCGACTTCGGCTGCGAGGTCGCTGATCTGTTCCTTCGCCGACAGGAGCAGGTGACCGGTGAACTCACCCCAGCGGTTTTCGTTCTGGTCGGTGGACGGCAGGATCGTCGGGAACTGGAGAATCTGGCCGAGTTGCCGGCGGGGATCCGGGCCTTTGGAGCACGCGGCTGGGAACTCAAACGCTTCAAGGGTCTGGGCGAGATGAACAAGGAGGAGTTGTGGGAAACCACCATGAATCCCGCCAACCGGGTCCTTCGGAAGGTCATCGTTGGCGAGAGCGGCGAGGACCCCGAGCAGGCCGACATCGACGCCGTCGAGGCTGACCGAATCTTCAGCATCCTGATGGGCGAGAACGTAGAAACCCGTCGCGAGTTCATCGAGCAGAACGCAATCCATGTTAAGAACCTGGATGTCTGACGCCTGGTCGGCAGGGGGCTGGGGCCTCTGATGCGATCCGCGGGGTTGGGAGCCTGCTGATGAGTATCCCTTTTACACCTGGCCCACCCCTGACTTGCCGCCAGATCAGAGAGTTGGACCGCATCGCGATCCAGGAAATCGGAATTCCGGGCGTGGTGCTGATGGAGAACGCCGGCCGCGGGGCGGCTGAGTTCATCTACACGACCCTGAGCGCCGTTGCCGGCCGGCGGGTGGTCATTCTCTGCGGCCCGGGCAATAACGGCGGCGACGGATTCGTCATCGCTCGCCACCTGCATAATGCCGGCCTGGCCGTCGATGTGGTTCTGGCGGCCCCCGAGGAGAGGTCGACCGGCGACGCGGCCGTCAACCTGAGCATTCTGCGACGGATGGGCCTCGAGTTCACGCGAGCGTTTCAGCCCAGTGGCCTGGAGGCGGCCCGCGCAGCCTTGCAGCGGGCCGACGTCATTGTGGACGCCCTGCTGGGGACCGGGTCGACTGGCCCGCCGCGGGGCACGATGGCCGCTTTGATTGAGCTGGCCAACGCGGTTCCGACCGCCCGGCGGGTCGCGATCGACATCCCCACCGGCCTGGACGCCGACACCGGCCAGGTCTACGAGCCCTGCTTCCGCGCCGCCGCTACCGTTACCATGGTGGCACCCAAGCTGGGGTTTGACGCCCCTGCGGCCCGCCTGGTCGTCGGCCAGGTCCGGGTGGTCGATATCGGAGCGCCCCGTGGGTCGCTGCCCAGCGCGGCGGCCGAAAAAGGTGCGAATGCGACTGGTAGTTAGGTATATGTTCCGGTAAGATGACTGAGGTGGTCGCCCGCTACGCTCGCGGCGCGCAGAGCGAGGATTTCCGGATGGCTGAAGAGACCCGCAAAGATCAGCGTGAGCAGAACCGCAAAGAGGCACTCTCTCGGGCAGTGCAGCAGATCGAGAAAGCCTTCGGGAAGGGGGCCATCATGTACCTGTCCGAGAACCAGGCCGCGACGACCGACGGCGTCTCCACCGGCTGTCTCTCGCTGGATCTGGCCCTGGGCGGGGCCGGCATCCCGCGCGGCCGGGTGGTCGAAATCTTCGGCCCCGAGTCTTCCGGCAAGACCACTCTCACGCTGCATGTGGTGGCCGAGGCCCAGAAGGCCGGCGGGGCCGCGGCGTTCATCGACGTCGAGCACGGGTTCGACCCATCCTGGGCCAAGCGCCTGGGCGTCAACCTCGAAGAACTGATGGTCAACCAGCCCTCCTGCGGGGAAGAGGCCCTCGAAATCTGCGAGCTGCTGGTCCGCTCCAACGCCCTCGACATCATCGTCGTGGACTCCGTGGCCGCCCTGGTCCCCCGGACCGAGCTGGAGGGCCAGATGGGCGACCAGTTTGTGGGCTTGCAGGCCCGCTTGATGAGCCAGGCCCTGCGCAAATTGACCGGGGTCGCCTCCAAGAGTCGAACCAGCGTCCTGTTCATCAATCAGATTCGCGAGAAGATCGGCGTCATGTATGGCAGCCCCGAGACCACTCCCGGCGGCCGGGCCCTCAAATTCTACAGCTCGCTGCGAATCGACGTCCGCCGGGTCGGCATGCTCAAGGAGGGCGAGCAGATCATCGGAACCCGCGTCCGCGCCAAGGTCGTCAAGAACAAAGTGGCGCCCCCATTCCGCGAGGCCGAGTTCGACATCCTCTTCGACTCCGGCATCAGCGGCCACGGTGATGTCCTTGACCTGGGCAGCGATTGCGGGGTGGTTTCGCGGACCGGCACCTGGTACAGCTTCGGCGACCTCCGGCTAGGGCAAGGCCGGGAAAATGCACGCCAATTCCTCCGCGATAATCCGGACGTATACGAGCGTATCCGGGCCGAGATCCTGGAGGTCAAACGCCCTAAGCCGGCCCAGCCGGAGCCGGCCGCGGGCCCGAAGGGCCGCCGGACGGCCGGGGCCGCGCCTGCGGCCCAGCGGAAACCCGCCCTGGCTTCGTCCCGTAAACGATAGGCCGCCAGCCCGGCCGGGCTTCCGGCGGGTTGGGGCGACACCGCTCTTTGATGCACCCTGTGCCGCTGGCCGAAGTAACCCCTGCGGCCGGCCGGATCGGCTCCGGTCGCGGTAGCGAGGTCGTCAGGTGGTTCGAGCAGTCGCGGGGTGCGAGCGGGCAGGCGGGTCTTGGCCGCTCTGGCTGGTGGGTGCCGTGCTTTTCGGACTCTCGGTCCTCCTGGCCCCGGCCGCAGGTCCAGATGACCGGGTCCCGGGTCCGGCAGCGGAGCTTGACCGGCTCGAGCAGGCGTTCCAGTCCGTGCTTCAGCGGGTGGCTCCCAGCGTGGTGGGCATTCGGGCCGTCCGTCAGCAGAGTTTAGGTTATTCCCCGACCGCGGACGGCGAGGGAGGCCAGCTTGAGCAGAGCGTGGTAGTCAATGGGGCGGGGACGGTCCTGTCGCCCGACGGGTTGATCCTGACCAACGAGCACGTGGTTCACGGCGCCAGTGAGATTCGGGTCTTCTTCTGGGATGGCCGCCAGTCGCCGGCTTTGGTGGTTTCGGCCGACCCGCGCAGCGATCTGGCGGTTTTGCAAGTGAGCCCCTCGGATCTGCAACCGGCCGTGCTGTGCGACTGGGACACAGTTGCCCGCGGGCAGTGGGTCGTGGTGCTCGGAAACCCCTTCGGCCTCGGACAGGACGGCCGGCTCAGCGTGTCAGTCGGCATCGTGGCCAACCTGGGCCGTCAACTCCCTGGGCTGGGAGAGGAGGACGACCGCTTCTACTGCGACATGGTTCAGGTGACCGCCCCGATTCATCCTGGCAACTCCGGGGGTCCCTTGTTCAACCTCCACGGCGAGTTGTTGGGCGTGGTGACCGCGATGCATACGCGGGGAGCCGCCGACCAGGGTATCGGCTTCGCGATCCCGCTCACCCCTGCCAAGCGGAGGGTGATTGAGGCGCTTTGCCGGGGCCAGACCATCGAGTATGGATACCTGGGCGCCACGGTACGGGCGCCGAACGCTGCCGAACGCATGCTGTTGTCCAGTTCCCAAGGAGTGGTGGTGCAGGAAGTCGATCCGGACGGCCCGGCTCAGCAGGCCGGCATCCGGGTGGATGACGTCATCCTGGCTTATCAGGAGGAACCCGTACGCGGCCCCGCTCACTTGGCTGAACTGGTTGGGCAGTCGCCGGTCAGGGCCAGCGTCCGGTTGGCAGTCTGGCGTGAAGGCCGCACCATGACGATTACGGCAACTCTGGGTCGCCGGGATGGGCAACGGGTTGCCATCCTCCGTCAGCGGGCTGCCGGCCCGTGACTCGCCTGAGCCCGAGGTGGCGCCCGCCTGTCGTTGCGGCGCGGCATGCCACGGTCCTGGTGAGACCCGGTACTAGGTGGTGTTGGCCTTTGTCGGCGGCGACCAGTCACGCTTCGGCGGCTTGACTACCAGCCCCATCCGAATGGCCTTTGCACTAACCCGGATCCTTCGGACCCGGCCATCGACAACCGCGCGAAGCTTCTGGATGTTCGGTTTGAACTTCCGGTTGCTGATGCCGGTTACCTTGCGGCCGACGCCGCCCAGATACTTGGCCTTCCCGCGTCGCGAAATGGAGCGGCCAAAGACCGTCTTCTTGCCGGTGAAAAAGCATTTTCGGGCCATAATGTCCTCGCGCTGGCTGTCAACCGGCCGCTGAGCGGCCTGCGGCGCCAGCCCCGTAGGATATGGGCTTGCCGGGCCTGCGTCAAACCGCAGCTGCTTTCTGGGCGGCGCCGGGGCTGGCGGTCGCACCCAAGGCGGGTCAGTGGCGGGCTTATGGCAGCTTGCCCGGTCTGGTAATAGCTGCCGGCCCGCGGTAGAGTGCTTCGGCGTATAGGACGGCCGGTCGGGCTGTCCGCGAGCGGAATTGCCAACTGGAGAGGCGGCTCATGTCAAGACCCGAAATTGCCCCTGGCGAGCCTTACTCCCTGCGCCTGAATAAGTTGCGGGAAGAAATGACTCGTCGCAAGCTGGATGGGTATTTGATCCAGCAGCGTATGGACCAGTACTGGGCTACCGGTTTCACCGGCGAGGACGGGGCGGCTCTGATCACCCACCGGGCCGTGGTTCTGCTCACCGACGGCCGGTTCGATCAAGCTGCCAATATCGAGGCCCCGTACGCGCGAAAGGTGCTCCGCAAGAAACGCACGCCCGACGAGACCATCCGTGAGTTGAAACGGTGCCGGCTGCGCCGGGTGGGTTTCAACCCCGACCATATGACGGTGGCCGAATATGGGGTGCTCAAGAAGCTGGCCCCGCCGGTGCGGCTGGTGCCGGTCGAGAACATGGTGACCGCCTTGCGGGCGGTGAAGGATGCCGGGGAGGTTGAGCGTATCCGGCAGGCAATCCGGGTAGCCGAGCGGGCTTTCGAAAAGGTGCGGCAGTGGCTGCGGCCGGGGCTAACGGAGCGTGAGATTGCCGCCCAGTTGGCTTACGAGATGCAGAAGCTGGGAGCTCAAGGTGAGACCTTCCCGGCCATCGTCGCGGTGGGCCCGGGATCGGCTCTCCCGCACTACGAGCCTGGCGACCGGAAACTGGTTGAGAACGAGATCCTGTTGGTCGATTGGGGAGCGCGGGTGAGCTGGTACGGCAGCGACCTGACCCGAGTTCTGTGGCTGGGCAGCATCCCGCCCCGGCTGAAGGAGGTCTTTGATATTGTCCGCGAGGCTCATGATCGGGCGATCAAGGCGGTTCGCCCAGGTATCAAGGCCAAGGCGGTCGACCAGGTCGCCCGCGACTTCATTCAGCGGGCAGGGTACGGGAAAGAGTTCAATCACGGGCTGGGCCACGGGCTGGGGCTGGTCGCGCACGAGTCGCCGCGCGTGTCCCGAGTGTCACGGGACGTACTCCAACCCGGGATGGTCATTACGATCGAGCCAGGCATTTACCTGCCCGGGGTTGGGGGTGTCCGGCTCGAGGACGACGTTCTGGTGACGGAAACCGGTTACGAGCTTCTTTCTTCCTTGCTGGTCCAGTTCTCATGACCCAGGGCAGCAACAAGGAGTTGGCAGGCGTGCCCCCGGCTAAGCTTTCGATGGACATAGAGCATATCAAGAGCTTAATTCAGCTCATGATTGAAAACGACCTCAGTCGAATGGAGCTGCGTGAGGGGGACGTTCATATCCTGCTCCGCCGGGGGCAGCCGGTGGTGGCCACGACCATCCCGACGGCTACGCCGGTGGTGGCGGCTCCTGCTCCCTCCGGGGCCGCGCCGCTGGGGGGAGCGCCGGGTGGCGCTGAGAAGGAGACCTACATCCGTTCGCCGATGGTGGGGACGTTTTATGCCTCCCCCGGCCCGGAGGCGGCTCCATTTGTCAGCGTGGGGAGCGTAGTCGAGCCGGAGACCGTAGTATGTTTGATCGAGGCAATGAAGGTATTTAATGAGATTAAGTCTGATATCTCGGGTCGGATTACGAAGGTCCTGGTGAAGAATGGGGAGGCGGTGGAGTTTGATCAGCCGCTGTTCGCGGTGGGCCCAGTGTAGGTCGGCGCGGATTAGTGATGTTTACCAGGATTCTGGTGGCTAATCGGGGAGAGATCGCGCTGCGGGTGATCCGGGCCTGTCGTGATCTGGGCATTGAGGCGATAGCGGTCTATTCGCGGGCCGATCGGGATGCTGCCTACCTCAATCTGGCGCACGACGCCGTTTGCATTGGGCCGGAGTCACGTGGGGCCTCGTATTTGAATGCGGCGGCGATCCTCTCGGCCGCCGAGCTGACCGACGTTCAGGCCATCCATCCCGGCTACGGTTTTTTGGCCGAGAATGCCACCTTCGCCCAGATGTGCCGCGACTGCAAGATCGAGTTCATTGGTCCCAGCGTCGAGAGCATGCGGAAGCTGGGCGACAAGGTGCAGGCCCGCAAGCTGGCCCGGGAAGCGAAGGTGCCGCTGGTCCCAGGCAGCAATGGGGCGGTAGCCACTGACGACGAGGCGGTGGCGGTTGCCAACCGGATCGGTTACCCGGTCATGATCAAGGCGGCCGCGGGCGGCGGCGGGTTGGGGATGCGGGCGGCTCACAATGAGGCCACTTTGCGGTCCAACTTCCGCCATGCCAAAGCCGAGGCGGAGTCTGCCTTCGGCGACGGCAGCCTTTACATCGAGAAGCTGATTGAGCATTCGCGTCATGTGGAAGTGCAGTTGCTCGGCGACACCAAGGGCAACATCATCCATTTGTGGGAGCGGGACTGCACCCTTCAACGCCGACATCAGAAGTTGGTAGAGCAGTCGCCTTCGCCGCATATCAGTGCTCGGACCCGCAACAAGCTCTGCAATGCTGCGGTCCGGTTGGCCCGGGCGGCCGGTTACTACTCCGCCGGCACCTGCGAGTTCTTGGTCGATCAGCAGGAAAATTTCTACTTCATTGAGGTCAATGCTCGCATCCAGGTGGAGCACCCGGTGACCGAGCTGGTGACCGGCCAGGACCTGGTGGCCTGGCAGATTCGGATTGCGGCGGGCGAGACGCTCAAGTTGCGGCAGGATGAGATCGAGCAGCGCGGCTGCGCCATCGAGTGCCGGATCAACGCGGAGTCGCCCGAGGATGACTTCCGGCCGTGTCCCGGGCGGATCGAGCGGTTCATTGCGCCCGGCGGTCCCGGGGTGCGGGTGGACACTCACGTCCACGCCGGCTACCAGGTCAGCCCTTATTACGACTCGCTGATCGGCAAACTCCTGGTGCATCGGCCTACGCGCCCCGAGGCCATCGCCGCCATGCGCCGGGCGCTGGACGAATTTGTGGTTGCCCCGATCAAGACCACGATTCCGTTGCACAGCGCGATCATGCGGCACGGGGATTTCATCAAGGGCAACGTGGACACCGGTTTCATCGAACGCACATTCGGCAACCGGGGCAAATGAGAACCGGCCGGCCGGGGTGGCGGGCTGGGGGCCCCGGCTGGAGCGGACGGCCGGATTGAGCGGTAGCCGGCTTGGCCTTTTAATATTGGCTGCGGAGGGCCGGCAGCGGCCGGCCAGGAGGCTGATGGCGTGAAGATTCTGGTCGCCTGCGAGCTGCCTCAGTCCGCTCTGGACGAGCTGGCTCCGCTTGCCAGCGAACTCTGCTATCGCCCCAATCTGACCGCTTATCAGCTACGCGACTGCCTGGCGGACGTCGGCATCCTGGTCGTGGGGGCTGTGCGAGTCTCGCCTGAGGCGATTGCCGCCGGCCGGGCCTTGCAGATGATCGTGCATGCCGGCTGCGGGCCGGGCGAGATCGCGGTCGAACGCGCCTCCACTGCGGGAGTGTTCGTCACCCACTGTCCGGACCAGCACGCCCAGGCGGTCGCCGAGTTGACCTTAGGCCTTATTCTGGCCCTCGACCGGCGGATCGTTGAGAACACCATCGCACTCAAGGACGGCCGTTGGATCCGCAGCGAGCTGGCCGATGCCCGGGGTCTGGCGGGCCGGACTATCGGGATCATGGGTTATGGGGCTATCGGCCGGTCCGTCGCCCGGCTGGCGCAGGCCTTCCAGATGCGGGTGTTGACTTGGTCCCCGCGACTGATGCCCCCCGACATGCCCGAGCCGCTGGTCGAGGCCTGCTCGCGGCCGCGAGACCTGGCCCGCCAAAGCGATGTGGTGACGTTGCATGCCGACGAGTCGGAGCCGGAGCTGATCGTGGATGCCGCCTTCCTGGAGGCCATGGGAGATGGGGCTTACCTGGTGAGCCTCGGCCCGCTCGCGGCGGTGGACGAGGAAGCGCTGTTCCGGGCCGTCGAGCGGGGACGGTTGCGACTGGCTCTCGATGTGTCCGGTCCCAGGGCGGGCGCGGATTCCACCCGGTTCCGTTGCCGACTGTGTGACCTGCCGGGCGTCATCGGCACCCAGCACATGGGGGCCCTCACCGAGCAGGCCCGGCAGGCTACCGCCCGCGAGGTGGTGCGGATAGTGCGGTCCTTCGTGGTCTGTGGCGAGGTCCTCAATTGTCTCAACCTGTGCGAACGCAGCCCGGCCACCTGGCAGCTCGTGCTCCGCGTGCGGGATCAGATGGGCGTCATGGCCGCCGTGATGGATGCGATTCGAGCCGACGGCGTAAACGCCCAGGAGATCACCAGCAAGGTGTTCACCGGGGCCAAGGCGGTCTGGTGCGCGATTGCCCTGGATGAGCGTCCCAGTGCCGAGGCTTTAGCCAGTATTCGCAACTTGCCCGACGTGCTGCACCTGGAACTACGGGCGGTGGTCTGATAGCTTGCCGGCGTCCCGGCCGACCGGCTCCACAACCCCGCCGGCCGGTCGCGTGTATAAGAACCTGAGATCCGACATGCAGGAGGTCAGAATCAGGTCTGGAGTTCGCGGTTGGCTGGCCGGCTTTCTGCTGGCCGGTATTCTTCCGGCCGGGCCGGGTCAGGAGCCGCCGGCGGCGACCGATTTGGCCAGTCTGCGGGCCGAGCTGCGCGCCGTACGTTCCCTATACAACCCGGATGGGCCGATTCGACTGCGGTTCACGCTTGTCAACTGCTCAGAGCAACCGGTCACCATTCCGCTGGATGGCCCGGTTTCGACGGCCGACGGGGTGGGCCTGCCGCTGCAACTGGTGTTCGGCAGCGAGCCCCAGCGCTTTCTGACGATCTCTTATGAGGGGGAGGCTTTCAGGGAAGTGCCGGTGCCGGCCGCCGCTGCCCCTTCGGCCGCAGCGGCCGACGGCTTGCGGCTGGCGGCACATGCCTCGCTGGGGGCCGAGATCGACTTGCGTGACTACTACCCGGCGGTGCGCTACTCAGGCAGCTACCGGGTCGAGTGGCGGCCGTTCGACGGGCGGCTGGGCGTCCAAGCGGTCGATTTCAAGGTCGAACCGCGCAAGGATGCCATTCTGGTGACCGACCTGGGCAAGGTTACCTTCATCCTGGACTACGACCGGGCTCCCCGGAATGTCGAAAACTTCCTGAGCCTGGTCCGGGAAGGCTTTTACAACGGGAAGACCTTTCACCGGGTCGTGGCCGGGTTCGTGATTCAGGGCGGCTGTCCCCGGGGCGACGGGACCGGGATTCGCCCGGACGGCAAGCTGGTGCCGGCCGAGTTCAGCGACTGGCCGGTGGATGTCGGTACGTTGCTGATGGCCCGCAAGCCCAGTGACCCGGATTCGGCCAGTTGCCAATTCTTCATCGCTCTGGCCCGCCTCAAGGAGTTGGACGGTCAGTACACGGTGATCGGCCAGGCCAGCGATCCTGAGAGCTTGCGGACGTTGCAGGAGCTGGCCGCCGTTCCTGTGGACGGGCGCGACCGGCCGCTTACCCCGCTGACTATCCGCTCGATCAACCTGGTTGACGCGGAGCAGAGTCGGGTACGCGAGCCGGGATCGCGGCCGGCCGAGCGGGCGGGCCCAGAGTCGGGTCAGGCCCAGCAGCGCCACTGATGCGGGCCGGGGAGAGCGGGTCCTAGTCCGTGGGGGTTACCAGCGCAGCGAGGGCACGCGTCGCCGGCGGTGGAGGAGTCTGGGGGCGCCCACGATCAGGGCTGCCAGCAGCCCGGTGACCACCGCGGTGGACAGTGACTGGCTCAGCATGGTCCACCAGGTTCCCCATGCTCCCTGCCAGTAGTGAAAGTGAACCTGGATCAGCAGTTGGGCCGGCAGGGTCACCAAAGCGGCTGTCAGCCACCGTACCCACCACAGCTCGCGGTTGACGGCGTCCCGCAGATGGGTAAGGACCATAATGGCCAGTCCCAGTGCCAGAGCGTGCAGACCCAGCGGGCCGGTAGTGCCGACGTCTTGCAGGAAGCCGGTGAGCCAGCCGGCCAGCCGGGCGTCCGCCGCCGGCGCTGTCAGCCCGCAGACCAAGGCCACCGCCCAGAGCAGATCCACGCATTTGGGCGCCGCATGTGACAGCAACGCCGTCTGCAACAGGTAGGCCATCAACAGAATCAGGATGAAAGGCCCCCAGCGCATCATTCGGGTCCGGGTTGGCTGGTTGCAGGTGGGGACAGGTCCGCCGGCGGGCCTGGCCGGGCCGTTCGCCGCGGCGGTCCGGCTGGCGGCGCCGGACGGGTGCCCGCCGGGAGCGGCACCCGGAAGCGGGTGCCGCGGGCCGTGACTACCTTGCCGTCCTGCTTCTCATAGCTCAGCACCACTTGAATCTCGCGTCCCATCACGTTCACTTCCGGGGGCCAGCGCAGGATTAGGCCGTATGAATAGCCCATTACCGATGGCGTGCGGAGCCGGAAGCCGGCCGCCTGCTGCTCATCGAAGGACCATTCGTAGACCGGCTGGCGATCGTAGCTTCCGTCGGGGCGGACCGTCAGCGTATACAAAGCTGCCTTGATCGTGCCGGGCACGAACACCCCTTTGCCAACCGCCTCATTTCCCACAGCCGCCACAAAGTACACCCGCACGAACAGGCCCGAGACTCGGCCCTCTTCGTCCCGGATCCAGGGTTCGGTGGCGTAGAACTGGCGGATGGCGACGATGTCATCCCGCACCGGCGGTGTTCCGGAGCCGGACCATCCCCCGGTCTGGCAGCCGGCGGCCAGCATGGCCAGCCCCAGACCAAACACGCGACGGCAACAGGTCAACGCGCGGGGAGGTGCGCTCCCCATGTAGAACCTCCGGGCTTCAGCGAAAGCGGGACGTTGTACGAATCGTCGTCTGGCGGCGCCGGTTCCGGCCGCAACGCTGGCCGCATCGGTCCGTACTCTTCCTCTGCTTGAGGCGGGGCGCTTTTGGGGCCCGGGGGCTGGGCCGGTCCGCGACGAGATCGTTCTCGGGCCTCCAGGGCTGGCAGGTCATCCGGGCTGACACGCAAGCCCTGCATCAGCGGATCGGTCAGCACGTCGTTGGGAATGGCTTCCAGCGTGTCACGCTCCGCCAGCGACAGCTCCCGATAGTCGTCAACCGTGCGGATCACGTGCGGGGTCAGCACTACCAGCAGCTCCTTGCGGTTGGTCGTATCGGTCTGGGTGCGGAACAGCAGCCCCAGCCCAGGGATGTCCCCGAGGATCGGGACCTTCACCTCGCGGTTTTCCACCCGCGACGTGATCAGGCCGCCCAAAACCACCGTCTCATGATCCTTCACCACGGTGGTGGTTTCCGCTTCCCGGGTGAAGAAAATCGGGGCGGTGACGCCCGGCCCCACGTCCACGGTCGAGCCGGTCTGGTCGGAGACCTTCTGGTAGATCTTCATCCGCACGAAGCCGTCCGGGTTGATCTGCGGGGTGACCTTCAGGATTATCCCCACCTTTTCCCGGCCTACGCTGGTCGAGATCTGACCCGTCGATGAGGTTTGGGTGCCGGTGACGTAGGGTACGTCATCGCTGATGTCGATGCGGGCTTCCTGGTTGTCCATGGCCACGATCTGGGGCCGGCTCAGGACGTTCAGGTTGCCCTCGCTCTGGAGCGTGCGGAACAGGAAGTTGAAATCCGCTCCGGTGATCGTGAAAGTGAAGCCGCCGAAGCCGCTGCCCGCGGCCCCGATGTCGGTGCCGCCCACAAAGTCGAAGGTGGTGGTGTCGCTCACCCCGGCCTTCGCGTATTGCAGGTCCTGGAACGCGAACTCCACCCCCAGTTCCAGCTTGTTGTCCATGGTCACCTCGACGATCAGCACCTGGATCATCACCTGGGGCGGCGGCTGATCCAGGTCGTGCAGCACTTCCATCACCTCCTGCCGGAACCGCGGGTCCACGTCCAGGATGAGCCGGTTCGCGTCCTTGTTGGCGATGGCCGTGATCTGGCGTTCTTGCTTGACCCCGATCGAGACATCCTTGCCGATCTTCTCCAGCCGCGCCTGCTCCGCGTCGCTGAACTCCTTCAGCGTTGGGGCCAGATTCTCGGCCGGCACGCTCTTGGGCGCATAAACCCAGGTCTCCCGGTCCCGGATGGGCACGGTGTCCAGTTCGTAGATCAGTTGTTCCACCAAATTGAGGTAACCCGGGGTGCCGGCGGCGATGACCGAGTTGGTCCGGATGTCGGTCGTGAAGGCCACTTCCTGCCGCCCGCCTTCGGCTCCGATCCCCTCTCCCAGCGCCAGGACCCGTTCCGGCTGCTCGCCCCCGCCCCGGCCTCCGGTCGTCGTCTTCCGTTCGAATAGGGCCTCCAGCATCTTGACCATCTGCTCGGCGTCGGCATTCCGCAGACGGAAAACCCGAACCTTTGCGTCCTCGGGTGGCACGTCGACTGCCATTACCAGGGATTCCATCAGCGGCATGCTCTCGGCCGGGGCGGTGACCACCAGAGAGTTGGTCCGGGTGTCGGATATCACCACGATTTCGGAGCGCATGGCCTTGAGCGTTTCCAGACCCACCTCCGGGTGGTCCCGCTGGAAGATCAGCATCACCTGTTTGTCGGCTTCCTTGGTCGACCCGCCTCCGCCTCCTCCGGTGCCGCCCACTGTGCCGCCGCGAAGCTCCAGAATCCGCTGCAACAGCTCGCCGGCCTTCTCGGCGTCCGCCTGCTGCAACTTGAAAATCCGCACCACGGCCCCCTTGGTCGGCTCGGTCCCGTCCAGCTTCCGGACGAAGTCCTCCACATCCGGCAGGAGGGCCGGCGGACCGAATACCACCACCGAGTTGGTGGTCTTGTCGGCGGCGACGGTCAGATCAATCTCTCCTCCCCCCTTGGTTCCGCCCTGTTTCTTGAAGATGTTCTCCACCGACTTGCTGACCTCTTCGGCCGCCGTCCGGCGAAGCGGAATGATCCGGGTCATCCGGCCCACTTCGCTGGGCCGGTCGAGAATGTCGGCCCAGCGCTCGATGACTTCCATGTCCTCCCGCGAAGCCGCCAGCAGCAGGCTCCCGGAGACCGGATCCGCGGTTACGTGGATCGGCGTTCCGGAAAGCTTGGAGTCCTTCTGCGTCAGGGCCTTCTCGATCATTTCGGTCAGCAAAGCCGCGACGTTGGGGGCGCTGTTGAGCCGGATCTTGCGGGCCTTGAAGACCACCGTCCCGTCGAACTGCTGATCGAGCTGGGCGATCAGCCGCTCCGCCTCCTCCAGATAGTCGCGGGTACCGGTGAGCAGCAGCGAGTTGCTGCGCGGGTCGGCCAGCACGTTCAGGACGTCGGCGGATTCCTTGTTGGTCTTCTTCTCCGCGTCGGCCCGGTTCTTGAAGGTCTCTTCCAGCATATTCTTGAGCTTGACCGCGTCGGCGTGGGCCAGGGTCCGATAGCGGACATCCACCACGTTGTACTTCTCGGCCGCGTCGAGCTGGAGCACCAGGTCCTCCACCATGTCGTAGACCTCTTCGGTGGCCAGCACGATGAGCCTATTGGAGCGTTCGTCGGCGTAGATCACCGCACTGTCGCGGGCGGCGTTCTTGTCGGTACCCAGCGCCTTGGCCCGATCATCCAGCAGCTTCTTGAGCTTGTCCTGGATCTGGGCGGCCTGAGCGTTCTTGAGCTGCACCACGTAGGACTTCATTCCCAGCTCGACCGTGGGCCGATCCAGCTCATTGATCAGCCCTCCCGCCAGCAGGACGGCATCCTTCCGCCCGATCACCACCACCACATTGCTCCGTTTGTCGTGCTGCACGACCAGCGGGTAAGGCAGTCCCTTGGCGGCCACGCCCGGCGGGACGGGCGGCATCACGCCTTTGGTCAACCCCTTGGCCTCGCCTTCGCTGGGCCGGTTGAGGTAGCTCTTGTCCTTGAAGATGTCGGTCAGCAGTTTGGCCACCTCCTCGGCCTGGGCATGCCGAAGCGCGAAGGCCTTCACGTCCGTATCCGCCCCCACCGGCAGCGTGTCGAACACCTCCACGATCGCCGTCAACGCCTCATTGTTGTCCTTGCTCGAGAAGATGATCAGCGAGTTGGTGCCCTTCTCGGCGATCACCCGGATCGGCCGCTCCAGGTCCAGTTCCGGCAGCTCGCGCCCGTCGGCCAGCCGCAGACGCAGCTTCTTGACAAAGGGCTTGCCGGCTTCCTTCTTCCCGACCCCGGCCGCCGCGGCTTCCTGCTCGGCCTTGATCATGTCGCTGAGCGTCTTGGCGATATCCTCCGCCGAGCCGTTCTTGAGCTGGATCAGGATCACGTCCGCGGCCACGAAGCTCTTCTTGGCCACCTCGGAGGTGATCTCCACGTCGATGGCCTTGATCAGCCGCTGGATCTCCTCCAGGTCCTTTTCGGTCCCGATGATCAGCACGCTGTTGGAACGGTCGTCGGCGTCGATCGAGGCCTGCGACTCGGCCGGGACTTCCCGCATCTTGTTCAGTTTTTCGATGGTCGGTCGCAGCAGGGTCACCGCCTCGCTGGCCCGGACGTGATCCAGCGAGATCATGCGCACGTCCGTGACCGCCCCGGCCCGCTCGATATCCAGCTTCTCCACCAGCTCGCGAATCCGATCCATCACCGGCTGGGCGGCCGAGACGATCAGCGAATTGCTGCGGGCTTCGGCGTTGATGCTGAAGCGGTCCTGCGGCCCGGGCTTGCCGGTGCGGGCCTCGATCTGGGCCTTGACGGCCTTGTCGATGATCGGGGCCAAGGCGGTCGCCTTGGCGTTCTGGAGGGCGAAGACCTCCACCAAGGCCGGCGTGGCCGAGTGCTCCATCATCAGCAGTATCTGCTCGATAAACGCTACGTCCTGCTCGTCGCCGCCGATGATGATTCGCTGGCTGTCCACGGCGCTGGCGGTAACTTCGCCCCGCAGCGCGCCGCTCACGCCGGTCAGGCCCTGTACCATGAATGCCGGCTCGCTGGCTGGCTCCAGGGCTACAGCTTCTCCCCGGTCCGCTTCTTCTTCGGTTTCCTGCGGCGGGCGTTGATGCTGCGGAGCTGGCGCCGGAGCTGTCGGCTTCTCGGTCGCCTCATTGGCTGGCTGGGTAGTCGGTCTGGTAGTCACCGGCCGGGGGCGGGTTTGGGCCTTACGGCGGTGACTCTCGGTTGGCGGCTGCTCTGGGGGCTGCTCCTGCTGGGCCGCCAGCAGACCCAGCCCTGGCCATACCTGGGCGGTTGCCAGGCACGGGACGGCCCGTAGCCAGGAATCCCCCATCCATGTGGAACTGCTCGCCGGGTCCATCTCCGCCGGCTTCGGCAAGCTGCTCTTGCCGCCCGAGGGGCTGCCGCCTCCGCCGCCGGGTTGTCGGGATGGTTGAGGCTTGGGCTGACCGCCTCCGCTGGGCTGGCGAGGCGGGGTTGATTGTCGGCGGCCGGCCCCGCTGGGCTGCCGGGCCGGGGGCGTGCTGGGCGTCTGTTGACCGCCCCGGCTGGGCTGACCCACGCTGGGAGTGCCCGGGCCACCGACCGGGCGCACCGTCCCCCCGCCCCCGCCGACCTTGCGCTTCTGAATCTCGTTGATGAGCTGTTCCGCGTCTTGGGCCGAGAGGTTCTTCAGCTCGATCACACGGGTCACATAAGCTCCGGTGCGGACTTCGGCGAGCTGATTGACGATGGTTTCCGCCTGGCCGAACAGGGTCGGATCACCGGCCACGATGAGCGTGTTGGTATACTCGTCGGCGCCAACCACGACGCGTCGCGCGACCCGTCCGGTCAGACTGGCTAGCTGCTCCTCGTTCGAGTTGATGATCCGCTCGACTTCTTTCGACAGCCGGACGGCGTCCTGGCCGTAGGGAATCTCGATGACCTTGATGGTGGCCTGGACCAGCTCCACGTCATCGAACCGCTCGACCAGGTCACGGACCTGATCAATCTCGCGTTTGGTCCCGCGCACCACCAGCGTCTTGGCACTGTCGTTGGGCACGATCTGCGGGCCGGTCTGCTGGCCGGCTGCTCGCCCGCGGCCGGCCTGACCGCCCGTGCCGCCGGCTGGACGCTCGCCCATGAATTGCGAAATGAAGTTCACGATCTGCGACGGCGGGACGTTCTGCACCGAGACCGTCTCAATGCGGTAGTGCTCGCTCAGGCTGTCTTCGAGCTGGTTGATCACCGCCGCTTCGACCAGGTCGATGTCGTCGGCTCGTCCGAAGACCATGACCGAGTTGGTCGCTTCCTCGGCTACGGCGTAAACATCGAGCATGCGCGGCAGGCCGGTCGCGCCGCCCGGTGCGCCCCCCCCTCCGCGGCGGCCGGCTCGACCGCCCCCAGCCGCTCCGGCGCCGCCGCTGGCATAGCTGTTGATTGCGTCGGCCACGCCGGCCGCATCCGCCTTCTCCAGCATGAAAATGCGGAACTCCTTCCGTTGCTCGGGAGGTGTGGGCACGTCCACGGCCGCCAAAACCTGATTGACGAATGCGAAGGTGCGGTCGGACCCGACCACGGTGACGCTGTTGGTTCGTGGGTCGGGCACCGCGGTGAACGGGTCCAGGTCGGTTTCGGCGCCGAAGGTTTTTGCGAGCTGTAGGTACTCGGTCATGGCCTGCTTGACCGACTCGACCACTGCGTCGGCATCGGCGTACCGGAGCTGGAAGCGCTTGAGCTGCATGTCCTGGCTGGGGTGGTCGAGGGTGGCGACCAGGTCTTTGATTTGATAGAAGATTTCATCCGGCGCCCGGACCAGCAGTTTCTTGGCGGCTTTGTCGCCGAGGATCAGGATGTGCCCGCTGCCGACCACGGTGGGCCCACCGCCGGCCCCTCCAGCTCCGCCGGTGGGTCGCACTCTTCGGGCGCCTCCACGCTGGCCGGGCTGGGTCCCGGATCCGCCTCCGATGAAGACCTCGGAAAGGGTGGCGGCCAGCTTCTCGGGATCCGCATGCATCACCGGGATTTCACGGATATCGCGCTGATTCAGTTGGTCGAGCTGTTCGATCCGGGCGAAGATCAGGTCGCGCTTGTCCAGCGGACCCCAGACCAGGATGGTGTTAGTGGCCGGGTCGGCCGCGATTCGCACGTCGGCCGCCGAGGTTCCTCCTTCGCCGCGCGGCCCGCGTCCGGCGCGGCCCGTGCCGGGGGCGAAGATCGCCTCCACGGCCGCCGCGATCGCTTCGGCGTCCCCATAGCGGCAGGCATAAAGCTCGGCTTCGGCGATCGGACCGGCGATATCGAGCCTGCGGATCTGGTTTTCGACCAGCTCCACGTCTTTGTTCTCGCACATGAAGATGATGGTATTGGAGCGCGGGTCGGCGGAGATGGTGACCGGTCCCAGGGCGGCGGGGGAGCCGCCGCCCCCCGCGGCCCCGCGTGGTCCGCGTCCAGCCCCGCCGCCGGCCCCAGCGCCGCCGGTGCCGGAGAAGATCTCGCTCAGCAGCGGGACCAGATCGTCAGCCCGGGCATTCTGTAGCGGATAATGGTGAATGCCCACAATGTCGCGCCCCTCCAGGTTCTCCAGTTCGCGGATGACCTTCTCGATCAGCCCCATCACTTCCGGCGGAGCCGAAACCAGCAGGGAGTTGGTGACGCTGTTGGGCACGATCTCGACCCGTTCGACCTTGGCCCCGCCTTCCACCCCGGGAACCGAGACGAGCTGGGCTTGCAGCATTTCGATAAGCTGTTGCTGCTGTTGTTGCGGGCCACCGGCGCGTCCGCGGGGCAGGGGGGCCAGCCCGCCGGTCCGACGTTGCTGAATCTTTGAAATGCCCAGCACATCCCGGATGTTCTCGGCGGTCTCCTCGGCCCGCAGGTTCTTGAGCTGAAACACCTTCACCTGGACCTCGCCCGGTGGGATGTCCAGCTCACGCAGAAGCTGGCGGATTTCAGGCAGGAGGGTCTCGTTGCACTTGACTATCAAATAGTTGTGCCCCGGATCGGTGGCCACCCGCATCTGGCCCGTGCCCTTCTTCCGATCGCCGGCCGGCTGTCCGCCTACCATTCCGCGGAGCTGATCCAAAAGGCCCGGCTGCTCGCGCCCCTCGCGCCCCTCCTCACCCGGCCGGCCCGGCTGCTGTCCGCGTTGCGGCTGTTGTGGCGGCTGAATCACGATCTGCCGCTGCTGCACATCGAACATCATGGTGAGGATTTCCGCCGCCGCATTCACGTCCCCGTAACGGAACTTGAAAATGCGGATCACTTCGCCGACCGCCAGATCCTCGGTGATGATGTCGATGGCCCGAGTTACGTCATCGACCTGCTCGCGCGGGCCTTCGATCAGCAGAGTGCCGTCCGGCTGCTGGATGATCCGCACCGGCTGCTTGGGGAACGGCGAAGGCACGGTCAGGGGCTCTTCCGGGCCCGGCTTGACCTCGGCGGCCGCGTCGGCATTGCCGCCGCCGACCGGCGGTGGGTCAGACGGCGAAGTGCCCGGTTCCGTCTGCGGCGTGTAAGCCACCAGACGGAATGCCGGAACCTGAGCGGGCGACGGCCTGCCGCCGCTCAGCTCGGCCCGGATTTCATCCAGCAGAGCCTGGGTAGAGGACGAGTCCGGCCGGAAACGCAGCGCGCCGCGGTCCTCGGGCTCGCCTTGCTCCTTCTCTTTCTCCTTTCCTTTCCGCCCCGGCGGCAGGTCATTCTCGTCGCGGACGTATTCGATCAGGGTCTCCTGCCTCGGCTTCTCGGTGGCGCGCTCGAAGACCACGTTCTCGCCGCGGGCCTTCAGGTAGGTCACCAGCGCGTCCACGTCCCCTTTGGGCTTGTAAGTCCGAACCGTGGTCTCGACCCTGGCCAGCCGCTCGAACTGTCGAATCACCTTCTCGATCTTCGGGTATTCGGAGGGTCGGCACTTCACGATCAGGTATTGCCCGAAATAGTCGTAGTCGATCAGTGGTCCGCCATGCTTCTCGTCCGGGAACGCGCCCCGCACGTTGAAGGCGATGTCGATGGCGTCGCCGCGGTTGATCTCCACCAGGTAAACCTGCCGCCCGCCATCCACCAGCTCCTGTTCCTCCTGGGTCGGCGGCCGGTCCAGCTCCTTGATGTACATCTCCACCTGCCGCATCTTCCGCTTGTTAGCTGTCACGATCAGCTTGCCGGAGTATTCGTCGGCCGTGACCGTGACCGCCTCCTGCGGGTTGCGGGAGGTCCCGAAGATGGACTTCAGAGTCTCCTCGACCTGCGATACGCTGGCGTATTGCAGGCGGAAAGTCTGCAATTCCGGCACGCGGACACTGCTGGTTTCCAGCTCCGCGATCCATTTCTCCACCTCGGCGATGTCCTTCGGCAGTCCGCCCAGCAGGATCGAGTTGCTTCCGGCGTCGGCGGTGACCCGGACGTTGGCCGTGCCGCTGCGAGCTCCGGGGCCGCCGCTGCCGGCCCGGTTGGCCGCGATCAGTTGGTTCAGCGACTGGGCCAATTGCTGTGCGTCGCCATGCTCCAGCGGAATGATGTGCACGATGTCGCCCACCGGAACCTCCGCGTCCACCATCTTGATCAGGCTGGCGGCCAGCTCCTGGTAATCCTCCGGAGCGAAAACGAACAGCCGGTTGGAGGGCGGGTCGGCGAAAACCGCGGTCTGCACGATCCCTTTCCGCGGCCCCTCCCTTTCGGTCACCTTGGCCTTCAGCATGGCGTCGATGTTGGGCGCGATCTGCTCCGCCCTTACGTTTTGCAGCACGTAGGATTGCGGCCGGCCCTCCTTGGGACCCTTCTGCTCCAGCTCGGCGATCAACCCGTCCACCATCGGCATCACTTCCGGCGGCGCCAGAACCACCAGGGTGTTGGTGGTCGGCTCGGCGTAGGCCCCCGGAGCAAGCTGACCGGGCCGGACATTCTTCTTGACCTGGGTCAAAAAGCTTTGAACCGCTAGCTGCAACTGCGCCGCGCTGAGCACTTTCAGGTCATAGGTCTTGACCTGCACTCCGCCGGACTCCGGCGTATCCACCTGCTCGACCAGCTCTCGAATCGCCTCCAGCTTCTTTTTCGGGGCCTGCACCACCAGTTGACCATTGCTCACCGTCGCCTGGACCTGTTGTTGGCGGCTGGCCCCACCCGCCGGCCGGAACATGGCCGTGATCATCTGCGCCAACTGATTGGGATCGGCATACTTGGTCTGGATGATCACGGGCGCGAGGTCTTCCACTCCTGCGGCAAATGTGCCCACCAGTTCCTCGATCTTGGGATGCAGATCCGCCGGGGCGCTGATGATGATCGAGTCGGTGGTCGGGTCGGGGATGAAGGTGGCCTGCGGACGGCCGGGCTTTTGAAGCGGCCGGACCGCGGCCGACAGGTTCTGAGCCACCTGGGCCACGTCGCTGCCCGGCAGCTTGACGGTCTTCATCACCACCTCGTTGCCCTTGGGGTCGTCGAGCTGCTTGATGAAAGTCTCGATGGCCGCGAACTTGTCCTTGGGTGCCTCGATGATCACCTGGGCCCCCGCCGCCATCGCCCGGATCTGCGAGGCGGCCGCGCCCCGCGGACCGGCCCGGGGGGCGCCGAAAATGTTCTGGACCGCGTTGGCCACTTCCTGCGGCTGCGCATACTGCATGGTGTAGAAACGCTGCTCGGTGGCCTGAGCGGCGATCTTCTGATCCATGCGCAGGGCGAAGTCTTTGATCTTCTCCAGGTCGGTCTTGTCCGCCTGCACGATCAGCGAGTTGGTCAGCGGCTCGGCCTGGATCAGCGGGCCTCGCGGTCCGCGCCCGACAAACAGGGCCTGGACCTGCTGGGCGATTTGCGAGGCGTCGGCGTTGACCAGCGGCAGAATCTCGACCTTGTCCGAGACGCTTTCCACATCCAGGGTCTTGATCAGCTCGCTGATCTCCTCCAAGGCCGGCCGAACCCCCCACACCAGGATCTTGTCGCCCTCGGCCTGCACCGCGACCGTGGATCGCCCCAGGACCGGGTGCTCGTAGGTGCGGTAGAAATTGGCCAGGGTGTTGGCGATGGACTGGGCGTTGCCTTTCTGGACGACGAAGGTTTCGAGCTGCGGCGTGTTGGTCAGAGCTCGCTCATCCCACATCCGGATGGTTTGCTCGATCTTCTCCCAGTCCGCGTCGGAGCAGATCACGATCAGAATCTGGGCCTCGTCCAGCGGGATCACCTGAAAGCTGCTGCCGCCGGTCGTCCCGCTTCGGGGAGTGGCCGGAATGCGGCCGCGGATGCCCGGGGCGGTCGGCGGCGCGGCTGGCACCACGCCCCCCCCGCCTCCGCCGCTGCCCAGAAGCGCCTGCACCATCTGGGCCACCTGACTCGGCCGCAGGTTGTGCAGCTCGACAATGTGCCGCTCCTGCTCGCGGGCCCGAACGTCCAGCTCCCGAATCAGCTTCCCGATTTTCTCCATCTCCTCGCGCTCGGCGATGACATGAAAGGTGTTGTTGCCTTCATCCGGCACGATGGTGGCCGTGCGTCCGGCCCGGGCTCCGGTCTGCGTCATCCCCTGGGCGATCTGCGTCACCAGCCCGGCGATATCCGCCACCTTGGCCTGTTGGAGCTCGAAGACCTGGTAGGTGTCCGGCAGCGGCTTGTCGATCGTCTCCAGCATCTTCCGGACCCGCTCCATCCCCTCCGCATTGGCATAAACGATCAGCGAGTTGGTCCGCGGGTCGGCCACCAGGCGGATGGTCTTCTTGGCCCGCTCGAAGATGCCCTCGGCGATGATGTCCTCCGGTGCGACGGTCACGCCCGGCTGCATCACCACCGGCTGCGGCTGAGGTTGCGGGGGCGTCGGTTGACCCCGCCGGGCACGCTGCATCCGAATCTGATTCTGGATCTGCTGCTGAAGCTGCCAGTTCGGTACCCGGATCTGACCCTGCTCCTGCTGGAGAATCTGGTTCAGCAGGTTGGCCACCTCGGTGGCGTCCGCGTGCTGCACCGGGATCACTTCGGTCTTGAACTCGCCGATGTCCGGTTTCTGGTCCAGGGTCTTGATCAGTTCGCTGATCTCGCTGACCTTGTCTTCCGTGGCCTTGACGATGATGGTGTTGGTCCGCTCATCGGCCACCATCTGCACGTCGCCCTCGGCGCTGGCAGGCGCGCCCCCGACCGGCTGCGGGGTCACCCGGCCGGTCCGCGGGTCCTGTACCATCCGGATCGTCGGGGCTGTCCCGCCTCCGATGCGCAGAAAGGCCCGCACCCGCTGCTCGATGTCCACCGCGTTGGTCTTGATGTCGAAAATCCGCAGCGCGCGGGGGTCCTGCGGAGTCAGGTCCACGTACTCCTTCAAAGCCAAGAACTTTCGCACGTCCCGAGCCAGGCCGACGATCTTGATCTGGTTGCTCTCCGGCAGGGCCGACAGCAGGGTCGGCTCCGGCAGGGCGTCGATGAAGGCGTCCACGTAGGCCTGCGCGGGCCGGTCCTTGACCTGGTAGTAGACGATCACGAAGTCCATGTCCCGCGGGTTGGCCCGCTCGAACGCCGCCACCGAGTTGTACGTGTCCTTCACCGAAACATACTGCTTCATCTCGTTGATTGGAATGATCCGGACGTGGTGCTCGTCCTCTACGAACCGATAGCCCTTCTCGTGCATGATCAGGTTCAGTTCATCGATCGCCTCCTGCTTGGTGAACTTCCGATCGCTCACGTACGTCAGGCTCCCCGTCGGCATGCCGCTCAGCTCGGTCGTCAAAAGCGGCTTGCCGATCCGCTGCACGAAGTGCTCGATCACGTCCTCCCAGGGCATGTCCGTGAAGCTGAACCACTCGGTCGGTTCATCCGGGGCCGGCCGCCGGCGGACCGGCTTGACCGGCTCGCCCGGTGCCTCGCTCACGCCTGCCTCGGTCGGTGTGGCCGCCGGGCCCTCCGCACTCGGCAGCCGGTTGGCCAGGCTTTCCGGCGGGCCCACAAAGTCGGCCGGTACCTGCTGGCTGGCTGCGGCCGGCGGCTGCGAGCCGGCACGTTGGGTCGACGCCCGGGCTTTGGCCTGCAATTCCTCCAATGACGGATGTCCGGACGAGGGAGCCCCGGTCGGCCGGCGAGCCGGCTGCGGCGGATGTTCCGGGGCAGACCGTGGGGACCGGGGCGGACTAGCGGAGGTGCGCCCGCTGGCCGTCGGGTGGGCTTTCTCCCCGTTCCGCTCCGCCTTCTCCTTCTCTTCCTGCTCCCGCTGCATCTGGTCACGCAGTTTCAGCAGCTTTTCGAGCGCTTCTTGCGTATCTTCCGGCGGAGCGGGCTGCGTCGCAGCCTGGCCTTGGGCGGGCGGCTGTCCGGAACTGCCGGCTGGGGCGTAAGCCAAAATCAGGCCCAGAATGATCAGAAGCCCGCAACGGGTTGTGCGCCGTATCATGCGTGCACCTCTTGTTGCAACCCGGTTATTACGCATTCCACGTCCGGTAGTTATACCCCGCGGGGCGGGTACAGTGGCAAGCGGCGCCCGACGCGCGGGCGGCCCCACCGCGGTCCAAACTTCGCCGCTCCGCATGGCCAATACTCCCGTCCCGCCCTGAACTCTCACGAGATAATCTCCCGCTGCATCGCCTCGCAGATCTCGGGGTGAGCTTCGCAGTCCAGCTCCTCCCGATCCCGAAAGCTGGCCCCCAGCGGATAAACGTAATCGACCGTCCTGCCGTCCGGCTGCCGCACCCGAACCACCAGTCCCTGCGGATGAATCAGGATCAGCGTCCCGTCGTCGATCGGCTCATCCAGGTGGTATTGCCTGGGCGGCTGATCGCGCTGCCGCTCGTCGACCACGTACGCGACCTGCTCCCCGTCAAGCGAGACCGTCCCCCGGACAAACTGCTGGTCGGCTCCCGGGCGCGGGTCGACCGGCGGCGGCAGCGGCCGGGTGGCCGGAACGGCCGGCCGGCTGGGCTGCGTCACGGGCTGGTCTTGCGCCACTGCCGCCGGCTTCTCCTGATATGGCATGAACAGGTTCTTGTCGAGGATCAGATTGTACTCCTCACGCTTGCGCAGCAGCCGCCCGTCCTCCAGCTCGGTGATCTCCTGCATCACCGGATGTTCCAGACCCGGCAGCTTGGGCAGCACCAGCGTGATGGCCGAGACGGTCAGCTTCAGTTCCGGCCCGTCCGGGCCGATGCTCGCCTCACGCTTGGTCAGAGCCGGGGCCCGCGTCGACCGCACTAGGCCGCGACGGCGCGGCAGGTTCACCTCCCCGACTATGCTCTGATCGGCGGTGATTCGGACTTTGTCCAGGCGGGCCAGGTAGTCGCGGCGGTAGAAGTCGCACAGGTACCCGAGCACCTCTTTCAGCGTCCCGGTCGCGCTCACCGTCAGCGGGACCCCGACCGATCCGTTCTTGTATTTGACGAAGGTGCCCGGGCTGACCTTCGGCTCGCGCAGGCCGTGTCGGGCCAGCAGCCGGTGCATGTCCTCGCGGAACCGACGCTGGGCTTCCTTGGGGTCCGCCGCCAGCGTCCGGGCGGTCCACTTCTCCTGCCATTCCCGCTCCACCTGGGTCAGCCGCTTCAACTGCTCATTGAGGTTGCGTTGCCGCTCGCGCTCGGCGGCAATCTGCTGCTTGACCGACTTGAACGGACCAATCACGGCCCAGTTCACCAGCGTGAAGAACGCCACGCCGCTCAGCGTTCCTCCCAGGCACATGGCCAGAACCTTCTCGCGTCGGGTCATGAACCGCTTTCCATCAGGACCGACCGATCTCCTTGAGTCGATCTTTCCGCAGCTTGAGTCGCTGGGCCGCCTGTTCCTGGAATTCCTGAAGCTTCTTCAGCACGATGCGAACATCCGCTTTTCCGCTGAAGCGGGCGGCATCGGTTATCGCGCTCCAGGCGGTCTGAGCGGCTTCGTACAACCGCTCGCCCCCGTCGGCCAGCTCGATCAGCCGCTTGACCAGCTCGGTCGGCACCTGCCAGTCGGTGGCGAAGAGGTTGCGCAGGGTGATGCCCGGGCTGCGGGCCACCGCGTCCAAGGTGACTTCCTGCACCACCAGTCGCTCGCCCGGCTGGCGCTCCAGCGTGGAGATAACCTGCACCACGTTCAGCAGCTCGTCGGGCCAGACCGCCTCCACCGCCCACTCCTGGGCTTCTTCGATCCGGTTGGCTAGTTCAATCTTCTTTTCCACCTTGGCCAGCAGCTTCCGGTTCTCGGCTTTCAGCCGGTCGCGCTCCACGGTGGCCTGGTGGTACTGTTGGGCCAGCACGCCGGCCACCAGGACCAGTGTGGCGGCGGCCGCCACCCCGACCATCCGGATCCGCTTCCGAAGCCTTTCCCGGGCCGAAATCGGTCGCTTGGGATTCAGAAAGTCGATCGCCAGAACTTCTTCCCGACTCAGGCCCCAGGCCAGTCCCAAAGCGGCCGAAAAAGAGCGCAATTTCGGCGCCTGGCCCGGGTCCACGCCCAGGGCCCCGGTCGGGTCGAACAAAACCACCGGCAGCGAGAAACGCCGATGCAGAAGCTCGGCCAGTTGAGCCTCGGCCCCAGTCCCGCCCCCGACCACGATCTCGTCGATCGCCGCTTCCGGGTCGCTGGCCCGGTAGGCCTGAAGCGTGCGCGTGGTTTCGACCAGCAGTTCGCCGACTGCGGCCTCCAGCGCCTGTTCCGGGCTCTCCGGCGGCCCGACCTGGCTGTCCACCGGAGTTGGCCTCTGCTCGTCTCCGGCCAGGTCCACGCCCGGCATTGGAACGCTCACGTTGGCGGATCGCGAGAAGGCCAGGGCCTCCCCGCACATGACGTCGATTTCGGTTGCCGTCGGCCCGATGTCTACGAACAGGATCCTCCGTTCGGCCGCGCCCCGGGTGTTTCGCAGACTGATCAGGTTGGCGTACGGCCGCAGGCCGATGCGGGTCGGCGTGAGTCCCGCCGCCTCACAGGTCGATCGCATGCGGTCGAGCGTTTCGGTGGTCACCGCCGCCAGCAGCACCCCGGTTGCGTATCCCCGCTCGTCACGCTGCGTAATCACAAAATCCAGCGCCGCCGAGTCGATCGGGAAGGGCAGTTCTTTCATGGCCTGGAAGCGGACGGCGGCTGCCACTTCGATCGGCGGCGTGGGCGGCAGAGTCAGCCGGTTGATCACCGCTCGCTCCCGGGGCACATCCACCACTACCGTCCGGTGTCGCAGTCGGTGGCGGGCCAGCATCGACCGGATGAACTGCCCCATCGCCTCCGGTGCATCCGCATCCACCGTGTCCGGCAGTTGATGGCTGTGAGCGTCTTCCAGAAACGCGCGCCCCTTGCCCACCCGGGCCACCACGATCCGCAGCGTCCGCTTGTCCCAGTCCAGGCACAGCACCCGGCGGCTCAGCTTGATCACGGACAGTGCCTCTCCGTTCAATGACTTCGGATGATCACAGTATCGTCATCCACCGGCCAGGCAAAGCCCAGCGCGGTCAGGTCGCGATGGTAGAGCACCTGGGCGAGCGAACCTCGCATCTCGATGATCCATTCGTACCGCCGGGCCAGCTTGGTATGGTCCCCATAGCCCACGATTTCCACGTGGAACTGCAAGGCCCGGGTGGTGATCCGATCTGCCAGATTCTGGTAGGTCGCTTCGTCCATGGCCCCGGCCTTCACTGGCCAGTCCGGCTCGGTGAGGGTTTCGCCGTCCAGCTCCGACCGCAACGCGACGATCCGCTGGGCCACGTCCTCCGGCATGTCGTCCAGGGCCATCAGAACCCGCAGCGGAGCCGCGTTGATGTTGACCAGCCCTTCGACCACCTGGGTCCGGCCCTTGCTACCGGTCGGCTGCCCGCTCGGTCCGCCCGGCCCGGGCTGCATTGATTGTTGCCGCTCGGTCTTGCCCCCTTCCTCGAGCCCTTCTTCCTGGCCGGCCGGCTGCTGCGGGCCCGAGCGGCTGCCCTCGGTTCCACTCTGAGTAGTTACCCGCGGCTCACGCGACCACACCGTTACGTAGGGCGCTATCCCGTGGTTCAGTATTCCGTCGGCGTTGTCGTAGTACGGGAATGACCCAGCCCCATCGTCTTCGTTGGCGTCCAGCAGTCCGTTGCGGTTGGTGTCCTCGCCATAGAGCATTGCCGCCGTCCAGCCCTTCACCAGCAGGATTTCCTCCAGCGTGTCCAGCGGGCCGTTCTTGGCGTTGTAGCCCGGTTCCAGGTTGTTGTAGTACTCGTTCTCCCCCCCTCCGGGCCGCGGGGTCTGGTCCTCATCCAGCCAATCCAGCAACCCGGCGATCAGCTCGGAGGCGTTTTCCACTTGCAGCTCCAGCAGCAGCGGCGTGAGCAGGGCGGTAATTTCGCTCTCGCTGGCCGCATTCAGATTCAGCTTTCCGGCCTCCGGCGTTACCCCGAAACGCATGGTCTGCGGCAAACCGTCCAGGTTCTGGGCCACTACGCTGTAGCGCCAGGCCGCCGGCGGGTTGCTGCTGGCTAGGATTTCCTTCCGCGAGCCCATCTTCCGCACCGGATCCTCCGACCGGTCATAGCTTTCCGCCCACACCAGGGCGTGCCGGAAGCGTTCCGGCAGGTCGAACCAGGCGGTCGGGTCATTGGGCGAAGCCCGCAGGACAGTTATCACTTCCTCCAAACCCGACTCGGCCGCCAGGCGGGCTTGCTGCGCATCGCGCTGGGCCTGTATCCCCGCCAGTTCCGAGCGGACGAAGAACATGAACCCCGCCATCGTGACCGCCAGCAGTCCCACCAGTACCAGCACCACCGGCAAGATGAACGCGGGGCGCCCGGTCATGATCCTGCTACTCCTCACGCTCGCCCGGCCCCTCTCCGGCTTCCCCCTCGGCCGGTACATTGAACTGGTACAGCTCTTCGACCTCCTCGCCCAGCCGTTTCATTCGGCTGCCGAACATCTGGTCGGCGGCCGGCAGGCGCACGATGGTGCTGAACCGATTGAAGTCGGGCACATCCGGCCCCAGCGGGTACTGATCAATCGGGTAGGCCTGCAAGTCCTGGTCTTCCAGTTCGGCCCGGGTGATCGAATTGAACCCGACCGTGATCTGGACCAGGTGGGGCAACGGGTTGCCCTCGGTAACCTGCCAGCGGGTGGTCCACTCCACCCCGTCGAAATAGCGGAATTCCAGGTAGCCCAGTTCGGGCGACCACAGGTCGTGTCGCAGGTACAGCAGATCTTCGCCGTCGGCAACTTCTTCCTCTCGGATGGTGGGGTCGATGGCCCGCCGCTCGGTGCGCACAATGCCCCCCACCAGCGGTTCCCCGCCTTCGGCGGTCTGGTCCGGATCGACCCATAATTCGTAGGTGATTTCACGCAGGTCGTGCCGCGGGGCCGGGTGCTCTTCCGACTCCCGGTAGAACGCGTACGACTCGTCGGGTGGCAGCGGGGCGGTCAGGAACCTGATCCGCCGGCGGTCGCCGACGAAATGCTCGACCGGAAAACTGATCTGCTCCAGTCCGACCGAGCCGCGCAGCTCGTCGGCCATCCGGCCCAGGATCTGTTGGACAAGCTGGGTGCGGTCCGCGGCCAGGACGGCCTGATCTCGCACCGTCAGCGTCTGCCAGAAGAAAGTCAGCAGGGCTCCCAGCAGCATCGCGATCAGAGCGATCGAGATGACGACCTCCAGCAGCGTCAGAGCGCGAGCCGCCCGGCGAGCTAGCTGGCTCATGGTCCCGCTCCCTGCTGGCGTTCATATTCGTCCCGCAGTCGCATCAGATCTTCCAGCGTGTATTCGCCATTCGGACCTGAGCCGCCCCCGATCTGGATTCCGCCGCCTGCCGGCGGCGGGGGTGGCTGCCCCTGATCGCCGCCGCGTCTGCCTTGACCGTGCGGCGGCCGGACCGACGGTCCAGCCCCGCCGCCGGGGGGCTGGGTGCGTCCCCCGCCGCGCGGGGGTCGCGACATGCCGCCCGCTGTGGGCCCGCCCCGTCTGGGCGGCGCGGCCCCGGCGCCTGGGATCGGGCTCTGCGGTCCTGCTCCTGCCGCCCCGGCTGCTTGCCGAATCGCTTCGCCCAAGTCCTGGCCCGCCGGCCCGCCCAACGGCGCACCTTCGCCGAGTTGATCGCCTGCCAGCCCCGTCAGGTTCACGGGCATTCCGCCGGCCGCCAACTGCTCGAGCAGGGGGGCCAGCAGCGGCATCAGCTCCATGATGGTGTCCAAGTCGAGCAGGGCCACCAGTTGGTGCAAGTCGACCGCCCGCGGGTCGAAGTCGGGGATCGGCACCGCCTGGCGGAGCAGCTCGGCTGCCTGTTCGTCCAATCCGGCCTCTTCCACCAGGTCCACGGTCGCCGGCTTGGCTTTGATCAGGGCCAGCTCTCGGACCGGGATCGCTCCCTCAATGTTTTCCGGTCGATCCGGGTCCGGCTGATACAGCACCTGGATGGTGATCAGCCGCAACTCGTCTTCGCTCTCCCGTTCCAGCGGCTGGTGATGCACCCGCCAGAAGTATCCCGGGTAGTCCTTGCCGAACTCGTCCTCCAGGTCCTCAGCTTCATCCATCCGCCGCTGCATCTGGGGGTCGAGTTGGACCAGGGCCAAAATCCGATCTGCCAGCAGTGAGGCCCGAAGCTGCTCCTCGGCCCAACTGGTCATATGCAGGCCGCCGGCCAGTTGGGCGCTGAGCAGTCCAATCGCGGTCACCAGAACCGCCAGAGCCACCACCACTTCAAGCAGCAGCGCTGCCGGCCGATCGGAGCGCCTCATTCGTGGTCCTCCGGGACGTACTCCGGCTCCTTCTCTTCGGCCACCGGCTCCGGCCGGCGTACCTGGTCGGCGGGGAGCGCTTCCCACGCCTCGCTGCTCACCCGGCCCAGCCGACCGTCAAGCGTCACCAGCAACCCGCGACCGCGCCCGTCCCGCAGCACCCAGCGCATCGAGTTGCACTGCCCATCCGGATCAAACTTGATCTCCACCGGTTCCTCCAGCTCCTCCACCGGCACCAGGTTGATCTCCATCTCCGGGAACTCGAGCTTGTCGTCGATGATGCGAATGGGCGGCGGCCCCTCGGGCAGAACTTGAATGTCGCTGACCCAAACATCTTTCAGCAACAGGTCCGTACGGGCCCACCCCTCAGGTGGGGTGATGTACAGATGCGGGGCCTTGATCGGGTCAGCCTGGCGCCGCACTCGCAGACTGCCGTCCGGCCGGATCAAGATCCGGTAGCGGCAGGTCTGATTCATGGCCTCCGCCCGACACATGGCCACCAGCGACCGGATCCGTTGGGCGGACTGCTGGAGATGCTCGGCCCGGGCTGCGGCGCTAAAGTCCGGCCAGGTCAGGGCCGCCAGCACGCCCAGCAGTACAACCACCATGAGCACTTCTACCAGCGTGAACCCCGGGTCGCCCCAGCCACCCCTGCGCTGGGCGGTTGCCCACGCCGGGGGGCTCCAGGGCTCCGATCCTGAGGTGCGGCCCGGGCTCGACTGGAGGGCGTCCCCACCGCCGGTCACCCTGCGGGCCTCGGCGGATCCTCCGTCCGGTGTCCAAAGCTCGATCATGCCAACACGCCCGCGGCTGCCCGCATCGCGCCCTCCTACCCACCGCTCGCTTCCTGACCGTCGGCCGGGCTACGTCTTCTCCCAGTTGCAAATATCGTCTTCGGTACCCTCCTGGCCGTCGGGCCCCGCACTCGAAAGGTCGTAGGTCGTCTCGTTGACGTTTCCGGGGCAGACATAGATGTAGTCGCGGCCCCAGGGATCTTTCAGATCCTTGGGTTTCACGTATGGACCGGCCCACTTCTTGGCCTGGGCTTCATCATCCGGCGGCTCCAGCAGTTGCTGCAAACCTCCCTCGTCCGAGAGCGGATAATGCCCCATGTGCAGCTTGTACAGGTCCAGGGCGTTGCTGAACCCGGAGTTGACCACCGACTGGGTGATGTCCCGCTCCGCCTTCTGGCGGGTCCCGAACAGATTCGGCACTACGAAGGCCGCCAGCAGCCCCAGGATTACCACCACCATCAGGACTTCCAGCAGCGTAAAGGCCCGGTCCTCCAGCTTACGCTTACGCCTGTTTGTGTTCATTGCGATCTCCGCTCAACTCGGTTCTTGCCAAATCCTACCGGCCTACCTCAGGCTGGTGGTTGCGATCCGCAGGATCGGCACCAGCAGGGCGATTGCGATGAAGGCGATCACCGCGCCCATGAACATCAGCAGCAGGGGCTCGAGCATCCGCATGGCGAAGTCAATCTGCCGGGCGGTCCGCTCCTCCTGCGTGTTGGCGATTTCCATCAGCACTTTGTCCAGGGTATTGCTCTCCTCGGCCACCGCGATCATGTCCACGATCGCCGGCGGAAAAACCCGGCAGCTAGCCAGCGGCCGGGCCAGCGACTCCCCCGCCCGCACGCTCTCGGCCGCCTGATCTATCGCCTCTGCCAGCACCGTGTTCCCGGTCGAATCCTTGGAAATCTTCAGCGATTGCAGGATGGGAATCCCGTTCGCCAGCATGGTACCCAATACCCGGCAAAAACGACAGATCGCCACCATGGTGTAGATCTTGCCGAAGCCGATCAGCCGCAGTTGCAGCCGCGACCAGTGCGATTGGCCCAGTCGGCTGCGGAAATAGCTGACCAGCACGATTATCAGCAGCCCCACTCCGCCCAGCAGCCACAGCCCATGCTCTTTCATCACGTCGCTGACCGCGAAGACCACCCGGGTCGGCACCGGCAGCACCTGCCCTTGCAGCACGTTGCGGATTCTGGGCACTACGAAGGCCATGATGAACGACACCGCCCCGATGGCCCCCACCAGCAGCACGCTGGGGTAGATCAGGGCGCCGATGAACTTGTTCTTCAGCGCGTCCTGCCGGGCGACGAATTCCGACAGCCGGGCCAGCACGTCTTCCAGAAACCCGCCTTTCTCGCCCGCCCGGACCATCGAGGCATGCAGTTCCGGGAAAGTGTGCGGGTACTTGCGCATGGCCTCAGCCAGAGCCTCCCCGCCGGCTACGTCATCCCGCAGCTCCCGCAGCACCTGCCCCAGGGCCGCCGAGCTGGATTGCTTGGCCAGCACCTCCAGGGCTCGCAGAATCGGCACTCCCGCCCGCAGCAGGTCGGACAACTGTTCGTACATCTGCCCGACTTTCGACAGGTTCACCCGCCTGCCGCGACCCGCCAGCAGCGACCGCGACCCGACCTGCTCCTCTTCGACCTCGATCGGCAGCAGCGAGCGCTCATCCAGGATGCGGGCCGCCGCCAGCGAGCTGTCGGCGATCAGTGTTCCGCAGACTTGCTCCCCAGCCGCGTTTCGAGCTTTGTAAGAGAAGGTCGGCATTCCACTCACTCATCCGCCCGGCCGGGCCGATCGCCCCGGCGGCTAGGTCCGGAAACCGGACCGACCCGGGCCGCAATCCCCGGCGAGGGTCGACTGGCAGGAGCGCAACGGGCCCTCCTGCCAATGCTTATATACCCGATCCAGCCGCAGGAGATGCGAGTCTCGCCGCCCACCAGAGCATCATCGACCGTCCCGCTCGGTGCAGCTTGTGATTCCGTTCTCCGCAGCTACATTATCATTATGGCGGCAAAACCGCGTCGTGAGAAGCAGTAGGTTTATCGGACCTGGACCATGACCCGCCCCGACTGCGGCCCCCATCCCGAACAGCACAGCCAGCCGGGGCCCGGTCACCCGCC
>Ga0185342_1000132_pt1 | contig 42037 bp, 34 predicted proteins | sample ConPoolayeEmetaG_FD_128045 | JGI IMG/M metagenome (GOLD analysis project Ga0185342, IMG submission 128045) | Hot spring microbial mat communities from California, USA to study Microbial Dark Matter (Phase II) - Cone Pool mat layer E metaG... ... | reverse complement strand
TCCACGTCATCACCTCGCCGCTCAATGTGTTCTTCTCCAAGCTCGACCAGCCGGCCGGGCGACTGGTACCGGCGTTCCAACGCGACGGGGCCGCAGGCGTTGTTACGCTGCGCGACTTCACCTGGACGCAGCTTATGGCCGGCGACGCCTGCACCGAGTGCGGGCGTTGCCAGGATGCCTGCCCGGCCCATGGCGCTGGACAGTCGCTGTCGCCCAAGAAGGTCATCCTGGCCATCAGGGACGTCTTGGCGCAGGATGGTCCGGCGCTGGCAAGCAGGGGTGGGCAGCTCTCCGCCGACCCGCCGGTCTTTACCGGCCGGGTGGTAGAGGACGCGGTGGCCTGGGCCTGTACGACCTGTCGAGCCTGCGTCGCCGAATGTCCGGTGTTGATCGAGCACGTGGATGTGCTGGTGGACCTGCGCCGAGCCCTGCTGGCCCAGCAGCGGGCCGACAACCAGTTGACGACCGCCCTGAACAATCTGCGACGTTATGGGAACTCGTTCGGGAAATCCGACAAGCAGCGGGCCAGGTGGACGACCGGGCTGGATTTCAAGATCAAGGACATCCGCAAGGAGCCGGCCCAGACCCTGTGGTTCCCGGGGGACTACGCCTCGTACAGCCCGGCGTTGACCGAGGTGACGCAGACGACGGCCCGGGTGTTTCAGGCGGCGGGTGTGGACTATGGCCTGCTCTACGACGCGGAGCGTAACGCCGGCAACGACGTGCGGAGGGCCGGGGAGGAAGGGCTGTTCGAGCTGCTGGTGCAGAAGAATCTGGCCGCGCTCCAGAAATGCCAGTTTGAGCGGATCGTGACGACCGATCCGCACACCTACAACACGCTGAAGAACGAGTATGTCTGGCAGGACGGGTCGTCCCAGTACCTGGGCCAGAAGTACCCGGTGCTGCACTATGCCGAGCTTCTGGATGAGCTGCTGTCCGACGGTCGGCTGACGGTGCGGCAGGGGCTGGGCTGCGCCGTGACCTACCATGATCCCTGCTACCTTGGGAGGTACAACGGGGTTTATGACGCGCCTCGTCGCGTGCTGAGGGCCATCGGGTGCCGGCTGGTTGAGATGCCTCGCAACCGGGACCGGGCCCTCTGCTGCGGGGCCGGCGGGGGACGCATCTGGATGGAAGAGGGTCAAATCAGGGAGCGCCCGGCCGAAAGCCGCATCCGCGAGGCCGCGGCACTCCGGAATGTCCAGTATTTCGTGGTGGCCTGTCCCAAGGACCTGACCATGTACCGCGACGCGGTCAAGACCACTGGGCTGGAAGGCCGCCTGATCGTCAAGGACCTGATCGAGCTGGTGGCTGAGGCGTGTAATGTCGGCGCTGCGCCGGTGAGCAGCTCGGCCACGGGTACCGGCCCCAGTCCGGTGCCACAGCAATCCGCAGCGCAATAGGAGGCCGGCCTATGGCCGAACGAGTTGGCGTTTATGTTTGCCACTGCGGCAGCAACATTGCCGGTACGGTGGATGTGGAGGAAGTGACCCGCTGGGTGGGCAGGCTCGACGGCGTGGTCGTGGCCCGCGAGTACAAATTCATGTGCTCTTCGCTTGGGCAGGCGCTGATCGAGGACGACATCAAGAAGGAAGGGCTGACGCGCGTCGTGGTAGCCGCCTGCTCGCCGCACCTGCACGAGCGGACTTTCCGGCGGGCCTGCGCGAATGCCGGTTTGAATCCCTTCCTGTTACAGATGGCCAACATTCGCGAGCACGTTTCCTGGGTGACCCGGGACAAGCAGGCCGCCACCAGCAAGGTCAAGGCGCTGGTCGCGGGTGCGGTGGCCCGGGTGCAACGGCACCGGCCGCTGGAGCCGATGCCGGTCCAGGTTGACCAGCATACTCTGGTTTTGGGAGGCGGCATCGCCGGCATTCAGGCGGCCCTGGAGCTGGCCGACGCCGGGTATCCGGTTTACCTGGTGGAGCGCGAGCCCAGCATCGGCGGCCACATGGCCCAGTACGACAAGACGTTTCCCACGCTGGACTGTGCGGCGTGCATCCTGACGCCGAAGATGTCCGAGGCGGGGCAGCATGAGAAGATCACGCTGCTGACCTACTCGGAGCTGGAGGAGGTCTCGGGCTCGATCGGCAATTTCAAGGTGCGAATTCGCCGGAAGGCCCGCTACGTACGCGAGGACAAGTGCACGGGTTGCGGCCTGTGCATCGAGAAGTGCCCACGCAAGGTGGTGGATGAGGTATTCGAGGCCGGGATGGGCTATCGCAAGGCGATTTACACCCCGTTCCCGCAGGCGGTGCCGAAGATTCCGGTGATCGACACCAAGTCGTGCATCTGGTTCGAGCGGCAGCGCTGCCGGGCCTGCGAGAAGCTCTGTCCCACCGGAGCGGTCGACTTCGACCAGCAGGATGAAATGTTGGAAGTGAACGTGGGGAACATCATCGTGGCCACCGGCTGGGATCTGTTCGATTGCCGGCGGATCCCTCAGTACGGATATGGAAGGCTGGCCAACGTTTTTACCAGCCTGGAGTTCGAGCGGATGTGCAACGCGTCGGGGCCGACCGGCGGCCGGATCGTGCTCCGCGACGGCGTCACTGAGCCGAAGTCGGTATGCATCGTGCATTGCGTCGGCAGCCGCGACCAGCGCTACAACACCTACTGCTCGGGCATCTGCTGCATGCTCTCGCTCAAGCTCGGGCACCTGGTCATGGAGAAGACCGGGGCCAAGGTCTACGCCTGCTATATCGACATCCGGCCGAACAAGAAGGACTACGAGGAGTTTTATCAGCGGCTGCTCGATGAGGGCATGCTGTTTGTCCGGGGCAAGGTGGCGGAGGTCACCGACATGCCCCGGTACCCGCATGAGGAGGGCAAGCTCATCGTGCAGGTTGAGGACACGCTGCTGGGCAAGCAACGCCGCATCCCGGTGGACATGGTGGTGCTGATGGGCGCGATTGAGCCGCGGCGTGATGCCCGCGAGACCGGCCTGAAGGTCGGCATTTCGTGCAGCATGGCTGGCTGGTTCATCGAACGTCACGCCAAGCTGGACCCAGTGGCCACCATGACTGAGGGGGTCTTCATCGCCGGGGCTTGCCATGGGCCCAAGGATATCCCCGACTCGGTGGCCCAGGGTGCCGCAGCGGCCGCCCGGGTGCAGGGCATGATCAGCAAAGGCACGGTGATGATCGAGCCGGTGGTGGCCTCGATCAACGAGGAGAAGTGCTCCGGGTGCCGGATCTGCAATAACCTCTGCCCATTCAACGCCATCGACTTTCTGGAAGACCAGAAGGTCAGCCGGGTGAATCCAGCCTTGTGCAAGGGCTGCGGCACCTGCGTTGCAGCTTGCCCGGCTGGGGCTATCGCCGGGGCACACTTTGACAAGGACCAGGTGGAAGCGGAGATCGAGGGGCTGCTCTGGGACGCGCGCGGCGAAGGGCAACTGGCCGGGGTCGTGGAGGAGCCCAGTCTGGAACCCGCCGCGTCGTAGGAGTGAGAGGATGCAGCGCGAAGTCTTCGAACCAAAGATCGTCGGCTTTTTCTGCAACTGGTGTTCTTACCGGGCGGCCGACGGAGCCGGCACGGCACGGATCAAGCATGCCCCCAACGTGCGCGTGGTCCGGCTGATGTGCAGCGGACGCGTCGACCCGTCGTTTGTGCTCAAAGCCCTGGCCCTGGGGGCGGACGGCGTGCTGATCGCCGGCTGTCACCCGGGCGAATGCCACTATCTGGAGCAGAACTACAAGACCATGCGGCGGTTCGCCATGCTGAGATACACGCTCCGGGAGCTGGGTATTAGCGAACGAAGAGTGCGGCTGGTGTGGGCGTCGGCCGCGGAGGGCTCGCAACTGGCCGAGGCGATCGACCAGATGGTGGAGGACATCCGCACGCTGGGTCCGCTGAACTGGTCGGCGAACTGGGCCGACCAGCGCGGGCAGCTCGAAGAAGTGGAAAAGATCCTGCTGGAACATCAGCAGGCGATGGAGGTCGGGCGGTGAGCAGCAAGGGCAAGCTGGCAATCTACTGGGCCGCCTCGTGCGGCGGGTGCGAGATCGCGATTCTCGCTTTGAACGAGAAGATTCTGGACGTCGCCAACGCGTTCGACATCGTGTTCTGTCCGTGCATCATGGACACCAAGGTGCGGGACGTCGAGCGCTGGCCCGACCAATCTATCGACGTCTGCCTCTTCAACGGCGGCATCCGCACCAGCGAACAGGAGTACATGGCCAAGCTGCTGCGGGCCAAGTCGAAGGTGCTGGTGGCCTTCGGTTCCTGCGCCACGGAGGGCTGTATTCCGGGCCTGGCGAACCTGACCAACCGGGAGGAGATCTTCCAGGCCGTTTACTGCGAGAACCCTTCCACGGATAACCCCAAGCACATCGTTCCTCAGTCGCAACTGCGGTGCGACGGCTACCACCTGTCGCTCCCGGTTTTCTACGACACGGTGCGGACGCTCGGCCAGACGGTGGCGGTCGACTATTTTCTGCCGGGCTGTCCGCCGGAGGCGCCGCGCATCTGGGATGCGGTGGTCGCGATTCTGGAGGGCAAGCTGCCGCCGGCCGGGTCGGTGATCGGAACGACGACCACCTGTTGCGACGAGTGCCCGCGAACTCGCAGCGAAAAGAAGATCAAGGCATTCAAGCGGCCCTGGCAGGTCATTCCAGATTCCAGCACCTGCCTTCTGGAACAGGGTCTGGTGTGTTGCGGCCCGGCCACCCGGGCCGGCTGCGGGGCCCGATGCCCCCAGGTGAACTCGCCCTGCATCGGCTGCTACGGGCCGAACGAGGGGGTGGAGGACTTCGGGGCCCGGCTGATGACCGCCCTGGCTTCGGTGATCGACTCGCAGGACCCCGAAGAGATCGACCGGATCATCCGCGAAGGCATCCCGGACCCGCTGGGTACTTTCTACCGTTTCAGCCTGGCCGGCAGCCTTCTGAGGCGGGCGGCACTGGTGCCGGATGCCGAACGGCACGAACTGCCGCGGCCCAAGGCCGTCGCCCAAGCGTAGCTGGAGCATTCACCGATGACGACGCAGCGCATCAGTATTGATCCGATCACCCGTCTGGAAGGCCACGGGAAGATAGATATCTTCCTGACCCCCAAGGGCGACGTGGCCGAAGCCTATCTCCAGGTGCCGGAATTGCGCGGCTTCGAGCGGTTCTGTGTCGGCCGGCTGGCCGAGGACATGCCCAATCTGACGTCGCGGATCTGTGGCGTATGTCCGGAAGCCCACCACATAGCATCGACCAAAACGCTGGACGCGCTTTTTCATGTCGATCCGCCTCCGACTGCCAAGAAGCTTCGGGAGATGTTTTACTGCATCTTCTTCGCCACCGATCACACGACCCACTTCTACGCGCTGGGCGGCCCGGACTTCGTGATGGGCCCGGACGCGCCTCCCGAGCAGCGCAACATTCTGGGCGTGATCCAGAAGGTGGGAATGGAGATTGCCGGCAAGGTCCTCAAGATGCGCCGCGACGGCCACAACCTGATCGAGATGATCGGCGGCCGCAAAGTGCATCCCAACTGGGGGCTGCCCGGGGGCGTCAGTCGCGGGATCACCGAGGAGCAGCGCAAGGAGATCGAGACGCTGGGGCGTGACGCGATCGAGTTCGCCAAGTTCTCGCTCCAGCTATTCAACGACATCGTGCTTGGCAACCGCGAGTATGTGCAACTCATCACCAGTCAGGCTTACACGCACCGCACCTACAACATGGGGACGGTCGATGCCAACAACCGCGTGAACTTCTATGATGGGTTGATTCGCGTCGTCGGACCGGACGGTCGCGAGCACGCCAAGTACCCCGCGAAAGACTATCGTGAGTACGTCGCCGAGCATGTCGAGCCGTGGTCTTATCTGAAATTCCCGTTTCTCAAGCGGGTCGGTTGGAAGGGCTTCGTGGACGGAGAGGACTCGGGGTTGTACAAGGCTACTCCGCTCTCGCGCCTGAACGCCGCCGACGGCATGGCCACCCCCCTGGCACAAAAGGAATATGAGCGGATGTACGACGTGCTCGGCGGCAAGCCGGTGAACCACACTCTAGCGACGCACTGGGCGCGACTGATCGAGCTTCTCTACGCCGCCGAACGCTGGGTGGAGCTGGCCACCGACCCGGAAATCACCGGCACCGAATACCGAGTCCTACCGACCGCCACGCCCGATGAGGGCGTCGGCTGCGTCGAGGCTCCCCGCGGCACGCTGACTCATCACTACTGGACCGACGAGCGCGGCGTGCTGACCCGCGTGAACCTGATCGTGGGCACGACCAACAACTATGCTCCGATCAATCTGTCGATCAAGGAGGCCGCCAAGGCGCTGATCCGCAAGGGCACCACGGTCACGGAAGCCCTCCTGAACAAGATCGAGATGGCGTTCCGGGCATATGACCCTTGTCTAGGCTGTGCCACCCACTACTTGCCGGGTCAGATGCCGCTCACGGTCGTCTTGAGGGCGCCCGACGGGCAAGTGCTCCAGACGATCAGCCGGACTGGCCGGCATCCGGTTTCAGGATAGCGCGGGGCCGCGATGTCCGCCGCAGCGCAAACACCGGCTTGGGCGCCCCGGCCCGCGGCCGACCCGACGGCCGCCGAAATCCTCCAGACGATCGTGCTGGGTCTGGGAAACCCGCTCCTGACCGACGACAGCGTCGGGTTGCGGGTCATCGAGTCGCTGAGGCCGGCCCTGAGCGGCCTGGAGGGCGTGGAGCTGGCTGAAGACTACCGGGGCGGCCTGCGCCTGATGGAGCGCCTGATCGGGTACGACCGGGCCATCATCATCGACGCCCAGCGCAGCGGTGCACCGCCCGGCACGGTGAGTCTGCTGCCGTCCGAAGGACGGCCTACGCGACACGTCAGCTCCACGCACGACCTGGACCTGTGGACTGCCCTGGAGCTGGGGCGACGTGCGGGAGCCAGACTGCCCAGCCCCCGCGATATCCGCATCGTCGCCGTCGAAGCCGCCGAGGTAGAGCTCTTCGGCGAGGAGTGCACGCCTGCGGTGGCCGCAGCTATATCACGCGCGTCCGAGCTGGTGCGATCCCTGTTGGCCGAGTGGAGGTAGGAGCATGGTGTCGGTCGAAATCCTCCGCGTTTTCCCGTATTTCGCGGGCGTCGGGGCCGAGAGTCTCAAGGCGGTGGCCGCCATTGCCGAGGAGCACCAGCTACGGCCCGGCGAGCCGCTGTTCAAGGAGGGCGATCCGGCCCGGGCCTTGTTCATCCTTCGCGCCGGCCAGGTCGACATCGTCTACCAGCAGAACATCGACCAGGGGCGCGTGGTGGACACGGTCGTGGCGGGCGACTTGATCGGCTGGTCCGCGCTGGTGGAACCCTACCGCTGTACGGCAACTGCCATCCCGCGCGAGGCCGGCCGCGCGGTGCGGATCGACGGACCCGCGATCCGTCAGCTATGTGAGCGGGACCACACTTTGGGGTATCATCTGCTCAAGGAACTAGCGGCGACGCTTGCCCATCGCCTCCAAGGAGCGCTGGTTCAGTTGGCGGCGGGGACCTAGGCGTTGCCCGGACGGCGCCCCTATGAGCCCCCCGACGGCAGCCCGAATTCTGCTCATCGACGACGATCCGGACATGCACGCGGCCGTCGAAATGATCCTCAAACCGCTCGGTTACACCGTCACCTGCTACCAGACCGGGCAGGCCGGTCTGGAGGCGATTCGGCGCCAACCGCCCGACCTGGTCCTGCTGGACATCATGTTGGCCCACCCCTCGGAGGGCTTGCAGGTCGCCTGCGAATTGCGGCGGGACAGCCAACTAAAGAGCATTCCTCTGGTCCTCATGTCCGCAATCGGCCAGTCCATCGGCATGGAATACGGCCGTGAGGTGTGCCCCGACGCGATGTCGGCCGACATGTTCCTGGAGAAGCCCTTCGATGCCAAGACACTGCGAGACGCGGTGAGCTGGATCCTGGACCAGAAGAGAACGCGGCCGGACTCCTCACGCCCCTCCGGGCCGGGAAAGCCTCCCGGCCCAGAAAGCGGCTGACGTATAGCCTCTCCCTCTAAGGCAGAGGCCGCCCGGCCGGCGGTCAGAGCCCCAACCGCAAGTGACGGATCGACTTGCCACTTACCACGCTGCCCGTAACACTCCTGCGGTGCCCGTTGAAAAACTGCTGGGCATGCTCGAATCAGTAGTGCCGAACCTCCGGGTCCGACGTTTTCGGCTCGCTATTGCGGTCGCGCCGGACTCGGAAATTCAGCGCTGTCGTTTCTCAACGGACGGTTAGCAAAAGGGCCTGGGCATCACCGGCAGGTCACAGGCCTCCTTTCTTGAACCGGTTCTCAACCTCCCGGTTGCGGGGTCCGGAGGCGGCTAGTGATCGCAGGCTCAGACGCCGGGATGCCATATGCCAAACTCCCTATGGCGTCCCGGCCTGCTAACCCCCGTGCGCGGTGGGCTGTGCGGCTACAAAACTCGGGGTGACAGGATTCGAACCTGCGACCTCTTGGTCCCGAACCAAGCGCTCTAAGCCAGGCTGAGCTACACCCCGCCTGGGGCCGTGTCACGGCACACGCCCAGCATCCTAGCGTTTTCCTCGGCCGAAGCAAGCCGTTCGCCTGTTTGCCGGCCGACCAGTTGCGCCCGGCGAGTGTTGCCTGCTCAAAACAAGCCCGAAGGTCGGCCGGCGCGACCTGAGAGCCGCCCGGGCGGGCTCGCAACACGCGGCCCTGGGCCCGGAAACAACCTCTCAGGGCCACAGCCGTGCCGGATAAACGCCGCGCGAAACCAGCCCGGCGATCATCTGTTCCACCCGCGGCTGATCCTCGCGGTGGGTCATGCCGCACCAGCTCTCGCTGGTCGGCACCACCTTAACTGCGGCTTGGCCGGTCGCGATCAGATGCTGAATGGCCGACGGCAGATAGAACTCCCGGGATTCCAAGCCGTCGCTTTCCCGCAGGAAGTGGTCGAACCCTTCAGCCAATTGCGCAAAGAAGGTTGGCAGGAATGCCCACATATTCATTGAGACCGTTTCGTCTCCGTTCAGGGTGTGCTCGATGCCCGCCTGGTCGACGAATCGGGCACCCTCGCCGTGCTTCTCGATCCCCGTGATCTCAGTAATGCTTTGCAGCCAGCCGTCCGGACTGACCTGGCAGATCGCGCGGGAGACGCTGCCGCGGTCGCTGAGCGTGTCGCGCAGGCGGTAGCCGACCATGGCATAGGTTGGTCTCGTCCCCGGTTGCGGCGCTCGCAGGAATTCCGCCAAGGCGACGAACGCTCCGGCCCCATAAAAGTCGTCGGCATTGATGACGGCGAACGGCTCGCGGACCATCTGCCGGCAGGTCAGGACGGCGTGGGCCGTGCCCCAGGGCTTGGCTCGGCCGGGCGGAACCTCAAAGGCTTTCGGCAACAGGTCCAGCCGTTGGACTGCGCAACTGACCGCAATGTGCCTGGCGAATCGCCTGCCCAGCGTCTCGGCGAATGTGCTCTCCATTTCCGGACGGATCACGAACACCGCCTTACCGAACCCCGCCCGGATGGCGTCGTAGACCGAGTAGTCCATGATTGTCGCCCCGCCCGGGCCCACGGGCTGGACCTGTTTGAGACCTCCGTAGCGGCTTCCAATGCCGGCGGCGAGAATCACCAGTGTGGGTTTCATGCGGTTTCGCAGCCTTCCAGAGCCTGCCGAGCCGCGGGCTCCGGGTTCGGACCCCGACCGGACGGGCCGGAACCCAGCCCACCTGCGGCTTCGCCTAGTTTCGTGGCACCGCGCACCGAAGGTGTCGGCGGCACCTCCCGACGGTCCGGTAACGGTATACTCTAGAGGCCAGAATGTGAAGTTATCCCGGGTGGCAATTACGGTCTGGAGGGCGCCGAACCCGGGTGGGTGGCGGGGCAGTGTGGAATGCGGGCCGTGTGGCGACCGGCAGCGGTGGCATTGATGATCGCGGCGCTGCTTGCAGCGCTATGGATGCTGTCCCCGAGCGGGTGGTGGCCGTCGGGCGGCGACGAACTCGGCTATGCCACTCATGCTCAGACCGCCCCGAGCAGTTTGCCGACCACCACCGAGCCGGCCGGCTATTGGGCGGGCGTGACCCGCGATCCGGACGGGCGGCTTCATTGGCCGCGACCACGCACCACGGACCGTCAGCGTGAGCGGGACCGGATGGTTGACTCGCAAATCGCTCGCGGCGACCCGTTCCGTGAGCCGGTTATCGACCGGCGGGTGCTGGCTGCGATGCGGGCGGTTCCGCGTCACGAATTCGTGCCGGAGTCTCGCCGGCGGGATGCCTACGCCGACACACCCTTGCCGATCGGCTACGGGCAGACCATCTCTCAGCCCTACATCGTCGCCCTGATGACCGAACTGTTGCAGCTAAACGAGGGCGATAAAGTGCTGGAGGTGGGCACCGGCTCCGGCTACCAGGCCGCCGTCCTCAGCGAGTTGACCCCATACGTTTTCACCATGGAGATCATTGAGCCGCTGTGCCGGCAGGCTGCGGAGCGGCTGGACCGGTTGGGATACCGGACGATCAAGGTTCGGGCCGGCGATGGCTATGATGGGTGGGCTGAGCACGCTCCCTTCGATGGCATCATAGTTACCTGTGCCGCCGGTCATGTCCCCCCGCCGCTGTGGGACCAGCTCAAGCCCGGAGGCCGAATGGTGATTCCAATCGGCGGGGTGTATGAGACGCAGCGCCTGCTGGTGCTGACCAAGCAGGCGGATAATAGTCGCCAGAGTCGAAACGTCCTGCCCGTCCAGTTCGTTCCCATGACCGGCAAAATCCAGAAGCAATGACCCCCGGGGGGCCACATCGGGACTGGTTGTCAGGCGGTGCTACGGTCCTGGCCGTCGGACTGATCAGCGCAGGGCTAGTTGCGTACGAAGTGATGCTAATGCGGCGGATGCTCATCGAACGCTGGCATCACTTCGGCTACTTGGTGATCAGCCTGGCGCTGCTGGGTTTTGGGGCCAGCGGCACCCTGCTGGCGGCGCTGGGGCGCCGAGTGCGAGCAGCGCCGGGGGCGGTTCTGTTCTGGTCGGCTGCCGGATTCACTATGACCCTGATATTGGTGCCGCGGTTGATGGGCCGACTGCCGGTTACCGCCCACTTCCTGCCGAGCGAGCTGCCGGGGCAGGCCGGTTGGTGGTCGGTTTACTGGCTGGCCGGGCTGTTGCCCTTCCTTTGCGGAGCAGCTCTGCTGGGCGCTGCGCTGATGACTGCCGGACCGCATGTGGGGCGGGTCTACGCGGCCAACCTGCTGGGCGGTGCGAGCGGGGCGGTCGGAGCAGCGTTGCTCCTTTCCAGGCTGCCGGTCAGGCATGGACTGTGGCCGTGCTCAGCGATGGCACTGTTTGCCCTGGCGCTGCTGGGTTGCCGATCAGGTCGCGGAAGATGGGTTCTGACAAGCTCGGCACTGGTCGGCTTGGCGGTCGGCACGGAGCTTGGTTGGCCGCTGGATCCCCGTTATGACCAGTTCAAGTACGGTGCCTGGATTGAGCAACTGGTAGCTCAAGGTTCGGCCCGGCGGGTGGCCTGCCGGGCGGACCCGCGCGGTCAGGTCGAGCTATACGAGAGCGACCTGTTCCACGATCTGCCGTTTCTGGCCCCTGCGATTCGGCCGCCGCCGGTTTACTCGGTGGTCATCAATGGTGACGCCGCCGGGTCGATGCTGCGGATCAGCCGCCTCGATCAGGCTGAGGTGATGGATCACACCCTGATGGCGTTCCCGTACCGTTTGATTCCGCCTCGACCGGCAGTGCTTCTGATCGGCGAGGTGGGCGGGACCAACGCCTGGCTGGCCCGCCGAATGAATGCCGGCCGGGTCGATATCGTTCAGCCCAACTCCGCGGTCCTGAACCTTCTGGCCGAGCACTCGCCCGGGCTGCTGGAGGCTCCCGAGATCCACTGCTCGACCCAGAGCCCACGCCGTTTTCTGCGGTCCACTGCCCGCCCCGGGTACGATCTGATCCAGATCGTGTCGCTGGAGGGCCTGGGCCTGGGCGTGCCGGGCTTGCGCGGCTTGGCTGAGGACCACCTGGCGACCGTGGAGGCCTTTGCGGAGTGCCTGACGCGATTGAGCGAGGGCGGGGTGCTGGCCGTTTCGCGCGGGATCGAGCAGCCGCCGCGAGCGAACGTACGGCTGTTGGCCACCATGGCTGAAGCATTGGAATCGCTGGGCGTATCGGACCCGGCCGGTCATATCGTTCAGGTCCGCGATTATCTCGGGGTATGCACGATCGCGATGCGCTCGCCGCTGACGCCTGCCCGTCGGCAGACGTTGCAACGGGCGGTTGCCGAGCTGAATCTCACCCCAGTCTGGTACGACGGGCTCCCGATCGAGCAGGTCAATCGGCCGGACAGGCTGGATGGCCCGCCGGGCAGTCCGGTCGACTGGCTTCACTACGCGGCGGACGAAATCTTCTCGCCACGGCGTGAGGGGTTCTACCGGGCCTGGTTGATGAATGTCCGCCCGGCCCGCGACGACCGGCCGTTTTTCTGGGATTTCTACAAGCCTCAGGCAATCGTCGCCCTGAAGCGGGCCTATGGGCCGCTCTGGCTCACCCGCGTGGAGCTGGGGCGGCTGTTCTTGTATGCATCGCTAGTCGCCGCTGCGGTGACCTCGATTGTGGTCATTCTCTTGCCCCTCAGCATATTCGGCCGGCGCTGCCGGCCAACGGTTCGGCAGCCGACGAGACGCCTCGCCTGGGCCGCGCCCACCCTATACTTCGCCGGCATCGGCGTGGGGTTCATGTCCGTCGAAATGGCCCTGATCAGCCGCACCACTGGCTGGCTGGGCGATCCGGTGGTCAGCAGTGCCGTGGTCATCGGCGGACTGCTGCTCGCAAGCGGCCTGGGAAGCCTGAGTTCGACCGGCTGGCAACGGTTGACCACCGGGGTCGGCGGCCACCGGCCAATCTGGCTAGCGCCGGCGATCATCGCAACCGGAATCGGCACGCTCCTGCTGGCCGGCTGGAAGGTGGAGCTGGGCAAGGTCCAAGTCCCGGCCGCGTTGCTCGTCGCCTGCCCGCTGGGCTTCCTGATGGGCTTGCCTATGCCGACCGCCATCGCCGACCTGTCGGCACGGATGCCACGAATGGTGGCCTGGGCCTGGGGCATCAACGGCGTAGCCTCGGTTGCAGCCACGTCTGGGTCGCTGGCTCTGGCTATGATCGCCGGGTACCGGGCCGTGATCCTCCTGGCCGCCGCTGCTTACGGGCTGGCGGCGTTGGCCGCTGCCCGGCCCAATCCGGCCGGGCAAGGTTGACTGGCCACCCCTGGCCGGCTGCAATAGCAGCAGCCCGTGCATGTCCGTTGATCCGGGTCAGGACAGGAGACACATCATGACTAAAGCGACACAGTTTTGCGTGGGACTGGATAATCACCCGGGAACGCTGGCCAGGCTCTGCCGCGCCTTGGCCCGCCGGAAAGTCAACATCGACGCCATCTCAGTGGCCGACGGCGTGGACTGCTGCTGGATTCGCTTGGTCGCCTCGCCGACCGCGGCCGCGAAGGCCGCCCTTACGAAAGGGCGTTTCGATTTCTCCACTCAACGGGTGCTCATGCTCAAGGCCGTCAACCGCCCCGGGGAGCTGGAGGAGATCGCCTCCCGACTGGCCAGGGCCGGAGTGAATATCAATTACGTTTACGGCAGTAACCCCTCCGGCGGGTCGTCCACGCTCGTACTGAGCGTCAGCGACCTGGGTCAGGCGGCAAAGGCCCTAGCCTAGCCCGAGCCTGGTGGGGTCTCCCGGGGCGGGCGGCTGCTTGACGGGTCACGGCCGCTCACGATGATGTCCGCCTCGAGTGCTGAATCTCAGGGCTGGCGTGAGCATGGCGCGCCGAAGGTCTTCTGACGCGGTGAGCGCCGCCGGGGTTTGCCGTCGTCGGTTTCCGTGTACGCTGGTACCCGCGGTTTGCTACCGGCCGGGGATGCCTCCGGAGACAAGTAGTGCGACAAAGCAGTTGATGTCGCCGTAATCGAAGACCCCGTCGTCGTTGATGTCACGATTTTCCAGCGGGCAGTCCGGGTAGGTCTGCTGATACAGCGCCGGGTCGGTGAAAGCCAGCACAAATGGGTTGATGTCAGCAAAAGTTACCTGATTGTCACAGTTGATATCGCCGTTCAGAGTGTGCTGGGTCGCGAACAAAGCCTGGATCTCGCCCGGCGTCAAAGCGCGGTCGAAGATCCGCACCTCGTCGATCACTCCGTAGAAGGCGGCCGGTGGGCCGCTTACCGCGGCGCCGATTCCCACACCATCGCCGCTGATGGCGATGGGCTGGTTGAGAAAATCGGACTTCTGCAAGTAATACTCTTCGACGCCATTTATGTAGATGTGCGGGCGGGAGAGCAGATAGGGAACGTAGTGGTTTATGCCGAGCGAGTCGGCCGCGAAGCAGGTGATGCTGTCGCCGGCACTCAACATCATGACCGTGTCGGCCACTGAAATCGGGTTGTGGGCGCCGCGCGTCCATTCCAGCAGGTCGGTAGAGCTGGCGATCCCGGAGTCCCAACGGCCCAGGGGGCCGTACCCGTGGTAGGACATGTAATACCGGTCGTTGATCTTGACGATATCATCCGGCACTACCGCTTTGTTGTCCCAGGCCGACCCTTCGCCCCAGGCAAAGACCGGCGAACTCGACACCCGGGTCCAGTTCAGCCCATCCGGAGAGTTGGCCAGTCCGATCATCCCCAGGTTCTTGCGGCCCCGGCCTTCGTAAAGCAGGTACCACAGGCCGTTCTCAATCCAGACCACCGGGGAGCTGACGTCCCCTGACTCCCAGCCGGGCGGGTAGCCGCCGGGCTGAACGTCGAACACATCGCCATCGTCAATCCAGTCGATGCAGTCGGTCGAGTGATAGCGGCGGATGTTGCGGAATGGGACGTCCTCCTTATCCTCAGCAAAGAGGTAATAGACTTCCCCGTCCCGGACCACGTACGGGTCCTCCAGGGCGCGCTCGACGATCTTGCCGCATTTGGTCCAGTTTAAGCCGTCAGACGAATAAGCGTACCCCACATAGACTTGGTTCTCCCTGTACGGCGGGACGTACCCAGAGTAGAAGGCCTTATACCGTTTTGCGGGATCGGTCTCAGCCAGGTCGAGCAGGACGTTTCCGATCTCCCGCATGGCCGCATCCCATTCGCCGGGGCCACCGACCGGGATTATGGGATTCCCGGAAATCGGCATGAGGGAGTCGCACGCGTCCAGACTGGCAGCGTAGCCGCCTTCGTTCTTGTCATAGGTCATCGCGACGAAGTACCAGAGCTGGCTCGCCAGCACCGGCCCGGCCTTAACACTCGTCGGGCCGGGCACGGAAAGCTCCGCATAAAGCCGCTGGTCATTGAGGCCGAATCGATATGCGCCGTTCTTCCAAACGATGGGATTGACCCAGCACCTTTCCTCTCCATATGTTCTTACCCAGGCCGTGATGGTGATCGCGTTGGAGACGCTCAGACTAAGGCTGTCGGGAACCGCGACGACCGCGCCGACTCCGTCAAACCACAGACCGGTGTTGCCCCACCCAGTGGTCCACTGCGCCCCGACCACCACACCGTCATTGCAGTTGCCGGAGCCGTCATGGGCGATCCATCCTTGACCCTCGTCGAAGTTCCACACGGCCACCGGCAGGTCGCCGGCAAATGCGGTTGCCGCTGAGGCCAGCGCGGTCGCCACTAAGATGGAATGTATCCCTTGAACCCCGAGATTCAGCGGACCACGAGACCACATGAGCTTGCTCCTGTATATCGCGGCGCGCCCATCGGCGGCGACGGCCGAAAGCTGCGGCAACAGCAAACACGCCCGCCACCAGCGCGCTATCCCACGAAGCAAACATCGACCGCGCGTTGAGGTTCCGCTCACCTCCTCTGACCAGATTCTAGCGGTGACCGCCCTGCTCTGCCGGCCCGCTAAGCAAGCACAGCGAACCAGTTTGCTGCTGCGACGCCTGACTGGACCAGGGACGTGGTTAACGCTGCGGCGGCGTCCTGCCGATGCCGGTCTTGGTCCGGATAACCCGGCCACGGACCGCCACCGCCCGACCAGCGGGATGGGCAGATCGCTGGCGCGCCCGGCGGTGCCGAGTTGTGCACATATGTCGACCATGAAGTGGCGTCCGGGCAAGCCGAGCTGTCTATAGCTACCGGGGCCCGATAGAAAGCCCAGTGTGCAGCCCCCAGGGTCCGGCCACATCGCACTTCGATCTGGCCCCGGTATGCATGTGCTGCCTGGGTTTTGTCCTACGCGTGCCTGCATTATAGCTGCGGGCAGAGCAGCCAGTCAACTCACGGGCCTATAAGGTGGCGTATTGGTCCCTGGTCAAGGACCCCGAGGAGTTTTGGGGCGACCTGAGCACCCACGGCCGGCGGCTGCTGACGGAGTTGCTGGAAGGCACGATGGAGGCCTGCCGGGACGAGCGGATCGGCGCAGCTTGGCACGACCCGGTGGCCGGCGGAAGCGCTCGCTGTTACGCCAAGTCACCGGCGACGGCCCAGTGTACAGGCGGCGGCCAGTAGGCACGCGCCGGTGGCCGCTTCAGGGACTGTCCGTATGGTGATGCTGACATCGCTTTCGACGCTCGCCGTGCTCCCGTCTATGTCCCGAAATGTGTAAGTGAACGAGTCGAACCCGATGTTGTAGGGCCCGCCGGCTGGCAGAATGAAGGCCGCGTCCAGGGTGGCACTGCCGGCGCCGGGCAGGACAACCGGGCTGGCATCGACGGTGTGCAGCACCGTCTGAGATTCGATCGACACGATCTCGAATGTCAGGCCCAGGTAAGTGTCACCGTCAGCGTCCCATCCGGTGAAGTCGTAGGTGAACGAAGCTTCTACGCGCACCTCGACTGGCATAGTCGCGGTGATCACCGCGGCTGCGCGGGCCCTGGCTCCGCATCCCCATGGATGATCGTAAGCGATGGCTTGCTGACTGTGCGCCGACAGGAGAATGCTGTCGGCGTCAAAGCACAGGTCGTATGCCGCCGTCAGGGCCGCCGGTCCGATCTCAAGGTCGATGATCTCCGATATCGGGCCGCTCGGCGCGTCCGAGGTTATGCACTGGAAGTCGGAGCCCAGCGATTCCTGCCAGACGTCGCCGCGCAGAGTGTAGCACGAGAAGTTCAGGTCATTTGTGGCCGGGGCCGTCCGAGCCGCGCAGATCGCAACAACCGCCGTGACGCATCCAAAGCTCATCTGCCGGACCATGCCCATGCTCCGCATATGGATCCGCGCGCCGTCCATGCCGGCCTATCCGGCTGCCTAGCCACTCTAACACTGCGGTTGGTTGAAGTCAAGATACGGCCGGTGCCGGCGCATGCGCGGGCCTGACTTGCAGCGGCGGCATCGGGTTTGCAGGCTCACCAGCGGCTGGGTAAGTTGCGATCCATGGATACGATTGTGCTGCTGGTCTTTGCCTTCGTGTACCTGGGCATGATCCTGGGCGGAATTCCGGGCTGGGCCCTGGACCGGACCGGGGTGGCCCTGCTGGGCGCGATTTTCTTGCTGGTCAGCGAGCGTGTGAGCCCACAGGCGGCCTGGAATGCGATCGACGTGCCCACCGTCGGCCTGCTCCTGGGGCTGATGGTGATTTCGGCCCAGTTCCGGCTTTGCGGCCTGTACGGGGCCATCACACGTCGTCTGGCGGCCGCCAAGCTGCACCCGGATGCGCTGCTTCTGCTTCTGATCGGCACCGTGGCGTTGCTTTCGGCTGTGCTGGCCAATGACATTGTTTGTCTGGCGGTCGCGCCGTTGCTGGTGGAAGGCTGTTTGAGGCGAGGCCTGAAGCCGGCTCCGTTTCTGCTCGCTCTGGCCTGCGCCTCCAACATCGGCTCGGCCGCGACGCTGATCGGCAACCCGCAGAACATGCTCATCGGCCAGAAGCTACAGCTCTCGTTCGCCGGCTACCTGCTCGACGGCGCGGTGCCGGCCCTGCTGGGCTGCCTGGCGACCTGGTGGATTCTTCGCTGCCAGGTCGGCGGTGACTGGCAGGAGCCTCGTCAGCGTATTCACGTGCTGAGCCCGGCGCTGGATCTTTGGCAAACTGGCAAGGGGCTGCTCGTGCTGACTTGCCTGCTGGGCGGGTTCCTGTTCAGTCCCTGGCCGCGGGAGGTACTGGCGATGGCGGCCGCCGGCTGGTTGATAATGAGTCGGCGGATGCACTCGAACAAGATGCTTGGGCAGGTGGATTGGCAGCTTCTGGTGCTTTTTGCCGGGCTTTTCATCGTCAATCACGCGGTGGTTCAGTCCGGCATGACCGCCCGGGCGCTCGACACCCTCCAGAGTGTCGGCATCCCACTGTCCCGGCCGGCATGGCTGTTTGGTGCCACGGTGGTTCTTTCGAATTTGGTCTCCAACGTGCCGGCAGTCATGCTGCTGCTGCCCGCGGCAACCCACCCGCAGGCCGGCGCCATCCTGGCCTTGGCCAGCACCCTGGCCGGAAACCTCTTCATCGTCGGCAGTATCGCGAACATCATCGTCGTCGAACAGGCCGCCCGACTGGGGGTTACCATCACCTGGCGCCAGCACGCCCGAGCGGGCGTGCCGGTCACGCTGGTGACCTTGCTGCTGGCAGCCGGCTGGCTGATCCTGCGGGCGCAGATGTGACCACCACCGGCCGCAGCCGGGGGCGTGGCCGTCGATAAGCCGGTTGCGCGTTCACCCCAGCCGGTGGGGCCGTGTTTCACATTCGTGGCGGCTGGATAGTGCCGCCGTGCGCTTCACCCAGCACCATGCGCAGGCTGGCCCTGTCAACTGCCCGCGGCGCCGCCATTGCACGCCGGCGCTTGGGTGGGCAAGATTAGTGCAAGTGGTGGAATCTCCGCAGAAGTGGTCCCCAACCAGGTGGTGCTCGATTTGCTGGTCGGTCAAGAAACGGGACGAGCACCGCTCGGCTGCTACCTCCTGCCAACCCTAGCCCATCCGGCAGCGGAGGTGGGCGTTTCGGTCGACGAACTGCAAACCCCTTCGGGGATTCGTTTCGGGCACGCTGGACGCCGACCACTGCTTGAACGGAGAGCCGCGGAGTCGGAGAAACTACCCGAAGCGCTGGCCACGAATCCGGTCGATAGAAAGGGATCGAGCCGTGGCGACCCGGGCTGGTCGCCCAGGATGCCAAAGGCCCGAGAAGGCGGATGAGGGCGCTCATCATCGCTGATGTTCATGCCAATCTGTGGGCGCTGCGTGCGGCGGCACGCCAAGCTCGCCCGGTCGATTACATTCTGTGCGCCGGCGACACCATCAGCTACGGCCCCGAACCGTGGGCCACGCTCGACTGGCTGCATCACCGCGGCGTCATCGCCGTACGCGGCAACCACGACCACGCAGTCGCATTTGGTGCCGATCCCCGGGCCAGCCCGGCCAAGCAGCTTCTGGCCCTGGCGATGCGTGACTGGACGCGCTCGCAGCTTACGGCGGAGGATATTTCCTGCCTGGCCCGGCTGCCGCTCCGGCTGACCTTGGAGATCGGCGGCGCGCGCTTCGCGGTCGTTCACGCCACCCCGGACGATCCGCTGTATGATTACCGTCTGCGACCCGACGCGCCGCAGGCGCTGGTGCAGGAAATCGCCGCCGGGATCGAGGCGGACGTGCTGGTGGTCGGGCACACGCACTGGCCGCTGCTTCGGGTGCCCGGAGATTTGCAGATCGTGAACCCCGGCTCGGTCGGGCAGCCGTTGGACGGCGACCCGCGGGCGGCGTACGCGATCTGGGAAGACGGTACGACAACTCTGTGCCGCGCGGAGTATGATCAGACCCCGGCATTGGCGGCCCTGGAACGAGTCCCGATCGACGGGCCGCTGCGTGAAGGACTGTGCGGCATGCTGCGAAATGGGCGACTCGACTGAGGCCTGAGCGGGTAGGGCAGTCTGGGCCGCTTTGGTGTTGGTCGTTGAGCCGGTTCCCGTATCGGTGGACCGCTGGTGAAGGAGTGCGATGATGAAACCCGAGATCAAGTCGATCCGTGCCCTGGAGATTCTCGATTCTCGCGGCAACCCGACGGTCCGCGTCTTTGTCCGGCTGGGCGATGGCGCGATCGCGTCCGCGTCGGTGCCGTCCGGAGCTTCGACTGGCGAAAACGAGGCCGTGGAGCTGCGGGATGGCGACCCGAGGCGGTATGGCGGCAAGGGCGTTCTTAAGGCGGTGGCCAACGTGGAGCAGGTGATCGGACCGAAACTCGTCGGCCTGGACCCAACTCGACAGGCCGAGATCGACCGCTTGATGATCGAACTGGACGGAACGCCCAATAAGAGCAGGCTGGGGGCCAATGCGCTGCTCGGGGTGTCGATGGCGGTGGCCCGGGCCGCGGCCCAGGCCACTGGCCGGCCGCTATACGCCTATCTGGGCGGCCCCGGCGCGGCGCGCCTGCCGGTCCCGATGATGAACATCCTCAATGGCGGCAAGCACGCCGACAACAGCGTGGACTTCCAGGAGTTCATGGTCATGCCGATCGGAGCCCCGACGTTTGCCGAGGCGCTCCGCTACGGGGCCGAGACGTTTCACGCACTGAAGAACATCCTCAAGAAGAAGGGCTACGCGACCGGTGTCGGGGACGAGGGCGGGTTCGCCCCGAACCTCAAGAGCAACGACGAGGCCTGCGAGCTCATCGTTGAGGCCATCGCCGCCGCCGGTTACCGGCCCGGAAAAGATATTGCGATCGCCCTTGACCCGGCCGCCACTTCCTTCGCTGAGGGCGGAGGCGCGGCTGGGCCGATCGTGTACAACCTGGCCAGGTCGGGCCAGGGCAGAAAGACCGGCAAGGAGCTCACGGCGCTGCTGGCCGGTTGGGTCGAGAAGTATCCGATTGTATCCATTGAGGACGGTCTGGCCGAGAACGATTGGGAGGGGTTCGCCTGGCAGACCGCCCAGCTCGGCGACAAAATCCAGATCGTCGGCGACGACCTTTATGTGACCAATACCCGCTTCATCGAGCGCGGCATTCGCGAGCGGAGCACAAATGCGGTGCTCATCAAGCTGAATCAGATCGGCACGGTCACCGAGACGATCCAGGCCATCGAGCTGTGCCGCAAGGCGGGCTGGGGCTTTGTGATTTCACATCGTTCGGGCGAGACCGAGGACACCTTCATGGCGGATTTCGCGGTCGCGATGGGCGGGGGCCAGATCAAGACCGGCTCGGCCTGCCGCAGTGAGCGGATCGCCAAGTACAACCGCCTGCTGGAGATCGAGCAGGAACTCGGTCAAGCCGCGGTCTTCAGCAATCCGCTGCGAGCACGAGCCTGACGGCATGCGACTCCGTGCGGCGGGTTGCCGACCCCGGTACCAATGTCCGACTCAGGGCACCAGCGCATGCCGGGCTTCCAAAAGCTTCGTCTATGAATGGTCAGACGGGCATGAGCGGCACAAGCGCGGCAAAGCCAGCGTCAACCCGGTTACGTTGGCTCAACCGCACGGTCCTGGGCATCGGCCTGGCCTCGCTTTTTTCCGACACCAGCCACGAGACCGTGACCGCGCTGCTGCCCGCCTTTCTCGCCTCGATGGGGGCGGCGGCCGGAGCACTGGGCACCATAGAGGGTGTGGCCGATGGCCTTTCGAGCGTCGCGAAGCTCTACGGCGGCTGGCTGGCGGATCGCCTGCGCCGCCGCAAGTTCATCGCTGCCGGCGGATATGCCGTCATGGCCCTTTCGCCCGCAGTGATTGCGGCGGCGGGCAACTGGTTCATCGTGCTCGGGGGTCGAGTGCTGGCGTGGGTCTCGCGTGGTCTGCGCACTCCGGCCCGCAAGGCGCTGCTGGCGGATGCCGTGACGCCCGAGACGTACGGCCGGGCGTTCGGACTGGAACGGGCGATGGATACCTGCGGCGCGATCATCGCGCCGGGCGGATGTTACCTGCTGCTGGGGTTGGGCTTCACCCACCGCACGCTGATTCTATGGTCAACGGTCCCGGCCCTGCTGGCCACCTTGGCGATCGTGTTCCTGGTGCGCGAGCGCACCGACCGGCAACCCATCGCCACGCCGCTGCTGCGCAGCTTCGCCGACTTCAGCAAGCCGTACAAGCGGTTCCTGGGGGCCGTGGGCCTGTTCGGAGTCGGCGACTTTGCAGATACCTTTTATATCCTGTATGCGGTTTCCGCTTTGTCGGCGCGGGTCGGTGCGGCCCGGGCCGCGAGCCTCTCGGTCGGCTTCTACGTCCTGCACAACGTTTTGTACGCGGGCTGGTCGTATTTCGGCGGCTGGATCGCCGACCACGTGAACCGGCGGGCGTTGCTGGCCTGCGGCTATGCGTCGGCGGCCCTGGCGGCGGTCTGCATGCTGGTCGGCGTCGAAAGCTACGTCGGGCTGGCGCTGATGTTCGCGTTGGGCGGCACGGGCGTCGGGATCTACGAAGCCGTCGAGGACACCATCGCGGCCGAGCTGCTCCCGCGCGAAATCCGCGGCCGCGGCTTCGGCGCCCTGGCGCTGGTGACCGGCCTGGGCGACCTGATCAGCAGCCTGTTGTTCGGATGGGTTTGGGTCGGCTGGGGCGTGGCCGCGGCCTCAACCGTGGCCCTGTTGCCAATGGTTGCCGGCATCGTTTTCCTGCTCTGCCAGCCCGCGAAAGCCCAGCCGCCGGGCCAGGCGCGCATATAGGACGTACTGACAGGGTACGACCACCAGGGTCAGCACGGTGGCGAAGCCCAGACCGAAGATCACTGCCACGGCCATGCTGGCCCACCACTGGCTGGATTCGCTCTTCCAGGCCCAGGCCAGCTTGTGAAAGTCGTAGCTGATTCCCACCGCCATGGGGACCAAGCCGAGAATGGTTGTGCTGGCAGTGAGGAGCACCGGTCGCAGACGGGTGGCCCCGGCCTCCAGGGCGGCTTGCAGCAGATCCATGCCCCGTCGCTGAAGCAGCCGGGTGTAGTCCAGCAGAACGATGGCGTTGTTCACCACCACGCCGGCCAGGCTGATCACCCCGATCCCGGTCATTATGATGCCGAAGGGCAGTTTGCAGATCAGTAGTCCGGCGAAAACGCCGATCAGGGAGAGGACTACCGTGCTCATTATGATCAGCGGCACGGTGAGCGTGTTGAATTGAGCCACCAGGACCAGGATGATCAGCAGCAGGGCGATCAGGAAAGCTTTGGTCAGGAAGGCCTGGGCCTTGTCCTGTTCCTCCTTTTCGCCAGCGTAGCGAATCTCGTAACCCACCGGCAATTCGGCTTTCAGCCGCTTCAGCCGGCTTTGCACATCGGCCAGAACGTCGCTAGAAAGCCGGCCCTCCGCGTCCGCGGTCAGTGAGATCACCCGCTTTTGGTTTATCCGGCTGATGGTGCCGTACCCCCCGACGAAGCTGAAGTCCCCCAGCGAGCTGAGGGGGACGGCCTGGCCGCGGCTGTTGGGTACCCGCAGGCGGAAGAGGTTGTCGACGTCCTGGCGCTGGCCGGGTGGCAGGCGGATGGTGATGTCGTATTCGTCATTGAACTGTCGGTAGGTGCCAACCTTGGAGCCGAAGACCGCGGTTTTCAGAAAGTTGCCGACCAGCGCGGTGTTCACGCCCAGCAGCATGGCCCGCCGACGATCGACGCGAAAGGCCAACTCGGGCCGGGTGGCCTCGTGATCGCTGCGCAAATTGACCAGCCCGGGGACGTCGGCGATGAGCTGCCGAGCCTGCTGGCTGAGCTGCTCCAGCATTCTGAAGTCCTCTCCGATCAGCCGGACCGTTACGGCGGCCCCGGTCGGCGGCCCCTCCTGCTCCTTCTCGACCTTGATCTCGGCGCCGGCCAGGTCGGCCAGGGCCTGTCGAATCTCGCTGATGGCCTGAGCCGATGGCCGCGGCCGCTCTTCGTAATCGTGGAAAGTGAGCGTGATGTTAGCCACGTGCTCGCCGCGCCCGCCGGAGGCCCCGCTCAGATGCGGATCCCCGCTGCCGCCCATCCCGACGTTGACGATCACGTGCTGGAGGTCGGAGGCGAAGGGCCGAAGCCGGTCTTCAATCACCCGGGCGAGTTGATCGGTCTGCCGGATGTTCGTGCCTTGCGGGAAGCGGATATCGATGGTGCCGCGCCGCGGATCGAACTCCGGGAACAGCTCGACGCCGTGACCCTGCTTGGCGTAGAAGGTGCCCAGCCCGACCAGCAGAAGCCCGACTAGAGCCAGCGTTGTGGCGGGGTGGGCCAGGGCGGTACGGAGCAAGGCGCGGTAGCCGCGCATGAACCAGCCCTGTCGCCAGCCCTCGCCAAACCGGGCCCGCACAAGTACCGAGCAGAGCGTCGGGCTGATCACCAGAGCCACGAAAAGTGAGGACAGCAGCGTGATGATCAGAGTTATGGGCAGGTACTTCATGAACTCGCCCATGATTCCAGGCCAGAAGACCATGGGCGCGAAGGCCGCCACCGTGGTCAGCGTGGAGGTGATCACCGGCCAGGCCACCTCGGCCGTGCCCTGCATCGCGGCTCGGACGCGCTGCCCGCTTAGAGTGAAGTGGCGGTAGATGTTCTCGCAGATGACGACCGCGTTGTCGACCAGCATGCCGGAGGCCATGATCAGGCTGAACAGCACGATCATGTTGAGCGTATAGCCCAACAGGCTCAGGACGATGAAGGCCAGCAGCATGCTGAGCGGGATCTCCAGGGCGATGATGAAGCTGGAACGGCGGTCCAGAAACAGGACCAGGACCGCGATTATCAGTATCGCCCCGGAGATCATGCTGTTTTCCAGGTCGGCCACCATGGCCCGGATGTCCTTGGACATGTCGAGCGTTATGTCGAAACGCACCCCGCGCGGGACCCGCCGCTCGAACTCTTTGAGCACGCGCTTGACGGCCTCGGCGATGAAAATGATGTTTTCGCCGGCCCGCTTCTGAACCGTCAGCGTGATGGTCTCCTTCCCATCCAGGCGCGAGTAACTCTGGCGGTCCTTGAAGGTATCACGCACCTGGGCCACGTCGGTCAGGTAGATCGGCCGGCCGTCGCGGACCGCGATGACCAGCGCGTCCACCTCTTCCGGCTCGACGAACTCGGCCGGCACCCGGACGTTGAATTTGGTGCCGGGGGTATCCAGGCTGCCGGCGGAGATGTTGACGTTTTCGGCCGGGATCAAGCTGAGAATCTCGGGGATGGTCAGTCCGTAGGCCGCCAACTTGTCCTGATCGATCTCCACTCGAATCTCGCGCTCCAGGGCTCCCAAAACGTCGCAATTCAGCACGCCCGGAATCGCCTCAATCACATCCTCCAGGTTGTCGGCGATGGCCTTCAGCCGGACCGGCGAGACGTCGCCGGAGATGTTGATGAGCAGAATGGGGAAGTCGGCGAAGCTGATTTCCGTGAGTGTCGGATCCTTGGCTTCCTGGGGCAGCTCCTTCTTGGCCTGATCGACCTTGTCACGGACATACTGCATGGCGTCGTCGACTTTGACGTCGGGCAGAAACTCGATGGTGATGACCGACATGCCCTCCGCGCTGACCGAGCTGATCTCCTTGACGCCTTTCAGCCCGGCCAGCTCCTTCTCGATCTTCATGGTCACCGTGGTCTCGATATCCTGGGGCGAAACGCCTTCGTACTCGGTGGAGACCAGGATGAAGGGAACCGGTATGTCCGGGGCGGCTTCGCGCGGCAGGGTTACGTAGCAGTAGCTGCCGAAAACCGCGATGATTACGGTCAGCACGCCGACGGTGGTGCGATTGCGAATTGAAAGGTCGGTGATGATCACGGGCTGCTTGGAATGCTCGCCTCGGTCGGCCCCAGTCGCTGGACGATCCTCACCGGCTGGCCGGCCCCGACGTAGCGGTGTCCTTCGACGATCAACAGATCTCCCTCCTGCAACCCGCGGCAAACCTGAATGCTGCGACCCTTGATCAACCCCAGCTCGACTTCTCGCCGCTCGGCCTGCTCGCCGTTCACCACGTAGACTTCCCGCCCTTCTTCCAGCGGGATCACGCTGGCCAGCGGAATCATGATCACGTCGCGAAGTACCCGCCGGACCAGCCGGGCCCGCACGATCTGCCCGCTGCGGAGCACATGTCCCGGGTTATCGACGGTGATCTCGATCCGGGTGGTCCGGGTGCCTTCATCGGCGATGGCGTTGACGTAGGTGATCTGACCGATTCGGGGATCCTGGGCCGCGGCCAGCGGACTGATCTCCCCTCGCTGACCGACTTGCAGGTACTGCACGTCGCGTTCCGGTACGTCCACCACTACCTTGACCGGGTCCAGCTCGACGATCTCGGCCACGCAGTCTCCCGGGGTCGCATACTCGCCCACCTCCATCGGCAGCCGGTTGAGAATCCCGCTGATCGGGGCCAGTATGGTGGTACGCTCCAGCTCGCGGGTCACCTCGTCCCAGGCCGCCTTGCTGATGTCCCGACGGGTCCGGGCGTCATCCCGCTCGGTAGTCGACGTGGCCCCGCGCTCGAACAGCTCCAGGATCCGCCGGTATTCACGCTCGTCGTACTCATACTGGGCCTGGGCCCGCTGACAGCGGGCCTCCAGCAGGTCCCGGTTCAGGTACAGGATAGGCTGGCCGGCCTCTACCGGTTCCCCCTCCGCAAGCGTGGTCCCTGCGTCAATCATTTGCCCGGCCCAGGCGACCGCCCGAAAGCGCTGTCCCAGTCGTTCGATCCGCCCGGCTACTTCGGCCGCGACCCGGACCACCCGGTTAGGCTGGACCACGCCGGTCAGGTCCAGAGTGTCCTCCAGCTCCGGCGTGATTCGCACGGGCTGCACGACCACATTGACTGTCAGATCCCGAGCCGGGGCGGGCGGCGGTTGGTACGGTTTCATCAATGCGGCGACGCCGACCAATGTCGCGGCACCCAAGATCAGGCCGGCGGGGATTAGCCGCCGGACCCACCTGGAGTGGCCAACGGAAGTGGCACCGGGATCAGATCGCGCGTCCATCAGCAACACAGTTCCCGGCCGCAGGCGAGCCGAGACTATCCATTAGAAGATATACGCCATCGGCCGACAAGTTGCCCGGCCGGTTAGTTCAAACCGCCCCCTACCACAGCCCCGACTGCCCCGAGTGCCCGGCGCGCCGCACCGGTCACGCTTGCTTTCCGGTTGAACCACCCTGCTAGCGTAGTGCCTCTGGCCAAGCGGACGGCCGCAGCCGGGTGGGCCGCGCAGGTTGTAGCCGGCGGCTCGGATCCGATAAAAGCGCCCTGGCCGCTGCTTCGGTTGCCCTACCGAAGCAGGTCGCGCGGAGCGATCGGGCTGGTCCTGGGCGGCTTTTTAATGTTACTTGCCGCCGAGGTACTTGAATGACACGTTCACTCGAGCTCGATAGGCCACGACCTTGCCATCCTCGATCCGGAGGTCCAGCTTGGTGATTTCGGCCACTCGGAGCTCCTTAAGCGTCTTGGCCGCGGTTTCGACTGCGTTTCGGGCCGCGTCCTCCCAGGATTTCTGGCTGGTCCCAACCAACTCGATCACTTTGTAGACACTTTCGCGTTTGGCCATAACAGTTCTCCAGGCAGGTATCGCCCCGGGCCCCGGAAGTGGCTGCACAATTGCGCCCGGGCCAAAGCGCTTCGGCTTACATCTCCTTGATGACCTTCGCACGCGCAGGCGCTGCGCGGATCGGCGGCGCGATTTCTACATTGCGGCCTGCGCCTCAGGAAATCGTTACCGCTTCGGCACACGCGTCCCGTCGTAGCCCGTCTACCGGCCCTGGTGCGCTCACTTCGCGTCCTTGGCCGGCTCAACAGGCTTCTTGGGCTCGCTTTCGGTGCCTCGAGGCTTAGCGTGCGGGCACTGCGGGGGCTGGCCGGGGGCGGCCTTGCTCTTGGCCTGCGGGCACGCCTTCGGCTCGCGCTTGGCCGCCGGCTGGCAGCAGTCGGCCTTCGAGCAGGCCCCGGCACGCTTCATCATCGCGACCCATTCCTTGCCCTTCTCGCCGTCCCAGATCTTCAGTTTGCAGCCCAGTTCGACAGGCTCGGCCTTATAGGTCTGCGGCTGGCCCTGGGCGGGGCTGAGGGTCAGCGTTTTGCTGGAGGCGTCGTACTTGTATGTGCCCTGGATCTGCTTGGTCTGGCTTCCTTCATGCGTACACGTCTGGTACGTCCCGTCTGCATTCAATGTGATGCAGCAGAGCTGCAAGTCCTTCTTGGCGCTCTCCGGGTCGAGCGATTGCATGGTCCATCGGCCAGTGATACCGCACCCTGACAGAGCGACGGCCAGGCAGAGCAGGAACGACGTCTTGAACACGGTCTTCATGTGTTTCTCCTGATCATCCTCGTGGTTTCCGTCGTAACTTGCCGGCTAATGTACCGCGCGGCGGTGGCCCGGGGAAGCATCGCGGTCAGCTTGAGCCGGGCGACGTGTTGGCCGGGTCGGGGCAAGGTCTGTAAGATGGCGCGGTGAGCCAACTGGGAAGCGACCGGCATGAAATACGCGATTATTCTGCCCGACGGGGCGGCGGATTACCCGGTGCCGCAGCTTGACGGCCGTACGCCGTTGGAGGCGGCCTCCATCCCCAATATGGATTGGGTTGCGTCGCACGGCCGACTGGGACGGGCGGTCACCATTCCGCTGGGCTTCACCCCGGGCACCGATGTGGCCACGCTCTCCATACTCGGCTACGACCCTCACCGTTGCTATTCCGGCCGGGCTCCGATCGAGGCTGCGGCCCGCGGGCTGACGGTGCGGCCGGACCAGCTCATCTTCCGGTGCAACTTCGTCACGATTCTGGACGGTCGGATGCGGGATTTCACTGCCGGTCACATTTCGCAGGCCGAGGCTGATCGGTTGATTGCGGATTTGAATCGCCTGGCCGGCGATGGGCCGGAAGCCGACCCGGCCCTGCGAGGCTGCGTTTTCCACTCCGGCGTGTCCTACCGGAACCTGATGACGGTTTCCGACGCGGCCGACCTGGACCTCCAGTGTGCTCCGCCCCACGACATCCCCAATCAACCGGTAATAGAGCACGCACCGCGCGGCCGGGGCCAGGAACGGGTGCGGGCCATCATGAGCCGGGCCGCTGAGCTGCTGCGGGATCATCCGGTGAACCGGGCTCGTCGCGAGCAAGGTCGTGATCCGGTGACCGATATCTGGCTGTGGGGGCAGGGCCGGCCGGTGCAACTGGAGCCGTTTGTCCAGCGTTTCGGCCTGCGCGGGGCGGTCATCACCGGGGTCGATATTCTCCGCGGCTTGGCGGCGCTGATGGGGATGGACCTTATCGCCGTCGCGGGTGCCACTGGTTATCTGGACACAAATTATGCCGGCAAGGGCCAGGCTGCGGTCCGGGCTCTGGAGGACTACGACCTGGTGGTAGTGCACGTCGAGGCCCCGGACGAGGCCGGGCATTTGGGCGACGCCGGCGAGAAGATCAGGGCGTTGGAACGGGTCGACGAGCTGGTGGTCGGGCCGCTGCTGGAAGCGCTGGCGCGGCGTGGTGACTGGAGGATGCTAATCGCTCCGGATCATCCCACTCCGGTTTCGACTACTACGCATTCGGCGGTCCCCCCTCCGTTTTGTCTTGCGGGCACGGGCATTCCGGCGGTGGGGGGGCGGCAGTTTTGCGAGGCGGCGGCGGCTGCCACCGGGTGGTTGGTGGACCCCGGCTGCAAGCTGATGGACTGGTTCGTGGCCGGGTCGGGCGGAGAACCTTGAAGCCGGTTCCCTGTCCGGCTATGATCTGTTTTCTGATAATTCTGAAACTTCGAGCGAAACGTTCATGCCAGACCCGCTGGAACAATCCAAGGCCCTGCTGGTTCGCCGCTGGGGCGAGCTGGGCGGCTACTGGGGCATCAACCGCAGCATGGCCGAGGTCCATGCTCTGCTGTTCGTCTCTGCCCGGCCGCTGTGCACCGACGACATCATGGCGGCTTTGCACATTTCCCGCGGTAACGCCAGCATGACCCTCCGGGCCCTGGTCGACTGGGGTCTGGCCAGCAGGTCGCACCGGCCGGGCGATCGCAAGGACTACTTCGAGGCCGACAGCGACGTGTGGCACATGTTCGAGACCATTCTCCGTGAGCGGCGTCGCCGGGAGGTCGAGCCGATAATTGCGACCATCGACCGTTGCCGGAGCATCGTCCTCCAAGCCGGCGACCGGTCAGCCGCCAACGCGGCGGAAAGGCGTGAGTTCCTCCGCCGGCTGGATGAACTGCAAGGTTTCCTGAGGGTGATGAGCACCCTGTTTGACCTGGTGCTGCGCTTCGGCAGCCGAGGCATACAACGACTGGCCCGGTCCCTGGCCAAGGCGCCGGGCCAGGCCGTCCCCGACCCGTTGGCAATCGCGGCCGGCTTGTCGGCCGGCAGGGCTGTCCGGTCCGGCCGCCGACCGGGGAGTACCGAGAGGAGAGCCGGAAAATGACCGACCGGGAACTGGCCGAGGCACTCCGCAGAACCGCTTTGCTGGAAGGCGATTTCACCCTGCGCTCCGGCCGCAAGAGCCGTTACTACCTCGATAAGTATCTCTTCGAGACCCAGCCGGTGCTGTTGCGCGAACTGGCCCAGCGGTTCGCCGCCTTTGTCTCCGACCAGGTGGATCGCATCGCCGGGGCTGAACTGGGCGGAATAGCTTTGGCTGCGGCAACTGCCCTCCACACCGGAAAACCGTTTGTGATCGTTCGCAACTCGCGAAAGGCCGGATACGGCACCGGCAAGCTGGTCGAAGGTCAGATCCGGCCCGGCGACCGGGTTTTGCTGGTCGAAGATGTCGCCACCACCGGCGGCCAGGCGATAGAAGCTTGTCAAGCGCTCCGAGCGGCCGGGGCAACGGTCGCGACGGTGGTAGTTGCAATCGACCGGCAGGAGGGTGCGCGTCAGGCGATCGAAGCGGCCGGCCTGCGCTTCGAGGCCCTGTTCACCGCCGGCGATCTGGGCCTCGACTTGTCGGCCCCGGGGGCTCCATGACCAGCCTGAATCCCGAGTGCGAGTTTCCGCGTCAGTTCGTCGCTGCGGATGCCGATTTTGGCAACTGGGCGACCGCCGAGCCGTATTTCCAGGAGCTGAGTCAGCGACCGATCGACAACCTCCCGCAGCTAGAGAAATGGCTGATGGATTTCAGCGAGCTGGAAGCCTGTTTGGACGAGGAGGGCACTCAGCGCTACACGGCCATGACCTGTCAGACCGACGATCCCCAGCGCGAGCGGCGGTATCTGCACTTCATCGAGAACGTCCAGCCCAACGCCGAGCCCTGGCGCGACCGGCTCCGCCGCAGGTTCGTCGAGGCGTCCGACCGGATCGCGCTCCCGCCCAAGCGCTACGAGGTTCTGCGGCGGAGCTGGCGCAACGCGGTCGACCTGTACCGCCCGGAGAACATCCCTCTGCTGGTGGAGGATCAGAAGCTCAAGACCGAGTATCAGAAGATCGTGGCCGCCATGACCTGCACGTATGACGGCCGCGAGCAGACCCTTCAGCAGATGGCCCGTTATCTGGAGGAGCCCGATCGGCAGGTGCGCCAGGAGACCTGGCATCTGGCGGCGGATCGCTTTCTGGCCGACGGCGAGGCTCTGGACCGGCTCTACGAGAAGATGGTTCGGCTGCGTCATCGGATCGCGATCAATGCCGGCTGCCGGGATTATCGGGAGTACGCCTTCCGGGCCATGGAACGGTTCGATTACGGGCCCGCCGACTGCCTGGCGTTTCACGAGGCGATCGAGCGGGAGTGCGTGCCGGCCGCGCTCAAGCTGGCCGCTCGACGCAAGCGGAAGCTGGGCTTGAGTTCGCTCCGGCCTTGGGACTTGGCGGTGGATCCGGAGGGTCTCCCGCCCCTGAGACCTTTCCAGACTGAGCACGAGCTGGCCGCCGGATGCAGCCGCATTCTCCATCGGGTCGATTCCGAGCTGGGCCGGATCTTCGACACGCTGCGCCAGCAGAATCTGCTGGACCTGGGCAGCCGCAAAGGCAAGGCCCCCGGCGGCTACCAGGTCACTTTCGCCCAGCGCCGCCTGCCATTCATCTTCATGAACGCGGTCGGCACGGAGGACGATGTCCGTACCCTGCTCCACGAAGCCGGGCACGCTTTCCACACCTGGGCCTGCCGGCACGAGCCCTTCATCAGCTACCGCAGCGCGCCGCTGGAATTCGGCGAGGTGGCCTCCATGGGCATGGAGTGCCTAACCCTGCCTTACACCGACGAGTTTTTCGGCGAGCAGACCGACCGAGCCACGCGACGGTTCTTCGAAAAGATCATCAACTTTCTCCCGTTCATGGCCTCGATCGACGCCTTCCAGCACTACGTGTATACGCATGTGGACGAGGGCATCGAGGGTTGGAAGGATTGCTGGCGGAGCCTCACCCGAAGGTTTGCCCCTGCGGTTGACCTGTCCGGCCTGGAGCGCTATGACCGCCGGAGCTGGCAGCGGAAGCTGCACATCTACGAGGTTCCGTTCTACTACGTCGAGTATGGCATCGCGCAGCTCGGCGCGTTGCAGGTGTGGCGAAACTCGCTGGAAGATTATGCGCAGGCCGTCGCGTTGTATCGGGCCGGACTGGCGCTGGGCGGGTCGCGTCCCCTGCCGGAACTGTTCCAGACCGCCGGCTGCCGCTTCGATTTCTCCGTGAACACTCTGCGGCCACTGATCGAGGCCGCAGCTCAGCAGATTGACCGGCTCGGAGTCGGCTGAACCGGCGGGCCGTAACCGGGTTCAGCAAGTGGCGCTAACGTCCGGGTTGCCATACGCCGGGTATTGATCGGCCGCAGCCTGGGCAATGGCCGTCGGCCAGCAGATTGCGGCGGACATAAAAGCCCGATCGCTCGATCAGGGTCTGGCCGCAGCCGGGACAGCGCGTGTTTTCCAACTGCCCGACCGCACCCGGCAGGTTGCCCGCATACACGAAGTTCAGCCCGGCCCGGCAGCCGATCTGGTGAGCCCGAAGCAAAGTTTGGGCCGGCGTGCGCGGCGGCCCCTCCATCTTGTACTCCGGATGGAAGGCCGTCACGTGCCAGGGGATATCCGGCGACACGCCGGCGATGAACTCCGCAATCTGCGTCAACTCCTCGTCCGAATCATTCAGTCCCGGCACCACCAGGGTCACCACCTCGACCCAGAAGTCCATCTGCTTGGCCAGCCGAATGGTGCTCAGCACGTTCTCCAGCACCCCCCCGAGCTGCCGGTAGGTCTGGTCGCGGAAGGCCTTCAGATCGATCTTGAGCAGCTTGACCCAGGGGCGGATGAACTCCAAGGCCTCCGGGGTCGCGTGGCCGTTGGAGACAAAGGATCCGATTAGGCCGTGGGCCTGCCCGGCTCGGAAAATCGCCGTCGACCATTCCACGCTGATGAGCGGCTCGTTGTAGGTGCTGGTCATGATCGGGCAACGGTGCTCCAGGGCCAGTTCCACGATCCGCTGCGGGTCGATGAAGGTCGGTTGGGCCACGGCCTGCTCGTCGCGCAGGGCCTGACTGGTGACCCAGTTCTGGCAGTACCCGCAGTGCAGATCGCAGCCCAGCATACCGAAGGACAGCGCCGCCGCCCCGGGGCAGGCATGGAAGAACGGCTTCTTCTCGATCGGATCCACCGCCAGCCCGGCGACATACCCGAAGGGCACTCGCAACTGGCCCTCGCGGTTGAACCGCACCCGGCAGATTCCCTCTTTGCCTTCCGGTATCCGACAGCGGTGTCCGCAGGCCAGGCAGCGAACCGCGCGGTTTTCTTCAGGCCGGACCAAAGCCGGGTCGGCGGCCGCGGTGTGCTGGGAAAGCAGCTCTTTCAGCGAGATAGAGCGGGGAATTGCTTCAAGCATGTTGGGTTCCTCTGCGGCCGGTCGCCTGCCCGACGGGCCCGAGGGCGGCCCGCGTCCGATTGCCTGCACGTCGGACGCCGCCCGTCAGCCCCGCGGCGGATGGGTTGGTTTCCCGCCGCTGGCGGCTTCGATCAGGTGCTGCCCTGGATCAGCACCGACGGACGACCAACGCTGTGGTACTCGAAATTGTAGCGCCGCATGGTGGCCAGGGCATACAGATTGCGTCCGTCGAAGATCAACGGCTGCTTCATGGAGGCGCGCATGCGGGGAAAGTCCGGGCTGCGAAACTCCATCCATTCGGTCATGATCAGCAGAGCGTCAGCGCCGTGCAGGGCGGCGTACGGATCCGGGTAATACGCGATCCGGTCGCCGAACATCCGCCGGGCCGCCTCCAGAGCCCGCGGATCGTGGGCCGCGATTTGGGCGCCGGCGTTCAGCAGCCCTTCGATGATGGTGATCGCCGGTGCCTCCCGCAGATCGTCGGTCTGCGGCTTGAAAGCCAGGCCCCACACCGCCAGCCGCCGACCCCTAAGGTCCTGGCCCAGCCGCGTCACAACCCGGCGGATCATGTTCTCACGCTGGGCCAGATTGCGACGATGCACCGTTTCCAGCAGCCGACAGTCAGCTCCGGCCGCCCGGCCGAAACTGGCCAGAGCCTGAACGTCCTTGGGAAAGCAGCTTCCGCCGTAGCCGAGCCCCGGATACAGGAAATGGTGCCCGATCCGCTGGTCAGAGCCCATCCCGGCCCGGACCTCGTTGACGTCCACGTTGAGTCGCTCGCAAATCTCGGCGATCTCGTTGATGAAACTGATCCGGGTTGCCAAATAGGCGTTGGCGGCGTACTTGGTCAGCTCGGCCGCCGCCCGGCTCATACGCAGAATCGGCTTGTTATTGCGGACGAATGGCAGGTGCAACTCGGCGATTTCGTCCCCTGCCGCCTGGTCCTCGGCCCCGATGATGACCCGGTCTGGCCGCATGAAATCGTTCAGGGCCGAACCTTCCTTGAGGAACTCCGGGTTGCTGACCACTGGGCACCGGTGAGGCGTATTGGCCGCGATCAGAGCTTCCAGCCGGGCGCCGGTCCCCACCGGAACCGTGCTCTTGGTGACCACGATGGCCGGCCCGGTCAGCGAACGGGCCACCTGGACCGCTACCGACTCGACTGCGGATAGATCGGCCGCCCCATCCGGCCGAGCCGGCGTGCCGACCGCCAGAAAGACCACCCGCGCCCCTATCACGCTTTCGCTCACATCGGTCGAGAACCGCAGCCGACCCGCCACCAGGTTCTGCTTGACCAGCTCCTCCAGCCCCGGCTCGAAAAACGGACAGTGCCCCGACCGCAGAGCCCGGATCTTTTCGGCATCGTTGTCTACTCCGGCCACGTGGTTGCCGCTTTCAGCCAGACAGGCGGCTGTCACCAGACCCACGTAACCGGTACCAATGACGGCGATTTGCATGGCTTCACCAACTAAAGACCGCGTGATAAGGTGATGAGGTGAGAAAGTCTGGAAATCCGTCCGACGTCATCTGGCCTACCGGCTCAATCCCTGCGGCCGGTCCCGCTCTGTTCCTCGCTTATCTTGCCCTGCTTCTAACGGAGTCCGCTCCATGCGTATCCTTGTAACCGGTTGCGCCGGGTTCATCGGCTTTCATTTGACGGAACGTTTGCTCCAAGAAGGTCACGAGGTTCTCGGCGTAGACAACCTGTCCACCGGGAGCCGGCAGAACGTCGATGCCCTTTGCCGACACTCACGATTCCGCTTTCTCCAACAAGATATCACAAGTCCGCTGATCGTCGAAGGGCCCTGGGACCGGGTTTACGACCTGGCTTGCCCGGCCTCGCCGGTAGATTTCGGACCCCGTCGACTGGAGATTCTGGCGGTCTGCTCACGTGGCGTGTGGGAGTTGGCCGAGTTTGCCAGACGTCATGGAGCCCGATTGCTGCACGCCAGCACCAGCGAGGTCTACGGCGACCCGCAGGAGCATCCCCAGCGGGAGACTTACTGGGGTCATGTCAACCCGGTCGGCCCCCGAGCCTGCTACGACGAGGGTAAACGCTTCGCCGAAGCCCTGCTGACTTCCTACCACGCTCGCTACGGCATCGAAATCCGCATTCCGCGCATCTTCAATACTTATGGGCCCAACATGCGGCGAAATGACGGCCGCATGCTGCCGACTTTCATCGACCAGGCTTTAAAGGGCGAACCCCTCACAGTCCACGGTGACGGCAGTCAGACCCGCAGTTTCTGTTATGTGAGCGATCTGGTCGAAGGTCTGGTCCGGCTCATGGAGAGCGACGTGTCCGACCCGGTGAACCTGGGGAATCCGGTCGAGATCACAGTCCTTGCGGCGGCCCGCGAGGTAATCGAATTGACCGGCAGCCACAGCACGATTCGGCACGTCCCCAGGCCGCCGGACGACCCATGCGTTCGCCGGCCGGACATTACCCGGGCCCAAACCTTGCTGGGTTGGACGCCGGTGGTCGATCGCCGGGAGGGCTTTGCACGGACGATCGAATGGTTTCGGCAGGCGCAGTGAGGGGGCCCGAATTACAAGGCTCGCGGCGTGTTGCAGCGGGCTAGCAGCGGCCGGGCGTTTATCGCGACCTGAGTTGCACGCTCGCCTCTTATCCGACCCGGGTTGCCCCCCAGGTCCCAGATTCCGCCCGCCCGGCCGGGCGGCAACGGGTTTTCCTGTCCTGACCCGATGGCGGGTAGTCCCAGACGCGATAGTAGCCGTAGAAGCGTTGGTACCTTGCCGGAGGCGCGTCCGCCGGCGCGCCGGGTGGGTCTGTAGTCAGCGTGGCCGAGCGAGCCGAAGCCGGGTCCGATCCAGTCCGGCCTCAGTCTTGGTATAGGTGGCATGATGACCCCGAGCCAGTTGCCAGTCGGACTCCAACCCGCGATCAGCGGTACGCCGGCTGAATCAGGTGTCGGACGGGGCGAGGTCTGCTCCTCGACCGCCGGCCTGGAGCGAGAACTCAGTCGCTGCCGCCGCCAGATCGAGTTGGTTCTTGAACTCGGCACTCAGGTCGCCGAGCTCCAAGACCTCGAGGTGATCCAGAGTGCTCTGCTGCGAGGGTATGGGAGCATGCTGGATGCCGGCGCGCTTTTCTTGGACCAGGCCGGCTGTTGTCGGCGGATCGAGCTGGCACCCGGTACCGGTCAGCCGGTGGAGCTTGCGCCCGACAGGCTGCGTCAGGTCTTGGCCGCTCACATCGAGGCAGTCCGCCGCGAGCGACGCCCGCGACTGCTCTCGCTTGCCTGGTCGCAGACGCCGCACCTGGGAGGGGCTCACTGTCTCCTGGCGACGCTGGCGCCGAAGGGGACCGAAGTCGGCGTGGTGGTTGCGCTGCGGCACCGAAATGCAATGCCGTTCGACTGCCAGGACCTAGCCGCGGCCGAGTCGGTCCTGACCTACGGGGCTCAGGCTTCGGAGAATGTCAGCCGGGTGCGAGATCTCCAGCGCACCGCGGTCGAAGCCGTTTGCACGCTGGTGAACGCGATTGATGCCAAGGACAACTACACTTCGGCTCATTCCGAGCGGGTGGGTGGCCTGGCCCGGATGATCGGGGAGGCTCTAGGGTTGTCCAAGCCCGAGCTTCAGGCGCTGGAATGGGCCGGGCTGCTCCACGACGTGGGCAAGATCGGAGTGCCGGAGCAGATTCTCAACAAGCCCGGCGTGCTGTCCGAGTCCGAGTATGAGGAAATGAAGAAGCACACTCATGTCGGCTATGACGTGCTCAAGCCGGTGGCCCAGTTCGACCCGCTGCTGGACGCCGTCCTGTACCATCACGAGAACTATGACGGCTCGGGTTATCCGGCCGGGCTGGTCGGGGAGCAGATTCCTCTTGAGGCCCGCATCATCCACGTGGTTGACATCTTCGACGCGCTGACCACCAACCGGCCGTACCGCCGGGGCTACCAGGTCGGGCAGGCGTTGCAAGTACTGGAGGCCGGGGCCGGTCGGGCCACCGACCCGCGGGTGACCCGTTTGTTCATCCAGACGCTCAAACGCTACATGGCCGAACATCCCGAGGAATTCCGGGTCAGATTCGGCCATTTGGCCGACCCCCAGCCGACTGGCCCCGCGGGCAACTGAGCCGACCGCCTCGATTGTCCGATATCAGGCATGGCGCGATACGTCGCCGAGGTTCCAAGCATGGGTCCGGTAAATGGCGCGACGACGACTGCCTGGAAAACCGGGAGCCGGTCCGGCTGCGGGTCGCCGGGGAGCTGTAGCGGGCCCTTGAGGGCCATCAGCCTTATCGAGCTGGTGCTGGCGGTCCTGATTCTCGGACTGGTCGCGGCTCTGGCCATTCCACGGTTGGGCCGGGCCGCGGTGGCCCCCGACGAAGGCGACCTGCTGCGCGATCGTCTCAAGGTCCTGCGGATCGCCATCGAGCGCTACCGGCAAGACCACGGGGTGCTGCCGGGCCAGCCGGCCGAGGGCTCGGACCTCGGCTGCACCGAGCAAACCGTGCTGGCACAACTTACCGGGCCGACCGACCGCACGGGTCGCCCGGTGGATGCGGCGGCCGCCGGCCCATGCTTTGGCCCCTACCTGCGGGATGGTATTCCTCCCTGTCCGGTGCCGCCGCGCGAAGGCAAGACCGGCATAGCGACCATTACCGGAGCGGGGCTGCCGGCCTACCTGGAGACGGCGACCGAAGCCGGCTGGATCTACAACTGTCAGACCGGTCAGATTGCGGCCAATTCCGACGCCCTTGATCCAACTGGACGCGGGTACATCGCGTATTAGACCGCCAAACTGGCGTCCACGTCGCTGATCCGAGCCGGCTAGTCACGGCCCGGTTGGCCCGCGGATTACCGTGGCGGCTCGCATCGAGTGTCGCGTAGGGCGGGGTGGGGGCCGGGCCATCACACGGTTGGATGTGGTTCCGGCTGAGGCTAGAATCCGCCGTCAACAGAAGTGCCCGCGATGGAGCACGCGCGTATGGAACGGACGCTGGTCATTTTCAAGCCGGACGCCATCCACCGGCACTTGGTGGGGCGGATCCTGGCCCGCTTTGAAGAGAAGGGGCTGCGGATTGCGGCTCTCAAATTGCAGCAGCTCCCACGGGCGCTGGTCGAGAAGCATTATGAGGTACACCAAGGGCGACCCTTCTATCCATCCCTGGTGGAGTTCATGAGCAGCGGGCCGGTGGTCCTGGCGGTCTTGGAAGGCCCGGAGGCGATCGCGGTGGTACGCAACCTGGTGGGGTCGACCAACGGACGTGAGGCGGCCCCGGGTACCGTCCGGGGCGATTTCGGCCTGGATCAGCAATACAACCTGGTGCACGCCAGTGATGGGCCCGAGACGGCTCGAAAAGAGATCGAGTTATTCTTCAAGTCCGAGGAAATCGTCGGCTACCGGCGGGTGACCGACCGCTGGGTCGCCAAGGAGGGTGGTTAGCTTCAGCGCTGGGACCGGGGCGGCAGGGGGCGGGCCGGCCGCATGTCGCGTTATAGGCCGAGCTGGGCCAGGGCGTCTTTCCAGTTTGTGAACCGGATGGCGCGGTCGTCGATCCACAGGTCGGCCACCGGCTTGCCCATTTGCAGCCCGTCGTATTCGAACCCGTGCTGATCCAGCCAGTGTTTGGCCACTCGGTACTCGCCCCACCCGCGGGCGGTGTAGATGACGACGATGTAGCCGGCGGCCCGGAGCTTTTGTAGAGCCTCTCGTGCGCCCTCGATCGGCTCAGCCAGCGGGCGTTCCAGGAAGACTTCCTCGGTGCACAGCACCCCGTCCAGGTCCACCATGATCGTCTTGGGTCGCCCCATGCCTGCTTTCTCCTGGGCATCCGGCCGCTGGCCAGCCAAACCGCGCCACAGGCCTCATTCCACCGCCCCGGCGGGGACCGCACCTTCCGTCTTTCCGCTGGCCAAGCCGCCCGTCCGTTCCCAGCGGGAAACGCAAGGCAGCCCGCCGCCGGTCGTCCGGGCCGCGCCAGCTTCAGCGCACGGCGATATAATCCGCGGCCGTCGGCCCAAACGCAACCTGGCCGCAGTGGACGGACCGATATTGTGATCATCACCATCGACGGCCCGGCCGGATCGGGTAAAAGCACCACCGCCCGCAAGCTGGCGGCCCGGCTCGGCATCCCTTACCTGGATACCGGGGCGATGTATCGGGTCGTCACGCTGGCAGCTCTGGAGGCCGGGGTCGATCTGCGTGACGAGGCGGCCCTGACCGCAATCGCCGAGCGCGAGGATTACCAGCTCGACCTCGGCCCGACGCATATCCGCGTCCGGCTGCGCGGACGGGACGTGACCGAGGAAATTCGTTCCATGCGGGTCAACGAGCGCACCCGCTACATCGCGGCCTCGCCCGGGGTCCGCCGAGTGCTTATCCGCAAGCAACGTGAGATTGCCGCCCGGCTCGGTTCACTGGTCACCGAGGGCCGCGACCAGGGCACGGTCGCCTTCCCCGACGCGGACGCCAAGTTTTTCCTGGATGCGGCTTTGGAGACGCGGGCCCAGCGCCGGTTGCACGACCTATTGTCTGACGGGGAGGATGTTACCTTCGAGCAAGTGCTAACCAACCTCAACGAGCGAGACCAGACCGACTCGCGGCGGCCGGTGGCCCCCCTCGCCGTGCCGCCCGACGCGGTCCGCATCGACACTACGGCCATGTCGATCGGGGCCGTCCTAGACGCCATTCTCGACCACTTGTCGCGAGCCGGCCTGGTCGAGCGGTTCAAGGGGGACGGCCCGGCCCGGCAGAGTCCGGCCGGCGACCGCGGGGGCCGAAGTCAGTAGCGAATGCGACTCAGTTACGCCATCCTGCGGCTGCTGTGCCAGTTGATCTACATCTTCTTGTTCCGCGGTCGCGTCTGGGGCCTGCGGAACGTCCCGCGGCGGGGCGGCGTGCTGCTGGTCAGCAACCATCAAAGCTATCTCGACCCGGTGCTGGCCACTTTGGCCATCCCGCGCGAGTGCCACTACATGGCTCGCGACACCCTTTTCCTTCATCCGTTTTTGCGAGGGATCATCCAGTTCCTGAACGCCTACCCGGTCAGGCGCGACACGGCGGATGTGGCAGCCATCAAACAGACCATCCGGCGGCTGCGGGCTGGAAATGTCGTGCTGGCCTTCCCGGAGGGGACCCGGACCCCTGACGGACGGCTGGGTGAGTTGCGAGCCGGAGTGATAATGCTGGCCCGCAAGACCGGCGTCCCGATCGTGCCGGTCCTCATCGAGGGGGCTTTCCGGGCCTGGCCGCGGACTGCCAAGCTGCCGCGGCCCGGTCGCATTCTGGTCGCGTATGGGGAGCCGATCCGGTTGGACGAGCACCCCGACTGGACCGACGGTCAATGCGTCCAGGCCGTGCGGGCCGCGATCCTGGACTTGCAGCAGCGGTTTGCGCCGCGGTCCGCCGTGGCTGGCAACCGCTGCTGCCGCCGGCAAGCGTGGACCGCGTGAGGTGGTTGCCTGATCGCCGGTCCCGGCACACAATGCACCGGTTGTCACAAGCAAGCGGCTGGTTGCCCGATTGCCGGTTCCGGCGGCCAGCGCAGAGTGAGGTTCAACCCATGGACGAATCTGAGACCACCCGCCGTACGTTCATCAAGCAAGCCCTGACTGTCGGGGCCGCACTGGCCGCGGCGCAGCATTTGGGCTGTGCCGGGCCGGGTGCGCGGCGCGGCCCGGCCCGGGCCGCTCAGGAAGGCCAGCCCGCGGAGCCCCCGCCCCGCCAGTATCCGGATGTGCGGCTGGCGTATATTGGGACCGCCGGCATCGGCGGCTGGCACCTGGAGGAAACCGTCAAGCACGGCGTGACCTGCCCTTGCTATTGCGACGTGGACACCAAGAGCTTCGCGGCCGCTGCTAAGAGCTTTCCCAAGGCCCGCCGTTACCAGGACTATCGGCGAATGTTCGACCGCGAGCACAAGAACTTCGACGCGGTCATGATCGGCATACCCGATCACCATCACTACCCGGCCACCCTGATTGCGATGCAGCTTGGCAAACACGTGTATACCCAAAAGCCGCTCACCCACACCGCCTGGGAGGCCCGGCAACTAACCGAGGCGGCCCGGAAGTACAAGGTGGCCACTCAAATGGGCAACCAGGGCCATGCCGGCGAGGGCTGGCGACTGGTCTATGAGTGGATTCACAGCGGCCTGCTGGGCGAAATTCGCGAGGTCCACAACTGGACCGACCGGCCGATCTGGCCCCAGGGCATCGAACGCCCACAAGACCAGGACCGCGTCCCCCCCAACCTGGACTGGGACGTGTGGCTCGGTCCGGCCCCGGTCCGCCCCTTCAAGAAGGGCGTCTACCACCGCTTCAACTGGCGAGGCTGGTGGGACTTCGGATGCGGAGCCCTGGGCGATATGGCCTGCCATACCATGGACGGCATGTTCTGGGCCCTGGACCCCGGCTACCCTACCGCGATCGAGCCCGTCGCCCTTACCCCGGTGAACGATGAAACCTTCCCCAGGGCGACCATAGTCAAATGGGAGTTCCCGGCCCGCGGCAACCGACCAGCGTTCCTTTGCTACTGGTACGATGG
>Ga0185342_1000128_pt1 | contig 42789 bp, 41 predicted proteins | sample ConPoolayeEmetaG_FD_128045 | JGI IMG/M metagenome (GOLD analysis project Ga0185342, IMG submission 128045) | Hot spring microbial mat communities from California, USA to study Microbial Dark Matter (Phase II) - Cone Pool mat layer E metaG... ... | reverse complement strand
CGGGTTTAACTCTATCGCCTTTGTATAGTCCGCAATCGCACGGTCAAATTCACCATTTTGGAAATGGGCGTTGCCGCTTTGGAAGTAAGACTCAGCGTCGCTCACGCTAACACCCGCCTAAACCCTGCCCAGCATCCTTTGCAGCCGGAGCCGCAGCACCAAGATGAACGCCCGCCAGATGATGCGTTTTGACATCTTGGAAACCCCGGCACGGCGCTCGGTAAACACGATGGGAATCTCTTTGATTCTGCCGCCCTTGCGCCAGATTAAGAAGTCAATCTCAATCTGAAACCCGTAACCGTCCTCGCGCAACTGGTTTAAGTCTATCCGGCGCAGCATATCACACCGGTACGCCTTGAAACCGGCGGTCAAGTCGCGCACCGGACAACCGGTAACCTTGCGGGCATAAAGGCAGGCAAAGTAGGAAAGTAGTAGCCTTTTCATTGGCCAATTGACAATGGAGATGCCGTCTGAGTAGCGCGAGCCAATCACCAAATCGTAATCTTTTAACAACGCAACCATCTCCGGAATCTTTTCCGGCGGATGGGAGAAGTCGGCGTCCATCTCAAAGCAGTAGTCGTAGTTGTGCTCCAGCGCATAGCGAAACCCAAGCACATAAGCGGTGCCCAGTCCCAGTTTTTTCTCCCGGCGAATCAGATGGATGCGCTGGTTTGTCTGCGCCATCTGGGCAACGATGTCACCCGTGCGGTCAGGCGAATTGTCGTCAATCACCAGCACCTCAATCTCCGGTACCTGGCCCAGCACCACCGGTATGATTTTCCCGATGTTCTCCGCCTCGTTGTAGGTCGGCATTATCACGAGTCCGCGCGGCACAAACAATAATAAAAATCACCCCGCCTTTGTCAAGGATACCAGCTCAGGCTTGATTGGTACAACAACCTATCGCCCACCATCACCGAGCCCGAATTTTAAGCAATCAACCGCACCTTCCCTGTTGCGCTGTCTCCCGCCTTTGCCCTCAGCTCCAAATGCCGCTGCTGGTCTTAATGTTAAGTCATTGTAAAATGAACACTTAACGAATTGCCCCCTCGGGAATTACTTGACATTGAAATTTTCTGCTATATTCTATTTAATTGTGCCAATAAAGACGGTTTTTCTCGTTCTACTCTGCGGCGCGCTCGCTGCTGCGCAACCGGTTGCGGTGTTTGTGCCCCATGACCTGTTCCGCGACGACGAGTTTGAGCGCACCGTTCGGACCCTTGAACGGGCAAACTTTTCGGTCACCATTGTGTCCTCAGACACGAATGCGGCACAGGGCATTGACGGCTTGCTAATCAAACCCGACCGATTGCTCAAAGAGGTTACGCCGGATGAGTTTGCCGGGCTGGTCCTGGTCAACGGCTCCGGCATCGCCCCTTACTGGAAGGACACCGTTTTACAGGAGCGGTGCCGGCAGTTTGCCGCTGCCGGCCGGATTGTGGCGGCGATTGAACTCGCACCCCTGGTTCTTGCCCGTGCCGGTGTCCTGAAAGGCAAAACCGCCACCGTGTTTCCCGACCGATTTGCCCTCAACATCCTCAAAGAGCACGGCTGCCGGCATAAATTCCAGCCGGTGGTGGTTGATGGCAACATCATCACCGCTGCCCGCGCCGAACACACCCTGGCTTTTGCCCGAGCGATTGTCCGGAAACTGAAAGGCAGGTGATTGGTGCGGGCGCTGATTCAGCGGGTTTCAAGGGCAAAGGTGACGGTTGACGGCACCACCACAGGTGAAATTGGTCCTGGCTTGCTCGTTTTTCTCGGTGTCGGCAAGGAAGACAACGAAGCAATCTGCCGGCAACTGGCATCACGCATTGCCCGCCTGCGCATCTGGGACGATGAAGCGGGCAAGATGAACCGTTCGCTCCTTGATACCGGCGGTGCCGCACTCGTTGTCTCCCAGTTCACCCTTTACGCCGACACCCGGCACGGCTTGCGCCCCTCTTTTTCTGACGCCTGCGAACCGAACCGCGCCCGGGAACTTTACGAGCGGTTTGTCACCGAGTTGCGCTATCTTGGTGTGCCGGTACAGACCGGCAGTTTTGGTGCCCGGATGGAGGTGGAGCTGGTGAACTCCGGACCGGTAACGATAATGCTGGAAGAGGTGTAAATATGCTACGCAGTATGACCGGTGTTGGCCGCGCCGAAGAGGTGCTGAAACCTTCGGGCGCGAAACTGACCATCGACATCCGCTCGGTTAATCACAAGTACTTTGAACTGGTGGCAAAACTACCGCCCCAGTTTGCCGCTTACGAACGGGAGATTCACGAACTGGTGCGCCGCACCGTCCATCGCGGTTACATCCAGTTGCAGATGACCTTGGACGAATCGGTATCAATGCCCGCCGTTACAATTGACCGGCAACTGGTGCAGGAGTACCTGCGTCTTGCCCGGGAATTGAAGACCCGGCACCAGCTGGAAGGCGAACTGAACATCAACACCCTTCTCACCCTGCCCGGCGTCATCACGACGAAAAAGGCAAACGCCAACTCCTCCCGGTTCTGGCTTGCCAGCCGCCGGGTCCTGAATCAGGCGCTGCGCCGCCTCGTCAAGATGAAACAGGCAGAAGGTGCCGCTTTAGCCCGGGACCTGCGCAAGCGCATCAGCAAAATCCGGCGCGCGGTGCGGCAGATTGAAGAACGGGTGCCGAAAAGGCTTGCCGAGCGCCGCGAGAACCTCCTTGAACAACTGGAGAACCTGAACATTCAGGCAAACTCGCGCCGCGTCCTGGAAGAGGTGGCGTTCATCGCCGAAAAGGTGGACATCCACGAGGAGTGTGTCCGGCTCAAGAGCCACTGCAGCCTCTTCCTGCGGGCGCTGCGCAGTTCTGCCACCTCGGGTAAGAAACTGGACTTCATCGCCCAGGAGATGCTGCGGGAAACCGACACCCTTGCTGCCAAGGCGCGCGATGTGGTAATCTCGCGCCGGGCGATTGAAATCAAGGGGGAGATTGAAAAGTTGAAGGAGCAGGTGCGGAATGTTGAGTAAGCCCCAGCACCAGCCATTTATGGTCATCCTCTCCTCGCCTTCGGGTGCGGGCAAGACCTCAATCTGTCAGGCGGTCGTGCGCAAGGACAGAAACATCTTCTACTCGGTCTCGGCAACCACCCGTCCGCGGCGCCCTAACGAGCGCCCCGGTAAGAGTTACCTGTTTTTGACCGAAGAGGAGTTTCAGCGCTTGCTCAAGCGTGATGCCCTTCTTGAATCGGCATGGGTTTATGGTTACCACTACGGCACCCCGAAAGCACCGGTGCTGAAGGCGTTCCGCGCCGGTAAAGATGTCATTGCTGACCTTGATATCCAGGGTATGCGTTCCTGCAAACAGGTGCTGGGCGAGCGCGCCATCGGAATTTTCATCCTGCCGCCCAGCCTGAAGGAACTGCACCATCGCCTTTTAAAACGGGGCACCGAAGACCCGGCGGTACTGGCACGGCGCCGTGCCGCCCTGAAAGAAGAGCTCGGTGCCATCCCGGAGTTTGACTATCTGGTAATAAATGATAAACTTGAACAGGCGGTCGGTGATGTTTTGAACATCATTCGCGCCGAGCGACTGCGCACATCCCGCCGCCGGAAATTAAAGGAGGTTTCAGTATGAAATGGGTTTCACTGGAAGAATTGTGGCAAACCCAACCTAATAAATATCTGGCTTTGAATATCGCCGCCCTTGAGGTGCGACGGATTATTGAAGCGATGACCCGGGACGAGATTCAACTTCCGATGAACATCTACCACTATGCCCTGAGACGGCTCCTTCGGGGCGAACTGAAATACGCCCCGCTTACTGAGGAAGAACTGGCGGCGCTGAGCCAGAAGACATTTGAAGAGCTCACCACCCGCCGTTCCTGAAACCAAAAGTTAACCCCGGTCTTTTCGGAGCACGGCGGTGAGCAACCCGGAACTTTTATTGGGTGTTACCGGCAGTATCGCCGCCTACAAGGCGCTGGAACTGGTGCGTCTGTTCAAACGGCACAACTGGGGCGTAACGGTGGTGATGACCCGTGCCGCAACCAAACTGGTCGGTGTTGAGTCGTTTCGCACCCTGACAAACCGCGCCGTTGGCCTTAACCTTTTTCCGCCCCAGCGCCAGTTCTCCGCAACGGTTGAACACATTGACCTTGCCACTGCGCCCGACTTAATCGTCGTCGCGCCGGCAACCGCCAACATCCTTGGCAAACTCGCCGCCGGTATCGGCGATGACCTCCTCTCCACTTTGCTCCTTGCCGTACCGCAGGAAAAGGTCACGGCGGGCAGGGTCCTATTTGCGCCGGCGATGAATGTGAATATGTGGCGCAACCCGATAGTCCAGGCAAACATCGCAAAACTGAAATCCGCCGGTTACACCTTTATCGAACCGCAAGCAGGTGAACTTGCCTGCGGTACCATCGGTGCGGGCCGAATGGCAGAGCCGGCAGAAATTTTTGCCCGCTGCCGGGCAGCGCTGGAAGCGTTGCCCAACCTGCACGGCGTTTCGGTGCTCGTCACCACCGGCAGAACCGAAGAGCCTCTTGACCCGGTGCGCATCATCACCAACCGCTCTTCGGGTTTACTGGGCGTGGAAATTGCCCGGGCGTTTAAAGCCGCGGGCGCCACAACCCGTCTCATTGCCGGTGCCGTTTCCGTGCCCCTGCCGGAGGATGCGATTCGGGTCCAAACCACCGCGGAGATGGCAAGGGCGGTTTTAAAAGCACTCCCCGCAACCGACATTTTAATTATGTGCGCTGCGGTCGCCGACTACCAGCCGGCAAAGGTAGCGCAGGCGAAACACCACGAGACCGACTTAACCTTAAAACTCGTCCGCACCCCGGACATCCTTTCCCTTGTTGCTGGCCAAAAGGAAAAGCCGTTGCTTGTTGGTTTCTCCCTTGACTCCTCCTGGGAGCGGGCAAAGGCAAAACTGCGCACGAAAAAACTTGACCTTATCATTGCCAACCCGCCGGTTACCGCTGGAAGTGAAAAAATTCAGGCACGACTGCTCTTCGCCGCGGGCAAACAGCAGCGCCTTCCCGAAATGACCAAAGCCGAATTTGCCCTCAAACTGGTAAAGATTGTTGGAACGCTTTACCGGAAGGGGAAGAAAAAATGAGCACCGACCGTGCCCAAAGTCAGATTGACCGTAAACCACCGCAGGCGGTTGAAGCCGAAGCCGCCGTGCTCGGGGCAATTCTCCTTGACCCCGAAGCCCTGCCCCGGGTGATACCATTTCTGAAACCGGAACATTTCTACACCCCAGCCCACCGCCGAATTTACGAGGCGATGCTCAATCTATTTGAGCGCAAGGAACCCTACGACATCATCACCGTGACAAACGAACTGCGCCGGATGAAAGAACTGGATAGTGTGGGCGGCCAGCCTTATCTCTCAAGCCTCCTTGATACGGTGCTTACTGCCGCCCATTGCGAAGAGCACGCCCACCTCGTGCTGGAAAAGGCGATTCAACGCCAGTTGATTCAGACCGCAACCGAAATCGTCCAGGTTGCCTATGATGAGGGCAGCAGTGCGGAGGAACTTTTGGAACAGGCAGAGAGTAAAATCTTCCAGTTGCGCCAGGCAGGCGAACGTAAGCGCTTCACCCTCGTACGCGAGATGTTGATGGAAGAGATGGAACGGATTGAAAAAGCCCGGGCGGAGAAAAGGTTTATCACCGGCATTGAAACCGGTTTTCGCGACCTTGACGCTTTGACCTCCGGTTTCCAGCCCGGCGACTTCATCATCATCGCTGGCCGACCGGGAATGGGCAAAACCGCCTTTGCCTTAAACATTGCGGTCAATGCTGCCATCCATATCAGTCAGCCGGTACCGGTCGCCATCTTCAGCCTTGAGATGTCAACCGAAAGTCTCATCCAGCGGCTCATCTGCTCCGAGGCTTATGTCTCCCAGACCAAACTGCGCCGCGGCATGCTCAACCATGAAGAATACAAACGGATTGTCAATGTGATTGGCCCTTTATCTGAGGCAAAAATCTACATCGACGACTCACCGGGATTGAACGCCCTTGAAGTGCGGGCACGCGCCCGCCGTCTCAAAGGCGAACACCCGGACCTCGGTATGGTGGTCATTGACTACCTCCAGTTGATGGAGGTGCACGGTGAACGGCGCCGGGAGCGCAACCGCCAGCAGGAGATTACCGAAATCTCCCGGGCACTTAAGGCGATGGCAAAGGAGTTGAATGTGCCCGTGGTTGCCATCTCCCAGTTGTCACGCGCACCGGAAAGCCGGCATGATAAGAGACCGCAACTCTCTGACCTGCGCGAGTCCGGAGCGCTCGAGCAGGATGCCGATGTTGTCCTGCTCCTGTTCCGGGAGGCGGCATACCGGAAACAGGAATGGGCGGCACTGGACGAAAATAAACGCCGCGCCGCTGAACTCAACATCGCCAAACAGCGCAACGGACCCACCGACACCATCCCGCTAATCTTTCTCTACGAGTATATGCGCTTTGTCAATGCTGAAACCCGCTATGTTCAGGAACCGGCCGAAGAAGAGCTCTCCGAAGAAGAGTTCAACATCTAACGCCCGATGAAGAAGACCCACTTCATCTGCCAGAACTGCGGTTACGAATCTGCCCGCTGGCTAGGGCGATGTCCCAACTGCGGCGAGTGGAACAGTCTCGTTGAAGAGGAACTGCCGACAAAAAAGGCAACAAGGAGCACACCCGCTCCTTCCCTTGCAACCCGACCGGTGCCTCTCAACGATGTGGCGCTGGAAAAAACCGCCCGGATTTTAACCGGCATCGGCGAACTGGACCGGGTGCTGGGCGGCGGTGTTGTGCCCGGCTCGCTGCTGCTGCTTGGTGGGGAACCGGGCATCGGTAAATCAACCCTGCTTTTGCAGGTCTGCAACACCCTTGCCCGCCGTGGTATCCGCATCCTCTATGTGACCGGCGAAGAGTCACCAGAACAGGTCCGACTCCGTGCCGCTCGATTGGGAAAAGTTCCTGCCGAACTGTTCGTCCTCGCCACCGTTGAAGTCGAAGAGGTGCTTGGTGCGGTAGAAGAAGTCAAACCCGGACTTCTGGTTATCGACTCTATCCAGACCCTGGCAACGAGCACGCTCGCCAGCGCACCGGGTAGCGTCGCCCAGGTCCGGGAGTGTACGGCGCAACTTCTCCGTCTGGCAAAAAGCCGCCGCCTCACAACCTTCATCATCGGTCATGTGACCAAATTCGGCGCAATTGCCGGACCCAAAACCCTCGAGCATATGGTCGATACCGTCCTTTACTTTGAAGGAGAAACGAACCTCAACTATCGGCTTGTCCGGGCGGTGAAAAACCGCTACGGTTCAACCAACGAAATCGGGGTGTTTGAGATGACCGAATCCGGTTTAAAAGAGGTGCAAAACCCTTCAGAGTTTTTCCTTTCCGGACGCCGGCTTGATGTCTCCGGCTCCGCGGTGGTGGCAACCCTCGAGGGTACTCGCCCCCTTCTGGTGGAGATTCAGGCACTTGCCGCACCAACACCATTCACCCTGCCCCAGAGGGTGGCAACCGGTTTTGACATCCGCCGGCTGGCGCTACTCCTCTGTATCCTTGAGCGTCGCGCCGGCATCGCCACCACCAGTAAAGACATCTTTTTGAACATCGCCGGTGGCATCAAACTAAATGAACCGGCGGTTGACCTGGGAATCGTTGCGGCGCTCGCCTCGGCACTGCGCAATACGCCCCTTCCCTCGGACATCGTCCTTTTTGGCGAGGTTGGGCTTGCGGGTGAAATTCGTTCGGTCAGTCGTACCGAGTCGCGCATCACCGAAGCAGCACGGTTAGGGTTCAAGCGCATCCTTTTACCCGAGCGCAGCCCGCAACTGAAAAAAACCGACCTGAAACTGGTGCCGGTGGACACGCTCACCACCGCACTCAAGGTGTTGGGGTTAAAAAGATGACATTGTATTTGGGAGGATTTTATGTTCTTGCTTCGCGCCAAAACCTTTATCTTAGATTTGGACACCCTTGCCGACCCGAAAATTGTCCAGTTTCTCTCTCTGGGTATCGTTACCGGTCAACTTCTTGTACCAAAACCGCCCGAACCCAAAGGAGAAAACGACTATGTTGCCCGCCGGGCAACAGAAAACCTTGAACGGCTGAAAACCATCAAAGGTTTAAAAATCAAAACCCGGGAGGATTTGAATTCCACTGCTCAACTTTTGCAAACCGCCCGGCAGAAAAAGGCAACGATTATCACCAACCGCCCGGATGTTAAAGCAACAGCCGACGGTATCACGGTGGTAACCACCTTCGAACTGTTCAACATTTTCCGCCCCAGTTATCTACCCGGCACGGTGCTCAAGGTTAAAATCACCAAGCGGGGCAAAGAGAAAAATGAGGGTATCGGGTACCTCGAAGGTGGCATCAAAGTTGTGGTGGAAGACTGCGGCGACGAGGTGGGCAAAGAGCTCGAAGTGGTCATTAAAGGTGGCATCGACACCGATGTGGGCCAGGTGCTTTTTGCTCAACCCCGATTTCTCGAAGTGAAATAACGACGCCGGGTTTCTCTACCCGGTATTCGGCTGCGCTGGCGCCGCGTGCCTGTCCCGTGGTTAATCTGAAAAACCCCGGCGTCTTAACACCCGTTAACAAAATGGCGGGCTGCCGTGCGGAATAACGCAGCTTCAAGGGCGGAAGTTGACCGGTTTGGTCACCGCAGCGACAGCCCAAAAATTTCTGCGCACCCCTTTAGCCATTCACCCAACTCACACTAAACAATTTGAACTACAAAGGCTGTGCCCAAAATTTAGCAAACCGCTATTGGATTTAACCATTAGTAGATTCGGAAGTTGTCCTTTTACCCTGCCTGAGTCCGCCGGGCATTGCTGGCGCTGGCTTTCGACATAACTGCTGCCGACAGTTTGAGTTGTCCCACTGCGACCGCAAGAAATGAAACCCTGCCGGTACGAGCAGTGCAAAACATCCCTCATTGTTTCTTGACACCTCTACGCCATCCCTTAAAATCTCCCGTAATATGGTAAATAGAATCCGTGCCCTGCAAAAAGCACTGACAGAAAAAAAACTCGACGGTTATCTTGTCACCAGTCTGACCAATATCCGTTATCTCTGCGGCTTTACCGGCTCAAACGGGATGATGCTTGTTACCCGTTCCCGAGCAATTTTTTATACCGACTTCCGTTATCAGGAACAGGTCAAAACTGAGGTGAAAGGTTGCGCCAAACGGGTACTGGAACGTGATTTGTATGCCGGTTTTCCAGTTGAGGAGTTAAAAGGGGTGCGGCGCCTCGGTGTGGAAAAGTCTCATCTGACGCTTGCCCGGTTTGAACTGCTCCGGCAGCAGATAAAGAAAACAAAACTTATTCCCTCAGAAGATTTGGTTTTGCAGTTACGCCGTAAAAAGAGCCCCCAAGAAGTCGCCTTGATTGAAAACGCCCAGCGGGTAACTGAACAGGCTTTCGCCCGGGTCCTGAAATTGATTAAACCGGGAGTTACCGAAAAAGATTTAAGTCTGGAGATTGAGTTCCAGTTCCGACATTTTGGCGAACCGGCATTCGGGATTATAGTCGCCTCCGGCGAAAACGCCGCAAAACCGCACGCCCGGGCTGGCAACCGCCGATTGAAAAGGGGTGATTGTATCACATTTGATATTGGCTGCCGGATTGATGGTTACTGCTCGGATATGACCCGCACCGTTTTTCTGGGCAAACCGAGTGAAGAACTGCGCCAGGTTTACGAGGCGGTCCTTAACGCTCAGAATGAGGCGCTGGCGGTAATTAAACCGGGGGTGCCCTGCAAACTGGTTGACCTTGCGGCGCGCGATTACCTCAACCGAATTGGACTGGGCAAATTTTTTGGCCACAGTCTTGGCCATGGGGTCGGGCTGGAAGTCCACGAAGAACCCCGGCTGGCAAAGACCAGTAACCAGACCCTTGAAGTGGGTGATGTTGTAACGGTTGAACCCGGAGTTTATCTCCCGGGAAAGGGTGGAGTTAGAATTGAAGATATGGTTTATGTAACCCGAAAAGGGTTTATCGATCTCACCCGAACATCAAAAAAGCTTTTAATACTATGAAGATACAAAGCAGACAGGAAGCGCAACAGTCCGGTAAAACGTGCTTACGGACTGTCTGGCTATCAGACAATTAGGAAGGAGTGTTAAGTATGGTAACACCGAACGATTTTCGCACCGGTCTTTTAATTCGCTATAACAACGAAATCTATGAGGTCCTTTCTTACCAGCGGACCAGAACCGCACAGCGGCGGGCGCGGGTATTGACCAAAATTCGAAATATTCGTACCGGTGCCACGATTGAGGAAAGTTTTGAATCAGAAATCAAACTGGAAACGGTTGAGATGGAGCGGCGGCGCGGCCAGTTCCTCTATGCCGATGACTCTGGATACCACTTTATGGACCTCGAAACCTACGAGCAGTTCCCGATTATGAAAGAGGCACTGGGTGATAAGGTTTTTTATCTCACCGAAGGTCTTGAGGTTGAAATTGGCTATATCGACGGCGTCCCAATGCTTATCAATCCTCCCCTGTTTATCGTCCTCGAGGTGGTTGATACCGAACCTAACTACCGGGGCGATACCGCAACCGGAGGTGGAAAACCGGCGCGGCTCAGTACCGGTCTCGTGGTCGATGTCCCATTTTTTATCAAGGTTGGCGACCGGGTGAAGATTGATACTCGCACAAACACCTATGTAGAGCGGGCATAGGCGTGATTGAAAAGTTGCTCGTCGCCACCCGGGGCAACCCGGCGTTGCGCATTGTCCGCACCTGCCGGGAAATTGGGATTAAAACGGTCGCGGTTTACTCGGAAGTTGACCGCGACTCGCTACCGGTCCTCCTTGCTGATGAGGCGGTGTGCATCGGCAAGCCCGACCCCAGAGACAGTTATCTTAACATATCCCGCATTCTCTCCGCGGCAGAAATTACCCGGTGTAATGCCGTCCATCCCGGCTGGGACTTTCTTGCCACTAATGCCGAGTTTGCCGACGCCGCGCAGAGCACCGGAATCATCTGGATTGGACCGCCACCTGACCTGCTGCGCCTGCTGAGTTCCCGACTGGCGGTTCGCAACCGCATCGCTGCTGCTGGGGTCCCAGTAGTTCCCGGCACCGAAGAACCGCTCAAAAGCCCTCAGGAGGCAATCGCAATCTGTCAGTTACTTGGTCTGCCGGTCGTGGTTCGGCCCGTTGCCGACTACCTCTCCCGCACACGGGTTATCAATAAAGAGAAGGACATCGAAACGCAAATCCGGATGTGTCAGGCAGAAATCAGGGCCGATTCGGAAAGCGATATCAGTGGCGGTATCGTTTCCCCGGAGGTTTACATTGAGAAACTGATTCCCGACGCCCGGTTGATTGAAATTCAGGTTGCCATCGATTGGCAGCGCCGAACCCTCTTTTTTGATGACCGGGAGATAGTTGAGCATCACGGTAAAAAGTTCATCGCCTGCGCGCCGTCGTCCGGAATCAAACCGAGCCAGCGGCGGCAACTGTTCACCTGGGCAGAAAAAGCCACCCGGGCACTTAACTGGACAGGCATCAGCACCGTCAGTTTCCTCCTCGACAAAAACGGTCATGCCTACTTTTATCGCTTCACACCACATCTCACCGTGTTCCACCCCGTGACAGAAATCCGCTACGGCATCGACCTTATTCAGAACCAGTTACTCATCGCCCTTGATAAAATATCTGAACCTGAACAATCGAGCGCGGTGCCGGCAGTTGCCAATGCCGACTTTATCATCACCGCTCAGTTTTTTGCCGAAAACCCTGACGCCGAGTTTGAACCATCACCCGGCACAGTCACCAGTCTTTGTTTGCCCGGGGGACCGAACATCCGAATCGACACAGACCTCATCCCTGGCAGTCAGGTCACCCCGTACTACGACTACGCACTTGGCACCATCTCCGCCTGGGCACCAGAGAAAAAAACCGCCCTCAACCGGCTTCACCGTGCCCTCGCCGAAACCACCATCATTGGCATCCAGACCAGCATCCCGTTTCTCAGCAAGCTTGCCCGAAACCTATCGTAACGGAGTGGCGCAATGGCATTTTTTCTTGACCTGTCGTGCATTACTTGATATATTTATATTTAATTTCGGTGCGGTTTGACTATTGAACGGATGCGAAGCGATAGCGCGGTTACACCTCAACTCCTCCAGGAAGCAATCCAGGCGGTTGACTTCCTGCTGAAGAGAAGTGTTACCCGCTATCCGGAATGCCTGTCAGTTGCTCATCCTTCCCGCTTGACCGCATGGCGCGCTGGAGAAACAAACCGGATTAACGAACTTTATCCTGCCGGTTTCGATGTTAAACCGGAACTGCGTAATGCAAGTAGATTTGAAGAGTTAAACCCGCTGCAGCGCGAACTCGAACTACACCGTTGCTATGCTGAAGCCCTGCTTGTTGCCGAACAGTTGCATCAGCTTGAACTCGACGCCGAAAAACGGGAGGAACTTGTGCAGCGTGCCCTGGGGATACTGCCGTCGTCCGAAGCCCGCCGCTTTGGCGAAATCCACTCCTGTGCGGCGGTTCAGCCCCGGCAAATTGCCGATTCTACCACCACCCTGCTCCGGGCGCTGGAACTGGTCACGCAGGAGATGGGAGCAGCAACCGCCCTCGCCTATGGTATGTTTATCGTTGCGGGCTTGAGGGCGCGCACCGAATTTGAGAAGTATGGGCAGAAACTCGACACCCTTTTTAATCGCATCATCTCCGCGCCTGAGGTTATGCAAGTTCTTGATATGGTAACGCTTAATGGCCGGCGTGCAGGATTTGAACCCCAGTTCCGGCTGCTTCTGGCGGTCCGAGAACAGCTCTGGAAACTCAAACCCCATCGCCTTGCCCCCACAGGATTCCTCCTCACCAAAATCATCGATGCCTACCTCTCCAACCGGCCCAATGTTGGCAACCTCCTTGGCATCACCATCCTTGATAGCATAATCATTGGCAAGTTAGGATTTGAAGTCCGTTACATCTACGAAGATAAGAAGCTCTGCCTGGAAACGCTGATCGACACCCGAAGTGTCTACTGGGACCCGGCGCAACCCATCCCTCTTTCATTCACCCCGATTGTCAGCGGCAAACGGCTCCAGGTTTCCGACCTCATCGCCCTGATCTACGCTAGCATCGCAAACTCTTATTTCACCCAGACCTTCTGGGACAAAGCGATTGAAAACTACGAAAAGGTCATTGAACTCATTCCGGACTCGACCGAAACCTATATCGACATCGCCGTCTGTTATCTGCGCAAAAATCTGCCGGACAAAGCGATTGTTGCGCTCCAGCAGGCGCTGAAATTAACCCCCAACTCGCCTACGGTCCATCACATCCTGGGCAACGCCTATGCGATGGCGAATCAGTGGCGTCAGGCGGTGGCTTCATATAAAAAGGCGATTCAGCACAGCCCGAAATTCCCCGAAGCCTGGTACAATATGGGCCTTGCCTATGAGAAACTGGAGATGTTCGAGCAAGCGGTTGCCGCCTTCCAGATGGCAACCGAACTCAAGCCCGACTACACGCCCGCTTACCTCGCCCTTGGCAACCTCGCGCTGGAGCGCTCTCAGCCCAAGGAGGCGATTAAACACTACCGGGAACTACTAAAGCACGACCCGAACAATGTCGCCGCCTACTACAACATCGGTCGGGCCTATTACGAACTCAAAGAACTTGACAATGCCATTCAGTTCTACCAGAAGGCGGTAAAAATCAACCCGAAACATGCCGGTGCCTGGTACAACCTCGGCATCGCCTACCGTGACAAGGGTCAAAAAGAAAAGGCGGTCCAGGCGCTGGAACAGGCAATCGCTTTAAACCCCAACCTGTTGAGGTAACCGATGGGCTTAACCGACCTGCCAATAATCCGTTCTTTTGCCGCACTGTTTCGCCGTGCCTTTATCCGGGAGAAGCCGTTCATATGGAACCCGGGCCGTATCGGACCGCGCTTCGACTGGCTTGACTACAACCATATCCTCATTCGCGAAGGCCCCCTCAGTGGAAAGCAACTGGAACTCACCACCGAAATCCTGCCCAACAAAGCCAGCATCTACGCCGCCCTTGACGGCCAGCAGATTGGCCGGGCTTACATCGAACGCGACCCGCCGGGCGTTGGCGTCATTCTCTGGGACATCGCGGTTAAAGAAGGTTTTCGCCGCAAGGGAGTGGCTTCGATAATGACCTACTGTATCTTCCGAGAACTTCTCTCGATGCAAAAAACCGCCTTCTTTAAAATCAGGATGATGCGTTTGATGAAGCCGGGGGAAAAAAACATTGAACTTCAGAATGTCGGCATCGGCGTCATCGGAAATCGGCTCGGATTCACGCCCGAATTTAATCTTGACCGTTTACTCCGTCCCGACAACATCGTCGGTTTGGAGGTTTTGCCGGCAAAAGGCGACTTTCCCCCCAGTTTCAAAATCGTCATCAAGACATTCCCACTGGTCTTAATCGCCTTTGTCCTCGACCCGGACACAATGAAACCGGTTGACGACTTCCGCACCTATGTCCAGCTCACCAAAGATGAATCAACCATTTACAACTGGGTTCGCCGGGGACTGATTGTTATCGGCAATGGCAACTACTGGCTCCGCAGCAACGGTCTTGACCAGTTCGTAAACCACATCGCAACCGACGAGTGGGAAGCGGTTCAATTCCGTCGCAAACTGCGTGGCGTTTAGGAGGAATTCTGCCGGAAAAACTGCGCATCGACAGCCACCGTTCGATTGAAATCAACTTTAACCGTATCAGCCCGCGCATCGGCTGTGGCCTGATGCTCGCAACACTGCCGCGCTTTGAGTCGATTGACGCCCTGAACAACATAATGAACAACTACGGTTACAACCGCATCCACGCCGACAAACCGGCGCAAAAGACCCTTAGCAATTCTGCCCTTTTGAAACAGTTCTACGACAACGCCTTTATAAACAAGACACCCCTGCAGCAAAATTTCCGTTCCACCTACGGCCATCTCGAAATCTATCTCGCCTTTGACCCCAACGCGAAATCAGTCTGGTTTATATCCGACCCGCAGAATAAGATTGCCCTGATTAACTACTACCGGGATGCGGTCTCACTCGGACTTAAGGCTGACGGGATTCTGCTGATTGGCTCGACGCCGAAGTTGACGCCCGTGGGCTGGCAGAACCTGCACGACCTGCTGACACCCGAATTTTTTCAGAAATACGGACCGATTGAGCGGGTGGAGATAATGAGCCTTTTGTCCGGGGCGCGCTGGCGCCCACCTTCGCTGGGACTCGGGGTATCACTTTTGAATTTGAAGGAACTAAAGGAGGTCAGGGGCGCGGTAGAAAGGGCGCTGCGGGGCGAGGATGGAACCCGGTAAGTTGAGGCTTGTGCATCTTTTGGGTTAATGTAAACTTGTTTTATGATGTTACCGCGCATTGGTAAGCTGGATACCGAGGCGTTTGAAAGGTTTATCTTCCCGCATCTTGGTGCCGAATCGTCGCGGGTTATTCTTGGTCCCCGGCACGGCGTGGACGCTGCGGTAATTGCCCTGGACGATGCACCAGCAGGAAGCAGGAAGGTGATGGTGGTTGCCGAAGACCCGACCTTCGGTATGCCGGTTCTGCTTGATAATTTTGGCTGGGGGATTGTTCACATCTGCGCCAGTGATGTTGCCGTGATGGGCATTAAACCCCAGTTTCTTTCTATCTGTCTTCTGTTGCCACCAGAAACCGAACCGGCACTGCTTGATGGTATCTGGCGCCAGGTGGATGAGGAGTGTAAAAGGCTGGGCATCGCCATCGTAGGAGGACACACCGGTGTTTATCCCGGTATCGCCTATCCGTTGAACGGCGGCTGCACGGTGTGGGGTTTTGGTAATGAAAGCGAACTTACCCCGGCTTCAGCCGCAAGACCGGGTGATACTCTGGTGGTGACCAAGGGACCGGCGATTGAGGCAACAGCAATCCTTGCGCGGCAAGCCGAACCACAGTTAAAGGCAAAACTCGGTATCCAGCTGGTGGACGCTGCCAAGGCGCTGTTCTACCAGATGACGGTGGTGCCGGATGCGCTGCTTTGCCGGAATTATGTTCGGGCGATGCACGATGCAACCGAAGGTGGACTACTGGGCGGTGTTTATGAAATGGCGGCGGCAAGCGGCGTTGGCGTCACGGTTTATGAGGAAAGGATTGTTACCAACGACGCGGTAAAGGCGGTGTGCGGTTATTTTGAAATTGACCCGCTGGTTGCAATCAGTGAAGGGACACTCGTTGCCGCGGTGCCACCCGAAAAGGTTAATGAGTTAAAGGCGGCCGCCTGGCAAGCAGGACTGCCGCTGTATGAGATTGGTGAGTTTACAGCCGGCACCCGGCGTTTTATGCGGCGTGACGGCAAGGAGGAACCGCTACTGCCGGTTAAGGAAGACCCGTTCTGGCAGGCGTATTTTAAGGCGGTGATGAAATGAACAGTTCCCGCGAAGAGGTTCGCAACCGGCTCAGCGCTGCCGTCGCGCTTCTTGAATCTTGCCCGGAATTTGCCCGGTTGATACCGGAAGTGCGCACCAATATCGTCTTTGCACCTGTTGATGCCCGAACCCCGTCGGATATCGCTGCGGTCGATGGCCGAATCACCGTTGTCGGCGGCAAGCCCAAAGCCAGCGGGCCGGTCCAGTTTGGTGCCTCAGACCATCTTGCCCGACTGGTACTTGAATTACGCCGGTTTCAGCCCGCAATCCGCACCGCCCTCAACTTCCGCTGGAATGAACAAATACTCAGTTTTGTCGCCACCTGGGCAGCACAGCAAGGAAAAAGGCTCGGCGTGATTGACCGAACCAAAGAACCGGACACGGTAATCGGCAAAGACCGGATGTCAATCCCCTGGAAGGTTAAAGAATTGCTCGCCAGCACCGGAGGTACTGTACCCGAACTTTTTTACGAAACACGGGGCTGGGGAAAGGAACCGCTGTTTATCATCGTCGGCACCGACCCGGTAGTAATTGTGAAAGAGGTCACTGCCCTTGCCCGCGCTTATGCACAGTTTCAACCAAAATAGCGGCCGGCGTTTGGTTGCTTCTTTTCAACCGGCGTACCGCTTATTCCTCCTAATTTCGCTCGTTACCGGTCGGTTTTGCCTATCAGCGCCCTTTCTGCCGGTGGACAGCGTCAAACCGGGGATGAAAGGTTTTGGACTTTCCGTTTTCACTGGCACGCGCATCGACACCTTTCAGGTTGAGGTGCTTGATGTGATGAAAAAAATTTCCCCGCGCGGTGACCTCATTCTCTGCCGGCTTTCCGGTGCCGGGCTGGAAAATTCCGGTGTCATCGCCGGAATGTCGGGAAGCCCGGTTTATATTAATGACAAACTACTGGGTGCGGTCGCCTATGCCTGGTCCTGGGCAAAAGAACCGATTGCGGGCGTAACACCGATTCAGGAGATGCTTGACATCTGGCAAGCACAATCCGGCTCGCGCCCGCGGTCCAGAGCACCGCGCTCCAATCTACCGCACCTGCCCATCCCGATCGCCATCTCCGGTCTCAACCCGGAACTGGAACAACTGCTCACCCCGACATTGGCTGCCTTAGGAATGAAACCGGTTGCCGGCGCCAGCAACTGCGGCACAACCGACACCACCGGGTTTGTGCCGGGCGGTGTTATCGGTGTCGCGCTGATTGACGGCGATGTGCGCGCCGCGGCGGTGGGCACAATTACCTATCGGGAAGGGAACCGCATCCTGGCATTTGGCCACCCCTTCTTTCAGGGCGGCGATGTCCAACTGCCGATGACCGGTGGTGTTATTCACTCAATCCTGCCTTCATTCGCCACTTCATTCAAACTATTTTCACCCGGACCACCAATTGGCACCGTAACCCAGGACCGGGCGCCTGGTATTGCCGGCACAATCGGCACCGTGCCGCCCATGCTACCGGTTCGGGTTGTTGTCAACTCGCCAAAAACCCGCGACACTTACAACTTTCGCATCGCTATCCACGAACAACTAACCCCGGAATTTATGCCCATCGCGCTTGCCGAAGCGGTTTTACAAACCGAAGGCACCCTCGAAGAGGTAACATTAAACAGTCGCCTACTTTTACGTTTTACCGATGGCACCACCGCCCAAATCCGCCACACCTTTGCCGGCATCAACCCCGTTGTCGCCCTGCTGGAGAACACCCGCAATGAGTTGCAATTTCTGTTTGCCAACGACATCAAACCGGTTGCGCTCGAAACGGTGGAAGCAATAATAAACATCACCCCAGGACGCACCAGCGCCGAACTGATTGCCGCGGTGCCGGAACGCACCTGGGTGCATCCCGGTGAAACCCTTGCCATCTATCTTGAAATCCGGGACTATCGCGGCACCGAAACCGAACAGATTGTCAGAATACCCATACCGGCAACAACACCTCCCGGTATCATCAATGTGACCCTGACCAGCGCCGCCGAGTTCCTTCATCAGCAAATTCAGCGCCTGCCCCGACTTGCCAACCCGACATCGCTCACCCAGCTCCTAAAACTGCTTGAGGATTCCGGAAGGGAAGACGAACTGATTGTTGCCGGATTTCTTACCCAGCCGGCGCTGGCGTTAGGCGAACGCGAAATGCCCAATCCCCCGCCCTCAATTCTCCAGATTTTTTCCTCAAGTAAAAAGGGCGGTCGCACCCAGCCGGTGCCCAACAGCCTGCTCTTCAAAATTCCTGTAAAACTTAATCGGGTGATTCAGGGGTCGGTAAGTTTTGACCTGGAGGTCAAATGAAACATTTTATCACCTTAGGACTTTTTTTGTTTGTTGCTCTTGGCACAAACGCCGCAGTATGGACGACAGTTGGTACCGAAGAACTTTTCAACAACCTGGACGAGATTGAGTTCCAAAATGTCCAGTTACCGGCAACCGGTGCGATAAAACTGGCGCCCACGGTACTACCGCTCCTCACGCTTGAGGAAAACGCCGTCTGGCAGATTGTTGCCGATCGCAAAAACACCCTCTATCTCGGCACCGGTGACCAGGCAAAACTTTTCCGTTACTCGGTTTCGGGCAAGCGCCTCGATTCGCTCTGGTCCGGCGCCGAAGGCGCCATCACCGCCCTGACCACGGGCGCGGACGGAACGGTTTACTGGGGAACAACACCGGAAGGGAACATCTACCGCCTTTATCCCGGTGCCGGGGTCGAACTGTTGACCACCACCGAAGCGACCTTCATCTTTGCCCTTAGCGCGGCGCCCGACCGTTCCCTGCTCTGTGCCACCGGTCCTGAGGGCAAACTTTTCCGTGTGTTCCCCGACCGCCGAAAACAGGTTTTGTTTACCGCCCCTCAGGCACACCTCACCACCCTGCACTGGCTCAAAGAAGGCAAAGAACTGCTCATCGGCACATCGCCCGATGGTATCGTTTACCGGTTAACCATCCCTTACGGTTTCGCCCGCGCCTCGGTTACAACCCTTTACGACACACCATTAAACGAAATCCGCGCCTTAGCCAGCGACCGAATCGGAAACATCTATATCGCGGCAAATCCCGACGACAATTCGCAGCCGGCGGTCTTCTGCGTTGATACCAGCGGCATCCTGCGCTGGAAGTGGAACTGCCCGGACTCGGTGATTTTTAACATCCATTATGCGGCGCACCAACTCTATGTCCTGACCGGCAATCGGGGTATCGTTTATTCCCTTGACTCCATTGGCAACCCGACCCTGCTTGCTCGGCTGGACGCCCGCCAGTTAATCGCCCTTTTACCCCAGAAAGACAACCTCTACATCGGCACCGGCAACCCTTGTCAACTCTATCGCCTCTTTTCCTTTTATGCCGATTCCGGATTCATCACCAGTTTGCCCTTTGACCTCGCCAACCCGGCACGGTTTGGCCGCCTTGACCATTTCGCCCGCATTCCCACCGGCACCGAAATAGCCTTCGCCACCCGCTCGGGCAATGCCGAAAAACCCGACTCAACCTGGAGCCCCTGGCAACCAGCCACCGGCAAAGTCAACTCTCCCCCGGGCAGATTCCTTCAGTGGCGGGCAAACCTGTTTACCCGCTTTCCTAACGTTAGTCCGGAACTGGAACGGGTGGACATCTACTATGCGGCGGTCAACCGTCCCCCCTTGATTTCCCAACTGGAAATCGCTCCCCTGTCAGAATCCGCCGCCCGCAAAGGCAATGCCGAACCCCGCCGCACCGTATCCTGGTCCGCCTCAGACCCTGATGGCGATTCGCTTACCTTTCAGTTGTTCATTCTGCCCGCCGACACCGGCGCGGCAACACCCAAAACATTGGGGCAAAAAATTGCCCAGGACCTGACCGAAACCCGTTACGAACTTGACACCCGTACCCTGCCCGATGGCTGGTACCGGCTACGCCTTGTCGCCTCGGATTGCGGCGACCGCCCGGCAACCTCTTGCCTGACCAGCGAGCGGCTGACGCCGATTTTCCTTATCGACAACACCCCACCCCAGATTGTCGGATTAAAAATTGAATCGAGCCCCCCAACCCAATCAACCGCTCTTGTCCAGTGGAAGGTTATCGATGCCCTCTCGCCGATTGTCGCCTGCCGAATCTCGCTTAACGCCGGGCCCTGGCTGCCGCTCGAACCTCGGGATGGGATTTTCGACTCGCCGCAAGAACTCTTCTCCCATTCTGTTTCCCTCGCACCCGGCACCAACACCATTGCGATTTGGGCAGTTGATGCCAGCGGCAACTCAACCACCGCCCGCACCTTTTTCAACCGCTAAACCGCACCCGGCTGCTTGCGATTAATTGCCATCCGGCGCCGACCAGCGTCCCAATTCAAACTGATACCCTGTCCTTTACCTAAAATAAACAAAAACCCACCATAATCTTAATTTCCCATACCATCCTGGATACTACCCCGGGGATGGGTAGGGAAAATTGGTCCTTCGCAAATTAAATCATCAAAATACAGAGGGTTATGTTATTGACTACAAAGATGCCCGTTATACTTTAAAGTATAATTACCCGCCGTGCCGAGCCCAGCGCAAAATCCGCTTTTCGCCCCCCGCCCGGTTCAGGGTGATTGCCCATAAAATTTCTGCACTCTTTATCGCTTCGGCTACTGTTTAAATGGTCAACCCCAGGTGCCGAAACGCCCGTTCCAGCCGCGTCACCTCCTGATGATGCGTCATATCAAGGTGTAACGGTGTCACCGAAATGTATCCGGCGTAAACCGCCTCAAAATCCGAACTCGGGGTCGGGGCAAAACCCATCTCGCCATCAATCGTCCAACAAACACCGCCGTCCGGTAAACGCTCTTTGACCGCCATATCCCGGTAAATTCTTTTACCCAGCCGGGTCACCTTCACACCGCGCACCGGTTCTGCCGGTACATTAACATTTAGCAGACACTTTTTCGGAAGCAACCCGTCCAGCAGGAGCGGCACCAGGGCTCTTAAAAACTTTAGCGCCGGCTCCCGATTTAAACCCGCCTTTAGATAAGAAACCGCCACTGCGGGCACGCCGAGCAGTGCGCCCTCAATCGCCGCTGCCACCGTCCCGGAATACAGTACATCATCCCCCATATTGGGACTGTCATTGATGCCGGAAATCACAAGGTCAATATCCCTTTTCAAAATTCCGTGATGGGAAATCAGAACACAATCGGTCGGTGTTCCGTACACCGCAAACCATCCCGGACGCAACTGCCGCACCTGGATTGGCTTACGCAGAGAAAACGAGTGGCTCGCGGCCGATTGATTGACCGCCGGTGCCACGACAAACCGGCGTCCTAACCCCCGCAGCCCGTCGTAGAGCTCCTTAAGCCCCGGTGCCTTGATGCCATCGTCATTGGTGACCAGAATCAACGGTCTTTTCTCTTTCATATCTTATCGGATTGAAATCTTATCCTCTGAATCAAGCAAAGTCAAATCAACAAATCGAATTTGTCTTACAACCTATCATTGCGTTGCAAAAATTTTCCTGATGTGTAAACCGTCCCTTATCCGCTTGACTTTATCACTACCCCGATTAAAATTGCAAGATGCTGGGTGGCGTAGCTCAGATGGCAGAGCAGTGGAATCATAATCCACGGGTCAGGGGTTCGATTCCCTTCGCCACCATTAACAAAACGTAAACGGAACCGGTGGTGCGGTTGATTATCTTAACTAAAAACGGTTTGCGGGACCCGCGGGTCCCGCTTTTATTTTAAAAGGAGGCGCAATGGGTTTAAAAGAAACCAAGTCAAAGTTCATCTGGATGAACGGCAATTTCGTTCCCTGGGAGGACGCCCGCATCCACATCTGCTCCCATGTTATTCACTATGGCACCGGAGTATTCGAGGGGTTACGTTGCTACAACACACCTAAAGGTCCGGCGATTTTCCGGCTCCAGGACCATACCGAAAGACTTTTCAACTCGGCAAAAATTTACCGCATGGAAGTACCGTTCACAAAAGAACAAATCAACCAGGCAACTGTGGAACTGATTAAGAAAAACGAACTCGACGAATGCTACATCCGGCCGATTGTCTACCGCGGCTACCAGGAACTTGGTGTCAACCCATTTACCTGCCCCGTAGAAGTCGCCCTGATAACCTGGAAATGGGGTAAGTACCTCGGGCCCGAGGCGCTGGAACAGGGGGTAGATGTGATGGTATCTTCCTGGAACCGAATGGCACCCAACACATTCCCGGCGATGGCGAAGTGTTGCGCCAACTATATGAACTCCCAGTTGATTAAAATGGAGGCGCTCACCTATGGCTTTGTTGAAGGCATCGCCCTTGATGTCTCGGGTTTCGTGTCTGAAGGCTCGGGCGAGAACATCTTTGCGGTCCGTAAGGGAGTTATCTACACACCACCGCTCCATGCCACCATCCTTCCCGGCATCACCCGTGACACCGTCATCACCCTTGCCCGGGAACTGGGTTACGAGGTCCGGGAAACCAGTATGCTGCGCGAATTTCTCTACCTTGCCGATGAACTGTTCTTCACCGGTAGCGCGGCGGAAGTAACCCCGATTCGCTCGGTTGACAAAATTCCCATCGGCACCGGCAAATGCGGTCCGGTGACCAAGCGCCTCCAGGAAGAGTTTTTTGCCCTGATTGAAGGTAAAAGAGCCGACCGCTACAACTGGCTGACCTTTGTAAAGTGAAGATCGCCCTCGGCGCCGACCACCGCGGCTACAAACTCAAAGAACAATTGAAACAGTATCTCCAGCACCTGGGCTATACGGTTATCGACACCGGTCCTGACACAGCAGAAAGGGTTGACTATCCCGACTACGCCCTTGCCGTGGCACAACTGGTGGCAAAAGGTAAAGCGTCCCGCGGTATTTTGATTTGCGCCACCGGCATCGGGATGTCAATCACCGCCAACAAACTGCCCCGGATTCGTGCCGCCCTCTGCACCAGTGTCAAGATGGCACGCCGGTCCCGGGAACACAACAACGCCAACATCCTCTGCCTTGGTGCCGACCTTCTCAACTTGGAACAGGCAAGAAAAATGGTCCGCGTCTGGTTAACAACCGACTTCGCCCGCGGTCGTCACAACCGCCGGTTGAGAAAAATCAGCGCTATCGAATCAGCGCTGCAGCGCGATAAGAGAAATCAAGATTGACGCGGTAGGAATACCCACCGCGGAAAGAATCGTAGCGTAATCCTGCCACCACTTTACCGTATAACGGGGCACCATCACGATATCGCCCGGTTCCACGGTTGGATTGCCTTTACCAGAAATTCGTTTACCCTGCCGGAGAATCCACATCCGGGAAATATGCCCGTACTCGGTTGGACCACCTGCCTGTCCGATGTAATCGGCAACTCTTAGATTGGGGGTGTACAGAAACGACCCGGGATTGTTCACCTCACCTTCCACATATACATAACTGTTTATCGGCGGCACAACCAGAATATCGGCGTTAACCATCTCAATGTTCTGCGTCGAGTCGCCGGCAAACAAAACCTCGTGCAGGTTGATTGGGATCTTTTGCCGGGCGCCCGAACCACCCAGGACCAGCCGTTCGATATAACAGTTGTGTAAATCCGCCCAAGGTGTAACACCACCCGCCTTGCGCAGAATGTCAAACACCCGTTCTCCCGGCTTCAACTCGTAAGTGCCTTCACTCATCCGTTCCTTTTCTGTGGTGAGCGCCGATGCTCGAATCCGGTACTCCCCCCGGCCAAAAATCGCCCCGCGCACCGTGACCAACCCTTCAACCGGCGGCACATATATCACATCACCCGATTCGATGAACGGATTGGCATTGAGGTCTCCCTCCTGTTCAAACCGTTCAATATCCACCTTGGCAAAAGGCAGACCGCCGCGCAAAAGCATAATATTAGTTTTAGAACCGAGCGGCGAAAGCCCGCCCGCCCGGGCAACAACTTGAGAAACGCGCTCCACGGGCGATGCGTTGTAAGCACCCGGATACTGCACTTCGCCCGTAACAAACACAATCGCCGAACGCAAACCGACCAGCGTAAGTTTCACCGTTGCACCCTTAAAATACCGCTGGAAAACCTTCGTCATCGTATCCTGCGCCTGCCTTAAAGATAGCCCGGAAACGGTAATTGCATCCACCACATCAACCGTTGTTCCCTGGCCCACATTGCTCGTTGCAATACCGGTTAAAGGCATATTGATGGTAATTTTGCCCTCATAGGTAACCGCGCTCTGATACGAGTAAGTCACGCTACCGGCAACCGTCACCAAAAGCCGGTCCCCAGGCATCAAAATGTACTTGTCAGAAATGATTGGGCTCTCCACGCCCACCAGACTGGGTAACGGCGAAACCCCTGATTGCGTAATCCCCGGAATATTGACACCACCGATACCGGAAAAAACCGCTGAGCCGACATCCTGAGTCCAGCCCGCACCAATCACCAGAACCGAAATCAGTAACGCCTTTTTAAACACGCTGGATTGTAAAACCATATTTTCGGTTTGTCAACAATTGACTCACCGCACTTGCCAGTTTAAACAGCGCAATCAGACCAACCGCACCAATCACCCCAGCAATCGGCAAAACCCCAAGCGCCATCACAAATCCACCAGCCGCACCACCCGCCCAATCAAGAACCGTTAAATAACCGGCGCGCCGCGGCTCATCCATCGTCGTTAACTCCTCGCTTGTCAAAGCAAACTGTCCGCCTAAACAGCCCCCCACCACCAGAACGAGCAAGAAGAAAACCACCTGCCCGCCCCCTTTTACCAGAAACCAGACCGCACCTGTGCTGGTCAGTATTATCAAATCGGCCAGCGCAAAAAATGCACCGGGCCGGTTTTGAAACCTCTGTTTCACCAGCCCGGCACCAAGCACGGTGCCGAAAATGAACGACGCCAGAAGCAGCGCCACCCCGGTATATACCGAACCAAATCGGCTCGAATAAACAAATATCGTCAACAGTGAGATTCCGGCGCCCGCAAACCCCGAAGTAAAAATACCCAGTCCCCGTGCCGGAGCAACTCGCTGCGTTTTTCTTCCCCATAAAACCACGCCCAACACCGCGCTAAGAAGAAAACCAACTACGGGCAAAATAAATCTTCTCAATGTGTTGGGCAACGCACCGTAAAAACGGCTGAACCCCGGAGAAGAACGCTGGTGCTCCAAAACCATATTGAGAAACAACTCCCTGGGAACAAGGTCGGTGTTAGGTGGGGCAACGGTCAATTTTCTCTTCACTGTCGCCTGGCGAAATGGGTTCAGCAAACCAGCAAGGTAATCAGGTGTTAATATGCGCGTGTCCATTCCCATCCGCTCCCAGCGCGTTACCACACTGTCTGGCGAAGTTACCAACCTTTCACCGGCAACAAGCAACGGAAAGTCCAGCGCGAGCAACTCCGTTTTCGGAAACACCTGGCAAAGCGTTCCGTAGCGCGTTTTCAAAACCTCAAGCGCTGCCGGCTGCAGCCCTTCAGCCGTTCCCGGAGTTCTGGTGGCTAAAATCCCATCCGCCTGCAACCTGCTCCGGCACAACCGGAAAAAATCCCGGGTAAACAGCCGATTGGCACCAAGGTTTTCTGGTGCCGCGTCGGTGATTATGATACAGTCAAAACTGTCAACGGTGGTTTTGAGAAACTGCCGGGCATCAAGGGCTACCACCTTAACTCGGGGGTCAGCAATTTCCTCTGCTACCACCCTGCCACCGGTGCGCCGCGCCTCGTCAATTAACCACCGGTCAAGAACAACCATCTGGACATCGGTTACCGGCCATTTGAGAATTTCGGCCACGAGACCCCCTAAACCCATTCCTAAAATTAGGACCCGTTGCGGTGCCGGATGCAACAAAAGAGGCATGTGCGCCAACTCCTCCACACCGCTCACATCCGGATTCGGCACCATCAGCGCCACGCTGCCATCATAAAGCAGTTGCCGTTGCCCTTCGCGCTCTACGGTCACCAGTTTAGCATAAGGCGAATCCCGCACGCCGAGCACCCGCTGCCCCTGCCAAGTTTGCTCCCACAGCCATCTCTCGCCCTCCATTCCTATTGGCAAAAAATAAAGCAAGCAAACGCCCCCGCCCAACGCCAGAACACCTTCTATTAGCGACCGGCGCTCCACTATTACAACAACGCCCAGTACCCCCATCAACACCGCACCCATCAGCGCAACAATTCCCAAATTGGGAACCCGGGATAAAAGCCCAAAGTAAAGGACAACCGCTGTCAATACCGTGCCCAGTCCTTCGTAAAAGTACACCCTTGCCACCACGCTCCGTTCTTTACGCAAAGCGGTACCGAGGACAAACAACGCCCCATGAGTTGCTCCGGGTAAAAACACCACAAGTAGCGTAATAAGGAAAAGGGCTTGCAGGCTTAAATTCTCGCCGGGGAGGAGCCCGAGTAACCGCCGGGAATAAACCACCAGCGCACTCGCTGCCGTTGAACTCAAAGCCGATACAAAACCGAAGACGGGCAGTAAGTATTTCCGGGCAGCAAGACGTGTCGCCCGTTGGCTGAACAACAAGGCGCCCAGCCCCTCACTTAAAAGCCAGATACTGAGAAAAACACCGCTTGACACCTCATTTCCGGCAAAAGCCGCCAGAAGTTCCCGCAGAATTACCACCTGGGCGGCGAGTCCGAGCCCGCCAACCGCCATCATTATCACGGGCATCTTAGAAACGGCTCGGCACCAGCCTTTTAATGAAGCAAGCAGCCTTTCTTCTCGTACTCCTGAAACAACCGGCCCCAGCCGGTTTCCTGCCGCCAGCGCTCAAAAATCTTTCGCTCCTTCAGTGGCCAGTGTACGAAGTCGTGATTAAACTCCGAGATAAAAATCGGGATGTTCACCAGCCAGGTGCGGAATATCAACTTTTGCAACACCCGGGTGGGTCCGTACCAGGAGAGCCAGCCCAAAAAACGGTGAAAAGAAACACCAACCTCAAAATGCCAGTTCTCCTGCGAAATGTCATCACCGACAATTTCAATCTCTTTGACATCGCCCACACCCAGACCCTGCTCATGCGCCAGCCGGATGTACTTAATCGCCATCGGGTCAAAACCCATCATCTTTGCCGCAACCGCATCAATCGCCACTTGGTCCGCCGATGCTAAAATAACATTCTTCACGACCGGTTTGACCGTTCTTGGTCCTGGACCGTTGCCCGCGGTTGTGCCGTCCATCACCGCAAAAATGCCCGGGTGAATCTCCTTTTGAATCGCCAGCAGGTCAACCAGCGTCTCGTGAATCCAGGTGTGGGTGTAATGCCGGTGCGTAGACAAAAGCCCGCCGAAGGCGTTTTTCATCGCACCGGTGGTTGTGGTGTAGATATGGCACTTCACCGTCGGCAGGTGAACGATATTCTTGCCGATGAAATAGTCGGGAATCCGCAGACCTTCCGGGTAGATATGGTTTAGCGCCAGCATTTTTGCCTTGGGTGTAAACGGAATCCACTTCATATCGCTTTCCTTGAAGTTGTACCGCACCGGAATCCCGCACCGCTGAAAAATCGGCACATAACGATTCAGGTCCTCACCCTTATGCGTGTCAATAACCACCGTCTTATTCTGGACAACAACCAGGTCGTCATACCCCAGTTTCCTTAACCCGACAATTGTGCCTTCCAGTTGCCAGGGGGTCGTATTTGCCCCGGGCATCGGATAGTGCCAGGAGATGTTGTCCTTGAGAATTGTTGTCACGCCGGGCTTTAAAAACTTATCCGCCTCCGCCATTTTAATCAAGCGGACATAGTCATCCAGCACCGTTTCCGGCTTGGTAAAAAGAACCGCAACCTTTGAACGACTAACCATCAAAATTATTATACCCGAGGAAGACGCTAAGGCAACACCAGCACCCGGCGTCCCGTCGAAGAGAAATATATCCCACTTCTCAGTTGCTCCCACTGGGAAAACCGTACCCTTCGTCCGGCCGCATCGAAAACACCATCAGATACCTCACCGGGCAAAAATAGGTTTCTGGCGTCCCCACGCCTCAGCCCGGTTTCACTCGCTTCCACCCCTGCCCTCATCTGTGCTTCTCGCTCCGTAGCATCACTCTCCAGCGCCAGCCGGGCACAGGTTACCGCCATACTCACATTCATCCGTGCCGCCGGTACACCAGCGATTGCCCTGGTCACTACCTCGCGCACCGCCGGCTCGAACTTTGCCAGTGCCGTCCACATCTCCAGCGCATAAACGGTATCAATGCCACCCGAACCATTGACAAATCGGCGTAAAACAAACCGCTCGCTATGCCGGTCCTTCACCAATTTCCACAAACTCCGCCCCATCCGCTCCAAATCCTGTTCCTGAAATACAAACCCGCGCGCCACCGCCTCGAGCGCCAATGAGATATCAAGATTCGCATGGGCAATATCCTCCCAGCGTGGCTTGCCCGCCTGATGACCCCAGACAAAACAGTCGTTCTCCAAATCAAGAATCAAATTGTCGCGGAACGCCTTTGCCATTGACTCGGGCACCTGCTCATAAAACCAATCGGGCAGGGAAAATTTACCGGGCTGATAAAATGGCGCGCGCCGAATATCACTGAACACAAGAATTAACTCACCCATACTCAACGCCTGGTTCCATGGTAGATTCTCCCAGCCACCAAAATGTTCCAGATCTTCGCCCGTGCCGCGCGCTGCCTTCCAGTTGATAAACCACTTGGCAAGCACCTGTCGTTCAACCGCCAACTGATAAACCCGCGCCTGTTCCCAAAACCTCAACCTTAAACCTGGGTTCTCATAAACCATCAGCACAAAACGCGCCAGCGGCAGGCAGATAACCGCATCATGCACGAAATACTCCTGATACCGCCCTTGAGGGTCGTAAACGGTAGTCCCCCAACCCAGAAAACCGTCCTGGTAACCCTGCCAGTAAGTTACTCCTTCCGGTACATCCCGCATTAACCGCACAATCGAATCAGCGTGTAACACAAACCGCTCCAGCCACAGCGTATCACCGGTTGCCGAAAAAAGATAAAGATAGGAACGCAGAATTGGTGCCTCAAACCAGGCGAGATTTGCCGAATTTGGACTCCTCAACGCCCGCATCTCGTTCACGCTGTGCCAGATGGAAAAACGCTCAACCCAGTCACCTTTAGAGAAAAACCCCGTATTCGAGAGACCGCTACCGACTACCAGTAGCACCAGTCCGAATAAAGTTGTCCCTGTCCAGTACCTGGACCCGAAAAAGAACCCACGCACCTTAGCCTCCTGAACAACTCTCCCCCGGCCTCAGGTTTATAAAAAGGTAACGGCGGTAGTAATAAAACACGGTATAAGACCGCCGTTGTTATTTACTGTGCCACCGTGCTTTCCCTTAGCCTCGGCTAAATTATATATCAAATTCGTCCCCGGTCAACGCCGCCGAAATTAAAAAACTTTTTGATTGCCAAAATGTAAAAAAGTGCTAATCTAAACTGATGATGAAATCCACTACCGCACTACTTTTCTTCGTCATTATTTTTCAAACCAGCATCCAGGGTGTTGAATGGGACCCCGTCGTCCGTCTCACAAACAACCCCCAGAGTCAGGTCCTTGGCTACAGTTATCAGCGTAGTATCACGGTTGACCCAAGTAGAAATGTGTGGGTTTTCTGGCTCGACTACCGGAGTTCACCAAACCAAATCTGGTACCGCAAATTTGAATGGGCAAGTGGCAGATGGCTGCCGGAAGCGCAGCTCACTGCATCCCCCGTCAACTGTTTTAAACCTTCGGCAACCAGCGACCGAACCGGTAATATCCATCTGGTTTGGCACACCGAACTCTATCCGTCAAAGGGCATCTGGTATAAGAAGTTTGATGCCCAACAAGGACGCTGGCTTGCCGACACTCTTCTTGAATCGGCAGTCTATAGTATAAAAAAATATCCGATGGTGGCTACGAAGCCCAACAGCGAAGAAATTCACATCGTCTGGTACGGAAGTCCAGACACCGGAGGCGTACCCCAGGTTTTCCATAAACAGTTCCAACCCGACACCGGCTGGTTACCAGCAGAGCAGATTACCAGTTACCCTAACACCCACTCCGCGGCAACAGCTGCTGTAGACAGCCTCGGCAACCTGTGCGTTGTCTGGATAGGAAGGGACTTCAACAACTCTTCTGATCAGGCGTTCTGCCGGCGCCGCATCGACGGCGTCTGGTCCGACATCGAACTTATTTCCGAATTCGCGGGCACATACCAGCAAACATCGCCTGCTGTTGCCGCCGGTACTACAAACAACTTCCACATCACCTGGGCAGGAACCAACTCCTCTACATACTATTCACGGATTTTTTACCGCCAACGCACCCCGGAAGGCTTTACCCCAATCTTTACTGTAAGCCAGGGTTTGCAATTTGAGCAGGGAAGCCCGTCCATCTCCTGCCGGCAGGAAAATGAATGCCATCTGGTCTGGCGCGGGAGAACCGCAACCCCTCCTAGTCCTTATCAACTAATCTATGCCTCCTGTGACTCTCTTGGATACTGGACGCCACCCGAACTATTGACCGCACTGACAAATGGCGATGTCGACCAGCCAGCGATTGTTTGCGACGCCGGTCGTGGTTTGCATATCGTCTGGCAGGACGAAAGTTCTAACAACCTTGACCTGTACTACCTTTACGGCCAAATCCCGGAACTGGCGGTTGGTGAAACAACCTGCCCTGTCCCCACAACCGTTCATACCCTTGCCACCTTGTTACGCTCTTATTCTCTATTTGGCTCTGGCTCCCGGCCCGAGATTTACGATGCGCTGGGCAATAAGTTAAGGACCCACAATTTGCCTTCAGGTGTTTATCTCATCAAACAGCCTGATTCTCGAACCGGCAAATTTCAAAAACTAATCGTTATCTCTGGTGCTAGATAACACGGCGCGCAACCGATTGACCGCAGCCATTGCTGCGGGCATAAGCTCCTTTCTCACGCCCTTTATGAGTTCGTCGATAAACATCGCCCTGCCCGCACTTAGTCAAGAGTTGCATCTTAATGCGATTGCTCTGGGTTGGGTGGCGAACATCTCCCTTTTGAGTGCCGGTATCTTCCTTGTACCCTTCGGAAAGCTGGCAGACATAGTTGGTCGCAAACGCATCTTTACCCTTGGCTTGAGTTTGTACTCAGTGGCGTCCCTTCTCGGTATGATTGCCCATAACCCCGGGCTTTTACTCATTGCCCGATTTCTTCAAGGAATGGGTGGGGCGATGGTTTTTGGAACCGGCGTCGCCATTCTCACTTCGGTTTATCCCCCGGCGGAAAAAGGCCTCGCCCTCGGCATCAACACCGCACTGGTTTATACCGGACTTTCTGTTGGCCCATTTCTCGGCGGAATAGTTACCCAGCACCTTACCTGGCGGGCAATCTTTGCCCTGAATTTACCCCTGAGCCTTGGCGCCCTACTTATCGTCCTGTTTGGTCTTAAGGGTGAATGGGCAGAAGCGCGCGGGGAAAAGTTTGACCTGATTGGTTCCTTGATTTACGGTACCGGACTCCTGCTCTTGATGTTCGGATTCACCCTTTTGCCCAAAGGTTATGCGGTGCTGTTGATCGGCACCGGGCTATTGGCAGTGGTCGGATTCGTAATTTGGGAGCTAAAACTAACAAACCCGGTTTTCCCGTTTCGGCTTTTTCGCGGTAATTTAATTTTCACATTCTCCAACCTTGCCGCCCTCATCAACTACGCCGCGACCGCCGCAGTCGGTTTCCTCTTGAGTCTTTATCTCCAGTATATAAAAGGGCTAACGCCTCAATCAACTGGCCTCTTACTTGTAAGCCAGCCGGTGGTAATGGCGCTTTTCTCGCCCCTTGCGGGACGATTTTCCGACCGCATTCAACCCCGACTCATCGCCTCAATTGGAATGGCGATTTCAACACTCGGTTTATTCCTCTTCTCATTCTTAACCACGACAACCGATTTGCGGCTTCTTATTGCCGGTCTGGTTCTCGTTGGGTTGGGCTTCGCTCTGTTCTCGGCGCCCAATACCAATGCGGTGATGGCTGCAGTTGGCTCCCGGCATTACGGCATCGCCTCAGCAACCCTGGGCACGATGCGGCTTTTAGGTCAAATGTTCTCGATCGGACTGGCACAGATGCTCATCGCCCTGTTTGTCGGTCCTGTCCGGTTAAGTACTACCAATCATACCGGACTAATTTTAACTGTACGGGTTGCGTTCATCATTTTCAGCGCACTGTGCGGCGCGGGAATTCTTGCCTCTCTCGCCCGGGGTAAGGTTAACGCTGGCGCCGGAACCGTAGCCGGGTAGTAAGAACCAAATCGCTGGAGAAAAACCGGGCGGCGATGAAAATCGCGCCACCAGAGAAAATTGTCATGTAAACAAGACCACCAATTATCAAGGGATAGTTGCCGAACAATATCGCCTGCGGAATCAGAAATGGATAGGAAAAGGGGATGAGAAAGAGCAAAATTTTCAGGGGCAGCGACAGCGTTTGGATGTTAAAGAACATCGTGAAGAAGTAAGGCAAAAGACAGAGCATCATCAATGGCGTCAATGCCGCCTGCGCCCCACGGGCATCTTCCGACAAAAGCGCCAGCAAGGTTGCCAGGGCAAGTGCGGTAACAATCGCCAGAAACAGGGTGACACTCAACAGAAAAATCGCCTCCGGGCTCAAGGTCAATCCCAACCGCACCGCGATCGAAATATCCAGAGTTCGGCTGGGTACCCCTTCGGCAAATGCGGTACTATAATACCCCAGTGCCAGCATAAACATTAGCGAAAAAACCACCGCCACCACCAGTGCACCGAGCATCTTGCCGACGACGATTGCCACCCGGTTGATGGGCACGGTAAGAAGTGTCTCCAGCGTTTTATTCTCCTTTTCTTGACCGATGGATGCGGCAAGCGTCTGACTGGCATACAAAAGCACCAGCAAAATAATCAGCGGTATGATGAAGGTCTGCGCCAGCGCCATTCCCTGCACCGCTTCCGCACTACCGGCTGCCATCCGGTCTCGGAGAATTACAAACTCGCTGGTCTGGATAGGATTCTGTATGTTCTCGCCCGGGATATCGGGTAAAAGCCGCTTGAGGTTATATTCCGTCAGTTCGGAATTAATTCGGGCAAAAGCCGTCTTCACCTGCATACTGCGCATCGTCTGGGTAAAAGAGAAACCCTTTAAAATGGTGTAGGCTTCAATCAGCACCGGCTGGAACCGGTCAATTCGATAATCAAGGCTTTCCGGCAGCACAAGTAAAGGGGAAAACCCGTCTTGCTGTGCCTGCTTCCAGGCTTGTTCTTTTGTCACATTGGTAACGGTCACAGAAAAATTTTCCTCTTTCAGCCGGCGGATAATTGTATCGGCAAATTGGGATGAGTCCGGGACAACAACCAGTACCGGCTGGGGTGCATTTACCTTTGTTCGCTCCCCGCGCAGCGCCCGCCCGATAAACAGAAAAATCACCAGTACCGCAATAAATGGGGTTAAGGTTCGTAAGGTTAAAAGTTCCCGCACCTCTTTCCAGACAAGATTGGCGATTATCCTCATCAATCCGCCTTGAGAAACACCTCTTCAAGGTTTTGTGCCGCCCAGCGCACCTTCAGCTCTTCAGGCGAGCCCAGGGCGATGAGCCGCCCCTGTCGCAAAAGTGCAACTCGTTCCGAAAGAAACTCAACCTCCAGCATATTGTGCGATGACAGTAGAATCGTTGTTCCCTGGGCAGCAAACTCCTTAATCCTCTGTCTAATTACCATCGCGTTCTCAACATCCAGTCCCGATGTCGGCTCGTCAAGAATCGCCAGTTTTGGGTTACTCATCAGCGTCCGGGCTAAGAGCAGTTTCCGCGTCATACCTTTGGAGTAGGTTCTTACTTTGTCTTGAATCCGGCGCCCCAAATCGGCAATCGCCACCGCCCGTTCTACCAGTTTGTCCCGCGCCACCGTGTCCGCGGCGTAGAATGTCGCCATAAACCGCAAATAGTCAATCCCAGAAAGGTTCCGATACGCCCCTGCCTCTTCGGGCAGATAACTCACCAGTCGCCGCACCGCTAGCGCCTCTTTCACCACATCCCGGCCAAAGACCTCAACCCGGCCTTGACTCGGTTTCAGCAGGGTCGCAATCACCCGCAAAGTCGTGGTCTTACCCGAACCGTTCGGGCCGATGAGCCCAAAAACCTCGCCCGGTTTAATGTCAAATCCAATGCCGTCCACCGCCCGCAACGCGCCGAAGTCCCGAACCAAATTTTGGACGACAACCGCCCGATCCATAGCCGATGATAACCAAAAAAACACGGCTGGTAAATAAAACCCGTTACAATTCACATTACTGCCCAACAGTTGCTTTACTTGACATTCAAATTTTTAGTGCTACTATTTTTGAAAAAGTAACACGAAGGGAGTAAAGTATGGCATGCTTTCTTGTCCCCGCTGCTGCCGCAACGGCAACAACCGTTCTGCAGCGTAAAATACCGCAACGATTGCACCCAGAGTGGCTCAATTCGCTCCTCTGGGGTGGCGTGGCGATGCTCGCCGTTGAGCACATCGCCCATCAGGAGGTAGTTCCCTATCCGCCGTTTTTAACCGCGATGAAAAACCCCGGCGACATCCCTGTTATGCTCAAAGAGATGGTCACCGTGGGCGGTACAATGACCCTCGCAATCTTTGCCCTGTGGCTGATAATGGTCTGGATTGCCAGTCGAACGGTAAGCACAACTAAAACCGGAGCAAGGCGATGGACTGGCTGACCACGACACTCATCGCCGCAATTCTTTCCACCCTGTTATATTGGCTATTCCGGGGCCGGTTCAAGTTGGGGTTGTTAAGCTTGATGCTCTGGGGTGGGGCGGTGATGATTCTTGTCGACCATATCCTTGGCTATGAAGGCGGCCCTTTTTTCGCAGCCCGGACCGACGGTCTGATTAAAAACGGCGCTGTACTGGGCATCGTGATGCTCGGACCGGTGATTTTATTCTGGCTGGGCGCCCTTTTGCTAAACCGGAGGCGTTGAGATGGGCAAAAGAAAAGAAGCCGAACGCTTCGGCGTCTCCTTTGAACCGGACCTGCTGGCGCAGTTTGACCGGGAAATTGCCCTTGCCGGTTACGAATGCCGGTCCGAAGCGCTGCGGGACCTGGCGCGGCAGTGGCTCTCCCAGCGGCAACTGAAACGGGGTACAGGTCCGGCAGTGGGTGCGGTCGCCTTTATATTCAACCATGAGCGCCGTGAGGTATCGCGCCGCCTCACCCATCTGGGCCACAAATTCCATGCCGCCGTTGTCACAACCGTCCATATCCACCTTGACGAACACAACTGCCTTGAGGTCCTTATCCTGCGCGGTAAGGCAGAAGAGATTCAACGCATTGCCGACCGGATGCGGGCCTTAAAGGGAGTTCAGCAGGGAGGACTCGTTTTACTAGGATTGTCTAAAAACAAGGAGGTAGAAGCATGAAATTTACCTTAATAATCATCAACCTAATATTCGGTACGCTAAATGCGGCACCGAGCGATTCCGTGGTGTTGACCCTACCCGAAGTTGTCATCACCGCGGAACGGGTGCCCCATCACATCCGCGACCTTGCGGCATCGGTCAGTGTCGTAACCGGTGAACAGTTGCGTTCCTCTGGTGCCCGCACCGCGACCGATGCCCTTAGTATGTTGCCCGGCGTCTTCGTCCAGCGCACAGGCCAGTTTGGTAGAACCGACATCGACATTCGGGGAGTGGGTGACAAAGGCACCCAGATTGCGGTCTTGATTGATGGCCGACCCGAAAAGATGTCGCTCTTCGGCTGCACCGTTACCCACACCCTGCCTCTAAACAATGTGGAACGGATTGAACTGGTGCGCGGTCCGCTTTCCGCGCTCTACGGCTCCGATGCGCTGGGCGGTGTTATCAACATCATCACCCGCAAAGCCACCAAACCGCTTGACCTCAACGCCCAGCTTGCTTACGGCTCATTTAAAACATTCCAATCGCGCCTCAGTGCAGGTACCCGATGGCAAAATGGCCACACCCTCATCTCTTTTGCAAAAGACATCTCTGAAGGTCATCTGCCCAACTCCCAGTACAACGGCAACGATATCGCGCTCCGCGCTGGTTACAACTTCTCCCCAGCATTCGACTTGGACTTCAGCGGTAAGTACTTTACCGGCGTCAAACATGAGCCTAAAAAAGCAACCGACCCTGATACATTAATCGCAACCGGCTGGAACCAGTATAGCCGCGGCGGGCTTGACTTAACCCTTGGCCTCCGGCAGAAGATAAATGGCATCTTCAAACTGTACCGCAACTTTGGTGAGCATCAGTTCGATCCTAAAGACGGCTGGCACTCAACTGACTACACCAACGGCGCGCTCTGCCACCTTCACCACCGGTTTGCCTTTAACAATCTCGTCCAGGGTGGCGTTGAGTTTAAAAACCTCGGCGGGACCTGGATTAAATCAGACACCAGTAAACCCTCCTGGTCCCGCAACCAGTTTGACATCTTCCTTGCTGATGAACAGACCATCGGGCCCTTCATTGCAACCCTTGGTGCCCGCTTCGCGCGTGACAACATCTCGGGCAACGCCTTTGCCCCCAAGTTCGGCTGTGTGGGCAAAACCCCCTTTGGCACCGCGTTGCGCCTCAATGTCAACAAAGGGTTTCGCTTCCCACCCTTCAACTACACCAGCATCTTCCCGCCCAAAAATGCCGAACTACTGCCGGAGATTACCTGGAACTATGAACTGGGCTTGAGCCAGGAGATTGCCCCCATTCTCAAACTCGACATCGCCGGCTTCATCCTTAAAGGCGACAATCTGATTGAACGCGCCCCAAATCCGACACCGCCGCCCTATTACAAGTTTCAGAACAAAGGGGCGTTCCTCTTCAAAGGAATTGAGACAGCGCTTGAATTGAACTACCGCTTCATCACCCTGAGCGGGACCGCAACGGTCAACGACTTTGGCGTCCACACCAGAGCCCGGCCCGGACAAAAACTGAATTTTGCCCTTTCCCTGCATCCGGGCAGATTCTCCGGCACAATCAATTTCAACGCTGTCGGCCGCTACTACGCCGCCGACTCCAGCAAGGACCCCATCCCTTCATACCAGACCGTTGACCTTCGCTTACGCTATCGGCTCTTAAACCAACTTCACATCTCAGCCGCGGTAGAAAACATCTTCAACCGCAACTATCAGGCGTTCGCCAGTTTACCGGGCGAGTCATCAACCGGACTTTATCAGATGCCCGGTCGCGCCTGGACAATAGGCATTGACTTCAACAACTGACGATGAAACACACCCTTACCTTACTTATCCTCCTTGCTCTGCTTATCCCCGCCTGCCAGTCCCAGTCTGGCAGGCGGGCGTTAAAAGTCGTGGCGTCAACCGCGCTCATCGGTGCCATTGTCCAAACCGTTGGCGCTGGCAAACTCCAAGTCACGACAATCGCGCCCGCGGGAATGTGTCCGGGCCACTTTGACCTCCAGCCCCAGTCAATCGCTGCCGCTCAGGAGGCGCAACTCCTCCTCTATCACGGCTGGGAAGGCTGGATGGACAAACTAAAAGAGGAAATTAAAAATCCCGCCGGAAACTGGATTGTTGTTCAAACTCGGGGCAACTGGATGGTGCCACCGGTTCAAAAAAAGGCGACCGATGAACTGACCGCGCTCCTCATCAAAACCGCACCTGCCGATAGTGCCTTCTTTGAAAAAAATCGCCAGCGCTACCTGTTGCAGATTGACTCGGTCGCAAGCGTCCTCAATACGATGTTCGCCAACAAAAACCTGCCCCGGGTCCTTGCCAGTGAACATCAGGCGGAATTTCTCCGCTGGCTGGGATTCCGGGTTGTCGGCACCTACGAACGGGCAGAACAGTTCACCGCCCAGGAACTTACCCGTCTTGCCCAGGTGATGGTTGATTCCGCTGTAGGCCTGGTTGTTGACAACCTCCAGTCTGGACCAGATGCCGGCAAACCGCTTGCCGAAGCGGCTGGGGTCAAACATGTCACCCTGTCCAACTTTCCCATTGAAGGTAACTACCTCAAAACCGTGCTTGAAAACGGCAACCGCCTGCTTAAAGTTATTGAGTGATAACGCCGGCGATTGTCATCAAAGATGTTACCGTCAGTTACTATGAACACATCGCTCTGCGCAACATCTCGCTCACCGTCAACCCGGGCGAATTTGTCGGCATCATTGGACCCAACGGCGCAGGTAAAACCACCCTCTTGACCGTTGTCAACGGTCTCGGTCGCCTGCACGCCGGCACGGTTTACCTGTTCGGCGAAAAAATTACCCGCCGCAACATCCACCGCTGGCGCCGGACAATAGGCTATGTGCCCCAACAACTGCGCCTTGACCCGCGCGTGCCCTTTGCGGTCTGGGACGCGGTCCTCATCGGCGCCTATGGCAAACTGGGCATTTTTCAGCCCGTGGGCAAAGATGTGCAAAATCGGGCTGAACAACTACTCAACTTCTTCCGCATCAGCCACCTGCGCAATCGGCCTGTGGGTCAGATTTCCGGCGGTGAAATGCAAAAAGTCGCCCTGGCACGGGCGCTTTTGCCAGAACCGAAAATCCTCCTCCTTGACGAGCCCACTGCAAACCTTGACCCGCCTTCGGTGCGGGAAATTACCAACCTCCTGACCACAGTCTACCAGCAGTTCCACCTCACCATTCTGATGGTCACCCATCTGATTGAACACCTTCCGGCACCCTGCCAGCGTTTCCTTTTGATGAAAGACAGCCGCATCATTTTTGATGGTCCCTGCCGCACCGCACTGGAACCGGCGTGGCAACAAAAAGTGTTTGGCAATGGTTGAGTGGCAAATCTTTACGCGGCCCTTGATTGCCGCCCTGCTGGGTGGCGTTGTCTGCGGCATCATCGGCGTCTGGGTTGTACTCCTAAACATCCCGTTTGTCGGTGTGGCGATGTCCCATGCGGCGTTTGCCGGCGCGATACTGGGCTTACTGCTCGGCATCGACCCCCTCTTCAGCGGCATCCTCTTCTGCCTCCTTACCGCCTTACTGATTGGTCCCATCGCCGAAAAGGCGGACTTTGAGCCCGGTGTTGCCTTGGGCGTGATATTCTCCCTAATGCTCGGCCTTGCCTTCCTCGGTATCGGGCTCTTAAAAGGACCCCGCACCGAAGCCTTCAAATTCATCTGGGGCAATATCCTTCTTGTCTCCCGCCGCGACATCATTATCCTTGGCGTTCTTTGCCTTGCCGCGCTTGGCTTCCTCTTCGCCTTCGCCAAAGAAATTCGGGCGGTGCTCTTCAACCGCGAAATCGCCCGCGCCGTAGGCATCCCGGAAAGGGCAATCTTTTTTGCCCTCATTCTCCTGACCGGCATTGCCGTCACCGTCAACCTCAACACCGTGGGTGGCTTACTCGTGTTCAGTCTGATTGTCAGCCCATCATCTGCCGCCTATCAACTCACCTACCGCCTGCGCACGATGTATCTACTCTCGGTAATCTTTGCGGTGGGCGCCTGCCTTATTGGCCTCCTTCTCTCCTACCTGTTCAACCTGCCCACCGGCGCCTCAATCATCTGCATCGCCAGTATCATCTTCGGCGCTGCGCTCCTCTTCTCACCCAAACGCCGCCGCAAACTTCCGCAACTTAAAACCTAATTTGACACCGGGCGCCGTTTTCAATAACTTATTACCTTGGACGAAATCAAACTCCGTTACGGCACCAACCCTCATCAGAAATCGGCGCGCATCTTCCTGCCCGAAGGCAAACTACCGCTCAAAATCGTCAACGGCGAACCCAGTTACATCAACATCATCGACGCCCTCAACTCCTGGCAACTCGTCCGGGAGTTAAAGCAACTTACCAACCTCCCGGCAGCGGCAAGCTTCAAACACACCAGCCCGGCTGGTGCCGCAATCGGCAAACCGCTCTCCCCGGAACTCAAAAAGTCACTCTTCGTCTCTGACATTGAACTTTCGCCCCTGGCGGCTGCCTATGCCCGCGCCCGTGGTGCCGACCGGATGGCAACCTTCGGCGACTGGGCAGCATTCTCCCACCCTGTTGACATCACCACCGCCCAACTCTTAGCGGGCGAAGTGTCCGACGGTTGCATCGCACCCGACTACCAACCCGAAGCCCTTGCCATCCTCAAACAAAAGAAAAACGGCAAATACCCCATCCTCCAGATTGACCCTGATTACAACCCGCCCTCTGTAGAAATCCGTCAACTCTTTGGCATCTACCTTGAACAGGAACGCAACAACGCCCCAATTGACGAAACCCTGCTCCAAAATGTCGTCACCCGCGAAAAAACCATCCCAGAACAAACCAAAGTTGACCTCCTCCTTGCCCTCATCACCCTCAAATACACCCAGTCCAACTCGGTCGTCTTAACCTACGATGGCCAAGTTGTCGGTGTCGGCGCCGGTCAACAGTCCCGCATTCATTGCACCCGGCTCGCCTGTAACAAAGCCGACAAATGGTTTTTACGCCTTCACCCCCGAATCCTCAACCTCAAATTCCTCAAAGCCACAACCCGCGCCGAAAAGGCAACCGCCATCGACATTCTCCTTGAAGAAAACGCCACCCCGGAAGAACTCCAGCCCTTCCTTACACTCCTTGCCGAGCCACTCCAACCCTTCACTCGGGAAGAAAAACGCGCCTGGCTCGCAAACTTTCCCGGCATCTGCCTCGGCTCAGACGGCTTCATCCCCTTCCGCGACAACCTTGACCGTGCCGCCTGTTCCAATGTCCGCTATGTCATCCAGCCGGGCGGTTCAACACGGGACCAAACCATCATCGACGCTGCCGACCAGTACCGGATGGTAATGGTATTCACCAACCTCCGCCTCTTCTACCACTAAAAAAAGCGGGGCAGAAACCCGCCCCGCAATCTCTGCGCCCCAGCCGTTATTCATAAACCACCAGTTTCCCGGTATGGCTCTTACCCGCCACCGTAACTCGATACAGATACACCCCACCGGCAAGCTTCTGCCTCAACCTCAGACTGGTCTCGCCTTCGGCAACACCGGCAAACCTTTCAACCAGCCTGCCATCCGAAGACAACAACGCAACCTCATAAGGTGCCCTACTGGTTGTTCTAAACTGAAAACTTACCATCCCCCGGCAAGGATTAGGTGTCACTCGCAACGCATCCAGTTTGCCGTGCGCTGACTTCTCCTCCACGCCAACCAAGTCCAAAACCCGCACCTCGGCACCTTGAAAAGCGGGATAAGACGAATCTGCCGGCACCATCGTTGTGCTCTGGGCATAAACCACCACCTTACACTTATCCTCATTCCAATTACTGGCGATGGTAAACGGCTGCTCAACCGAATCCATCCCGCCTGCCGGAATCGTCAACACCGTGCCCGACTGATTCGGGATATAGTCCCGGCAAACATGATTGTGCCACTGGTCGCCATTCGGTGCAGAGTAATAAATAGAGTCCTCGGTAATCACCACCGAAACCCAGGCGGTGATATCATCGGTAGAGTCATTCTGAATCAGCGCCTTGATTGTTCCATTCCGGCTTGACTGGTCATAACTGCCGATTAAGGTAATCTGCACCGGTGTTGGCACCAAAATCTGCTCCGCCACATAACTTGCCCACAGGTTGTAGTTATATCCCCGCTGCCTGCCATCAACCCACAGCCACGGAGTTGCATAACTACCATTGTAAGGACCTGGATACATAAACCACTTCGCCCGCCCCTCTGCCGAATAAAGCGGATAAGACGAAGATACATGCCACTCAACCGCTACCACATAACCGGCATAATCATTACAAATCTGGTCCAGCCGACCGCTGGCAGGATTACAGGAGCCTCAACCTTCTGAGTACGCCTCTTCCAGCACCACTACCCGCTGGTATCCAATACACACCGCGAGTAATAGCGCCACCAAAACTAACGCCTTCTTCATAATACCTCCAGTTAGTTTATCATATTCTATCACCCAAACCCAAACTGTCAATCATCCTGTTCTTCGCCTCTACCCTACTCACTACATCCTACATCCTTGTTTTAATGGAAGTAGCATAACAACTTTTTACTTATCCTTACGGAACGGATGCAATTGTGTTTCAATCCTTGTTTTAATGGAAGTAGCATAACAACAGTGGATACGCAGGCGAGTAGGACACGGGCAAATTGGTTTCAATCCTTGTTTTAATGGAAGTAGCATAACAACAATTAATCCAGTTCCTATAATCCAGAAACTGATAGAGTTTCAATCCTTGTTTTAATGGAAGTAGCATAACAACCATTCTATCATCGGCCTTATCTCGACCTGAATTTTTGTTTCAATCCTTGTTTTAATGGAAGTAGCATAACAACTATCTGCACCTCTACCTTGCCCGAGTCTGCGGCAATGTTTCAATCCTTGTTTTAATGGAAGTAGCATAACAACGTATCCTGCCCGACATTTCACGCTGGATTTCACCCGGTTTCAATCCTTGTTTTAATGGAAGTAGCATAACAACCTTACGTTCTCGGTGACGGTCGGTGGTTCGACCCAGCGTTTCAATCCTTGTTTTAATGGAAGTAGCATAACAACGCCTGAAGAAGCGGCGCGCTGGCGTGATGTCGGCTTGTTTCAATCCTTGTTTTAATGGAAGT
>Ga0185342_1000127_pt1 | contig 43050 bp, 35 predicted proteins | sample ConPoolayeEmetaG_FD_128045 | JGI IMG/M metagenome (GOLD analysis project Ga0185342, IMG submission 128045) | Hot spring microbial mat communities from California, USA to study Microbial Dark Matter (Phase II) - Cone Pool mat layer E metaG... ... | reverse complement strand
ACCCGGGCTAAATTGCTTCCCATCCTAACCTCAAGGATTGGGCCGGCAGGCTCTACTTTAACTTTGGCCATCCTTTGCCGCCTCATTTTTATCTTTCTTTAATCGATTATTCCCGCCGTAAAAAATATAAGGTTAATATTTTTTTTCTGATTTGACAAGCTACCGCCCAAATTTCTAATCATTATTTTATTAGCCGATAAAATCGACCTGAATTTAACTGTCCTTAGCCCTTCGTTAAGCAGCGTCGGTTTTTATGACTTCTTTCTCTTTATAAGGCAAGCGCCCCTCTTTATATAGCCCCAGTAACCCTTTAGATATTTTTGATTTAAACTTATTCCGACTTAGCAAGCCCGTGGCCCTAGCTCTTAAATGAAGGCCATTTCCTCTATCCCTATCAATAATCCCTGAAGATAACCTGGCTATCCGGGCCTGCTTAACTTGAAATTTTCAATTTTACCCTACTCATGCCCCCTATACTTACTACTAAGCCAGTCCTTTTTTTTAATAGCCAACCTCTTAAACCGGAAGAGACCCATTTTCCCCTAACTCATGTGAGACCTACCTGTTATTGATCATCGGCTCCCTTGCCGCGCTTTTTAATTTATTATTAATGGCGCTTATCAAATTCAGTTGATATAAATAGGATCTGAGAAATATTTACCCAATCAATTATCGAGGGCTCTATCAACTAATCGCGAGAGGAGCCTTATTTATCTGTTCGTTTTTATTATCTACAATATATATTATTTTAATATATTAATTATTTGTTATATCTTATTTTTATTATATCTTAATTTCCATATCTCATCCTTTTTACTGATTACCGATAACCTTCTTTCTTATCTCGTGTTAACCATATTGTTCTTCAGGCCCTATCTTGTTTTCTGCCAATAGCGATAAGCCGGCCAACCGGAAAGAGTGATAATTATTCCAATAAACACTTCCTTTGTCTTCCATATGAGCGAGCTCGAATAGATTAAAAGGCAACAAACAATAAAAAAACCGGCAATTATCAGTTTATAGCTTTGGTTTGTAATTTTTTTGCTTCCACTTTTTTCATCCTTAATCCAGCTGCCTTTTTTCCTCGCCTGAATAAATATCGCACCGCCGATAGCTGCAAAAAATAAAAGTAGGCTAAAGACCACATACTCATAAAGTCCTTGAAATTTTCCGACTAAGCATAAGACTGATGACCAGGCGGCTTGCGCCCAGATTGCCTGAGAGGGAACCCTCGTCTTTTTGTTAATCCTTCCCAAGCTTTGAAAGAAAATTTTGTCTCGAGCCATAGCAAAATAGACTCTGGGCCCATAGATTATCGTGGCGCTAAGACAGCCAAAAATTGTTACCGCAATTCCCACTGTCATCCATGGTGCGATTCTGGAACCAAAAATAAATGAAGCTGCCAACTCGCCAACACGGTCTAAATTGGCCATGCTCTCTGCGGGAAGGGCTAAGACATAGAAGATGTTAACGCTGACATAAATTGCTGTGATCCCTAGGATTCCCAAAATAATCGCTCGAGGAAGGTCCTTTCCCGGGTTTTTCATTTCCTCTGCCGTGCAATTGGCCGCATACCAACCATCAAACGTCCAAAGGGTAGCTAACATGGCAAGAAAAATCCCCTCCAATTTAAGAGTACCCTGGGCGGAATCGAAATTGGCTAACGAAATCATCCCGTTCTTACTTAAGAGCCCGAAGCCCAGCGTTAAGAAAATGACGATGAGCCCGGCTCTTATTATCATCGATATATTCTGAATCAAGATGGCCAGTTTAATACCATAATGATTAATTATGGAAAGCAAGATAATAGGTAAAATGGCCAATATTTGCGTCAGCCTGATCTCATTTAAACCAACGCCTCCCAAGCCGATTTTTATTATTGATATATCTTCCATCCTATTAAGGCTCATCAAGTGTTCTATAAAACCCGCGCTCAGGGCGGCAATCCCACCACCTTCAATCACCCAAAAAAATATCCAGCCAAAGAAAAAGCCCGCCCATTGCCCATAGCTTTCTTTAAGATAAGCGTAGGGTCCTCCGGCCTGCGGAAATTTGATTCCCAGCCAGGCCATGCATAGCCCGCCTGAAAGAGTAAACAACCCACCCAAAAGCCACAGCCCTAACATTAAGGACTCGCTGCCGATATAGCCAATCATATGTCCGCTGGTCATGAAAATACCAGACCCCAGCACTGAACCCATAACAAAAAGGGTGGCATCGAAAAGATTTATTTTTTTCACCAGACCCGAATTTGATATTCCCTCTTCTTTCATGATGGCCTTTATCTTATTTTATTCCAGTAATTATCTCAACATAAATTATTTCTTTTATTATCAATAAGTTAGCTTCAATGTCGGCCTGCCGACAATAAATTCTCCTTTCAGGCTCGATAAATTTTTTCCTTTGCTTCCTTTTCTCTTGCTTTTTATTTTTCTTTGAGTTAATAAATCATTGATTCTTAAAATCTCTTGGGAGCTCTACCGTGGTTATCACTATCGCTAATCAGAAGGGAGGAGTAGGGAAGACAACAACGGCTATCAATTTAGCCTCTGCCTTAGCTTTCATGGGTCACAAAGTTCTTTTGGTTGATACCGACCCGCAAGCTCACAGCACTCTCTCTTGCCTGCCTGACCCCCGCAAGTATGAAAAATCGCTCTTCGATGTTTTAATCAACCCTGGTTTACCTGTCAGCTCAATTATTGTCAAATCAACCATTCCAGGGCTTGATTTGATCTTAAGTCGAATCTCCATGGCCAAACTCGAACCAACGCTCCTGGGAGAGATCGACGGCCATTTCCGTCTCAAGGACGCTCTTCAGCCCATCAGGAATAATTATCAATTTATCTTTATTGACACACCGCCCACTCTTGGCCTGATTACTGTAAATTCGTTGGTAGCTGCCGATTCCGTGCTCATTCCCATTCAGTCATCTTATCTTTGCCTCGAGGGCACAGATGATTTACTCGAAACAATAGAAAAGGTTAAAAGAGTGGCCAACCCTAATTTAGAGATAATCGGGGTGGTGATCACCCTGTTCGACAAAAGAACAAACTTAGCCAAGGATGTCGTCAAGAGAATACGCCAGGTTTTTGGCCCCAAGGTGTTTAAAACATTTATCTCTAAAAGCGTAAAACTCGAGGAAAGTCCAGCCTATAAAGAATCAATATTTACCTACGCGCCCGATTCGGTAGGCGCTTGGCAATATCGTAAAATTGCCGAAGAAATTTTAGAGAGGGTTAATAATGAGAAAATCAGGTCTTCCTGAAAACTTAGCCATGCGCCATGATTTTCATTTTGTCGAACTCATCTCGGCAAAGGCCGCCACTCCACGCATCAGAATGATCTCCATCGACCGCATTGACCCCAACCCGCATCAGGCAAGAAGCGAACTCGGCGACCTTGGGGAACTTATGGCCTCAATTAAGGCCAAGGGAATCTTAGAGCCGATTTTAGTTCGGCCAAGAGGCGACCGCTTTGAAATAATTGCCGGTGAACGGCGCTTTGTAGCGGCCCAGAACGTCGGCCTAACAGAAATACCGTGCATCGAAATGAACGTTCCCGACCACGAGGCATTGGAGCTTGCCCTGGTTGAAAACCTCCAAAGAAAGGATTTGGATGTTTTTGAGGAGGCGGATGGGCTTAGAGCCCTCGTTGATTTATATGGCTACAACCACCAACAATTGGCTGAGAGGATTGGCAAGGCCCGTTCTACAGTAACTGAGATTATAAATGTTTCCCGAATTCCGGCTAACCTGAGACAGCTTTGTAAGAATTTTGGGATAACCAGCCGCAGCACGCTCATCGAAATTTCTAAATTAGAAAAAATCGAGGATATGCAAAAATTGATTTTCCAGATAAGAGAGCGTGGCTTGCGCCGCGAAGATACGCGCGATTTATCGAAGAAGATTAAGGGGAAATTAAAAAGGTTTAAGCCGTTTGTTTTCCGCTTTAAGCCCAAGAACAATAAATATCTCTTAAAAATCGAGTTCCGTCAAGAAAACGTCCCAAGAGACGAGCTGATTAACATCCTCGAAGAAATACTCTCGAAATTAAAAGCGGGCGAGATTTGATTTCATCATAACGCATCTTTTCTTAGGCGATTTTTTATCGAGAAAATTTAGCCTCTTATTTGCCTAAAAGAACCGCTTTTATCAGGGGAAAATAAGGTTCGTTTTGAAGAACAGTTAAAATATATTAATAGAAAAAATTATGACCGGATGGGGGGCGGTGTCAAAATTGATATTAGTTGACATAATAAATCTTATGCGACATAAGTTTTTGGTCCTTAGCTCAACATTTTCGTCTTTTTTTCTAATTCCCTCCTTCTCTCTACCTTAAGCAATAAGCACCTTTTTGCCCGCTAAACATTTCGTTATTTACCCTTTTTCTTCTTATACAAGCATAACATATAAAATTATTTGTGCCCCTTCCGTAAAGATTGTCGCTGCTTATAAGGTGATTTGATTGAAAAGAATCGTCGCTTTTTTTCGGCCGGATGGGAGCCCCACGGCTCCTTCGAGGCTTAAAGGCCTTTGCTCATCGCCGCCAAAAATTCTTCATTCGTTTTGGTTTTGGAAATCTTTTCGATTAAAAGCTCCATTGCCTCGACTTCATTCAGCTGGCTCAGAACCTTCCGGAGGATCCAGATTCGATTTAGCTCTTTATCCGGAATGAGCAATTCTTCTTTGCGCGTTCCCGAACGGTTAATATCTATGGCCGGGAAAAGCCTTTTATCCACCAGGCGCCGGTCGAGGTTAATTTCCATGTTTCCTGTTCCCTTGAACTCTTCAAAAATAACTTCATCCATCCGGCTGCCTGTATCTATAAGAGCCGTGGCAACGATAGTCAGACTTCCGCCCTCTTCAACTTTACGGGCTGAGCCGAAAAACTTCTTGGGTTTATTCAGAGCATTGGCGTCGATCCCGCCAGATAAAACTTTACCTGAGGGTGGGACGATAGCGTTATGAGCCCTGGCCAAGCGAGTAATACTATCCAGAAGTACAACTACATCGCGTTTAATCTCAACCAAACGCTTCGCCTTCTCCAGCACAATGTTGGCCACTTGAGTATTTCGGGTTGGCGGCTCATCAAAAGTTGAGGCGACGACTTCGGCGCCAACGCTTCGTCTAAAATCAGTCACTTCCTCTGGTCTTTCCGCCACCAGAAGAACAATGAGATAAATTTCTGGGTGATTTCTTTCAATCGACTTGGCGATTGTTTTTAAAAGCGTAGTCTTGCCGGCCCGCGGCGGCGAAACTATCAGGCCCCTTTGGCCTTTGCCGATGGGTGTAAGGAGCTCCATTATCCTAGCATTCAGGTTTCTTGGGTCGCCATCCTGAAGTTTGATTTTTTCAAACGGATAAAGCGGTGTCAGGTTGTCGAAATGAATATTGTGTCTAATCTCAAGCAAGGCGTCGGGATGCATAAAGTTGACGGCGTCGATTTTGATCAGCGCAAAATACTTCTCCCCTTCCTTGGGGGGTCGAACCACGCCTGAGATCGTATCTCCAGTTCGCAGCTGGAATTTTCTAATCTGGGATGGCGAGACATAAATATCATCCGGGCTGGGCAAATAAGAAAATTCTGGAGACCGAAGAAACCCAAAGCCATCCTCCAAAACCTCCAGTACTCCTTCCGAAAAAAGCAGGCCATTTTTCTTGGCCTGAGCCTCCAGGATTTTAAAGATGAGCTGATGCCGGTTCGTCGTGTGTTCTGTTTCTTCCTCAGGAAGCCCAATGCGATTAGCAATCCGGTGGAGCTGGGCGGTATCTTTTTCCTCCAGTTCCAAAAGACTATACTCTTTCTCCTTCATTTCCAACACCTCTCATCCTGAAATTAGTTATAAGGTTATTTTTTGAATCCACCCGCGGCCTCAGGAGAATTTCCTCTTTCTCCCTCGGGGCTCGACAGATTCATTTAAGAAGCTTGCCGGACTCAGTGCGGAAGAGGCGGTTCCTGAGCGCCGCCTTCGCTGCTGCCCGAAGATAACTCAGACGCCACTACCACCTCTTGTTTCTCAGCAACTTTTTCGTCCTTCTTCGGCAATTCACCAGTCAATACTATTTTTAGCACCTGGTCCATGTTCTCTACTAAGTTTATCGTCATTTCTTGCTTGATAATTTTGGGAATATCCTTCAGGTCAGGCCGGTTATCGACCGGCAGCACAACTTCCTTAATTCCCTCGCGGTGGGCGGCCAGCAGCTTCTCTTTAATTCCGCCCACCGGCAAAACTTTACCGCGCAAAGTAATTTCGCCTGACATAGCTACCTTTTTATTCACCGGAATATCCGTTAGCAAAGAAATGATCGCGGTAGCGATAGTAATTCCGGCGGATGGCCCATCCTTAGGAGTTGCGCCTTCCGGCACATGAATATGGATGTCGAAATTTTTATGCAAATCCTTCGCGATGTTCAGTTCGTAAATCTTACTCCGAACATAGCTAAAAGCGGCTTGCGCCGATTCCTGCATAATCTCGCCCAATTGCCCGGTTAAGGTGAAGTTGCCTTTACCGTGAACTTTGGTCGCTTCAAAGGTGAGAAGTTCGCCCCCAAATTCAGTCCACGCCATGCCAATGGCTACACCAACCTCTTCCTTTGTATCGACTTCTAGATGGCGAAACTTCGGGATACCTAAATAGTGCTCTATATTCTTCATAGTCACTCGTTCGCAATAATCCTTGCCTTTTTGCACAATGCGCTTCACCATCTTCCGGCAAATAGAAGTGATTTCTCTTTCTAAGCTGCGGACGCCGGCCTCCCTGGTATATTCCCGGATAATCCGCAGAATTCCCTTATCGGCAATTCTTAGGTTATCCCTCTTTAAACCATGAGCTTTGAGCTGCTTCGGGATAAGAAACTTCTTAGCTATCTGCAGCTTCTCGTCCTCTGTATAACCAGGAATCCGGATAATTTCCATCCGGTCTATGAGAGGCCGAGGAATTGGCTCCAACTGGTTGGCCGTAACGATAAACATAACCTGAGACAGGTCAAAATCAGTATCGATATAATGATCAAGGAAAGTGCTGTTTTGTTCGGGGTCGAGGACTTCCATTAAAGCGGCTGCCGGGTCACCGCGGAAATCCATGCTCATTTTATCCACTTCATCTAAAAGAAACACCGGGTTTTTGGTCCCGGCGCGCTTAATCATCTGAATTATCCGCCCAGGATAGGCCCCGATGTAGGTACGGCGATGGCCCCGGATTTCAGCTTCATCCCGGACGCCGCCAAGCGATAGCCGGACAAATTTGCGTCCCGTAGCCCGGGCAATAGACTTAGCTAAGGAGCTTTTACCAACTCCCGGGGGACCGATAAACCCGAGGATGACTCCTTTGGGGTTCTTAACCAATTGCCTTATGGCCAGGAATTCAACAATTCTTTCTTTGACCTTTTCCAAACCGTAATGGTCTTCATCCAGAATTCTTTCGGCTGCCTTTAAATCTCTTTTTTCTCTGGATTTTTTATTCCAGGGAAGGGAAATGAGCCAATCCAGGTAGTTCCGGCACACTGTGGCTTCAGCCGACATCGGTGGCATGTTTTCTAAGCGTTCGATTTCCTTATAGGCCTTTTCTTCGGCATCGGGCGGCATTTTGGCCCTGGCCACTTTCTGCCTTAACTCCTCGATTTCATTCGGCTGGTCCTCTTTCCTGGGACCACCAGCCGAAGGAAACATAGGCTGCCTTGATTCCCGGCCTGGGGCTCTTCGTCTCTCGCCCCGCGCTGGCCGATTCTGAAACTTTAACAGTTCGTTTTCTAAGAGATAGTTCAGGCGTCGCAGCCTCTCAACGGGGTTAATTGTCTCGAGTAAATTCTGTTTTTCCTCGACTGGAAGAAAAAGATGTGAGGCAATGATATCCGAAATTCTATCAGCCGCGGTATCTTTAATCGCGGGAATAATCGATTCGATGTTGGCCGTCTGGCTTAATCGTAAATAGTCCTCAAAAAGCGACAGAACGCGACGCAACAACTCCTTCCCTTCTCCCGAAGTATCCTCTGTTTCCTTGATAACCTTGATCAAAACCTGATAAAAAGGGTAAGTGCTTAGATATTCAATAACTCTAGCCCGCCGCTTGGCCTCGACAATGACTTTAATATTCTTTTCGTCAGAACGCACTGTCCGGATAATCTTGGCCATGACCCCCATAGAATAAATATCCTTGGGCGCAGGGTTATCCAGAGAGGCGTCCATTTGGGCGGAAAGAAAAATTAGCTTATCTTTTTCCATGGCCTTTTCTAAGGCCTGAATCGAGGAAGGTCGGCCGATAATAAAGGGAACCAGGGTGGACGGAAAAATCACCAGTTCCCGCAAAGGAATCAGCGGAATATTTCTCAAAACTTCCGATTGCTCATGGTTTTCAAGAGTCATGTTAAGCTCCTGCCATCTTCTCTAAAAAATTATAATTCAGAACATTGGCCTCAACCATTTCCTTAGTTATTTCGATCTTTGTCCTAGTCTTCACCGAAGGAAGATAAAACATCAGGTCGAGCATCAGGTCCTCAATAATTGTCCTTAGACCACGAGCTCCGAGTTTGCGCTCGATTGATTTCTGAGCCACGGCTCGCAGCGCTTCCTCGGTAAAATTAAGCTCAACTCCTTCCATTTCAAACAATTTTTGGAATTGCTTAACCAAGGCGTTTTTGGGCTTGGTCAGAATGGCAACTAAGTCCTCCTCGCTTAAATCGGCAAAAGTCGCCACTACCGGAAATCGACCCACCAATTCAGGAATAAGGCCATATTTGATTAAGTCTTGAGGGATGAGCTCCCGGTAAATAGCTTCAAAGTCGCGGGCCGGGGAGGCTTTAACCTCCGCCTTAAAGCCGACGGCGGTTTTACCCAGCCGCTGGCTGATAATCTTATCTAACCCGACGAAGGCGCCTCCGGCGATAAAAAGGATATCGGTGGTATCTATCGGGATAAATTCCTGATAAGGATGCTTCCGGCCGCCCTGAGGCGGGACGTTGGCCACCGTTCCCTCGACGATCTTGAGAAGAGCTTGCTGAACGCCCTCCCCGGAAACATCCCGAGTGATGGAGGGGCTATCGCTTTTGCGACTTATCTTGTCTATTTCATCTATATAAACAATGCCCCGCTGGGTCTTTTCGAGGTTGCCGCGAGCGGCCTGGTAAAGCTTAAGAATGATGTTTTCTACGTCCTCGCCTACATAACCCGCTTCTGTTAAACTGGTAGCGTCAGCAATGGCAAAAGGAACGGAGAGGAGCTTAGCCAGGGTTTGAGCCATCAGGGTCTTTCCTGTTCCCGTAGGACCGATAAAAAGGATGTTGCTTTTCTGGACTTCTACCTCGGGTTCCTGACGTTTAAGGTTTATCCGCTTGTAGTGGTTATAAACAGCCACCGCGATTTTCTTCTTCGCCTGCTCCTGGCCGATGATGTATTCGTCTAGGGCTTTCTTCAATTCGAGGGGTGTCGGGAAACTCGACCGTTGCCTCTTTTCCTCCTCGTCCCGGAGACGGTCGGCTTGAAGAAGCGAATGGGCCACTTCAATACAATTATCACAAATATAAACCCCAGCCGGGCCAGCGATCAGCTTTTTCACCTGAGTTTGCGGCCGATTACAAAAGCTGCAGCGAATTAGCTGACTAATTACCGGCCGTTCTTTCTCTTCCATAGTTGCCTTTTGTCTCCTCGACTCCAGGTGATGACCCAAATTGCCTCGCGGCTTATTTGGAGGTTTGCTGCCGGGAACTGATAATCCGGTCAATCAGGCCATAATGCAGGGCCTCCTCCGGAGTCATGATAAAATCGCGCTCGATGTCTGTCTGAATCTTCTCCTTGGGCTGTTGAGTATGGAAGGCCAGAATTTCATTAATCTTTTCTCGAATGCGAAGCATCTCCCGGGCTTGAATGGCGATATCTGAAGCCTGCCCCTGAAAACCGCCAAAAGGCTGATGAAGAATAATCCTCGAATTGGGCAGTGAATACCTTTTGCCCTTTCTGCCGGCCGCCAACAGCAGGGCGGCCATCGAAGCGGCTTGGCCCACACAGATGGTCGTGACCTCAGAGCGAATAAACTGCATGGTATCATAAATGGCAATGCCAGCCGTAATACTCCCGCCAGGCGAATTAATGTAGAGAGATATCTCTCTTTCCGGGTTTTCGGCCTCAAGATAAAGCATCTGGGCAATGACCGTGTTAGCCAGGTCATCGGTAATTTCAGAACCGATAAAAATTATGTTGTCTTTAAGTAGACGAGAATAGATATCATAGGCCCTTTCAGACCGGCCGTCTTGTTCCACGACAAAGGGGATTAAAGCCATGGGGTTTATCACAACTTATTATAATGCCTGGCTTACCAAAAAGTCAACGACTTTCCTCAGGAGAAGGTTGTGACGCAGCGCGCCCAGCTTTCCTTCTCTTTCTAATCTTTCTTTAAGCTCGAATGAGGAAAGGCGATTAGCCCGAGCCAGAGAACGCACTTCTTCCTCTACCTCTGAGTCGCTCACCTCTAAGCCTTCTTTTTGAGCTACCTTTTCCAGAATTAGCCTTTCCTTAAGGTTTTTTCCGGCCATTCGCCAAGCTTCCTTCTCTAAGGCAGCAACTTCTACTTTATCCCATTTTTTATCTGGTCGGGAGGCTAACCAGCGCTCCAAAAGTGCCTGTTTTTCTTCCTCAACGGCCGCTTCCGGGAGAGAGAGAGAGACTCCTTCAGACAATTTTTCCAAGATTGATTTGATAACCTCTTGCTTGCCTTGTTCTTTTTTCCGGCTTAAGAGCTCTTCCTGAATTCTCTGTTTAAGCTGGTCAAGGTTATCAAATTGGCCTAAGGAACGGGCAAAATCATCGTTAACGGCTGGCAGCTTCATTTCCCTTAAAGCCAGGATTTTCACGGTATATTCAATAGGCCGGCCAGCCAAGTTCCGGTCTTCATGGTCTTCAGGGTGTTCGATAATAAAAGTTCTGGTTTCTCCAGGAAGAAGGCCCAAAATTTTTTCTTCCAGAACCTGGTCATTCTCCGGCCTCCCCGCTTGAAACTGGACTTTTTGCGTCGGCCGCCATTTTTTGGTTCTTAAATCCTTGGTTCTTATCTCTAAAAGAGCATAGTCGCCCCGCGCCAGCCCCCTGTCGGTAATCGGGATAAACTCGGCCGCTCTTTGCTGAAGCTCGCTAAGGGTCTTTTCTATTTCTTCTTCTTTAACTTCGGCTAAGGGAGCAACAACTTTTATTTTTTTATAATCAGGCAGGTTGAATTCAGGCCAAATATCTATCATGGCCCGAAACGTGAGGGGCTTACCTTCCTCCCAGTGGATATCCTGCACTACCGGGTCAACGGCTAAGTTAAGTTCATAAGCTTGAAGACTTTCGTTGAGAACCCGCGGAATGAGCCTTTCTATTAGCCTTTGCCTGATGTCAGCGGCAAAGACGCGGCGGACCATTTCCCGCGGGGCTTTGCCCATCCTAAACCCGGGAATCTTAGCCTTAGAAATTAAGTTAGCTAAAATACCCTCCAATTCTTGGGCCACTCTTTCGGCGGAAATTTCGACCTGTAGCTCGCGGCGACTCGGCCCTAACTCGGTCAACTGTTCTTTAAACCACTTATTCTTCTCTGCCATTTATTTCTCTCACTTATTTAATCTCAGGCTTTAGCCGCGGTGTGGGCAGAGCGGGATTCGAACCCGCACTCCCTCATCAGGAACTAGGTCCTAAGCCTAGTGCGTCTGCCAGTTCCGCCACCTGCCCGTCCGGAGGCTAAAATGTTCGAGACTCGCTTTTTTGAGGGGAAAAGATATCAAACTTTATTTATACCATAAAATTCATACTCTGGTCAATTCAATCGACAGGGCCAAAAAATCATTGACCTTTTTTCCTACGTTCTTGGCTGTTAAGACGTCTTCCCGTAGACGTTTGGGATGCAAGACAGATTAGACCGTTACCAGAGCGGTTTTTTTCGCCTTCAGAGACTCGGGATATTGACCGCTGTTTTAATTTAACGGAGAAACTTTTTAAGCTTATCCGCCAAAGCAGGGTCGAGAGAAACAAGCTTTTTATAAACGTCCCGGGCACTCAGGTTATCATGCAGATTAAGATAAACAATGGCTAAATTATAGAGAGCAAGTCCATAATCAGGTTTTAGCTCCACCGTCTTTTCCATTGGCTCCAAAGCATTCTTAAAATCCTTTATCATCATGTAGCTGACGCCGATATTAAACCAGCCGTCATAAGAATCGGGCATCAGCTCTACAAACTTCTTAAAGGCCTCGATCGCTTCCTTATATTTTTTCTGCTTGGAATAGGAATAACCAATCTGGTACCAGGCATATTCATAGTTGGGCCGAATCTCCAGAGCCTGCCGGAAAGCCGCAATCGCCTCATCATAACGTTCCAGCTTGAAGTACATGATACCGAGGTTATAAACTGCCATCTCGCTTTTGGGGTTGATTTCGACCACCTTTTTCGCCGCTTCAATCGCTCGGTCAAAACGGCCCACTTCGTCATACATTCTAACAATCAAACCATAATAAGTAGCGGCGTCTTCGGGGCTTAATTCAGCCAGGCGGACGAAAGTCTTTTCAGCATTTTCGTACTGCTTTGCCTTCTGATAAGCCTGCGCCAGGGTATAATTGACTTTGATATCTTGAGGCTGGCCCTTTTGCGCCTGTTCTAACGCTATGACTGCCGCCTCAAATTCATTTAATTCCAGACGACAAAGGCCGAGCCGGAGGAAGGCTCCCCAGGCGTCGGGTGGATTAAAACTGAGGTATTTTTCATAGGCCTCAGCCGCCCGGCTAAAATTTTTCATCTCTTCGAAGGCTGTGGCTAATAGCCGCCACGCTTCTTGCGTCTGAGTGTTCATTTGGATAGCCTTTTCTAAGGGAGCTACGGCTTCCTGCCATTTCATCATCCGGACATAAACATAACCAAGCCCAAAATAGGCCTCCCCTCTTTCTGGGTCGAGTTCCAGAACTTTCCGATAGGCGTTAATTGCTGAATTAAAGTCTCTCTGCCGGGAGTAAATCTCGGCCAGCTGGGCCTGCAGGTCAATTTGATTGGGGTTTATCTTGATTGCCTTTTCTAAATATTTCTGGGCATTACCCGTGTCATCATTAAATGCATAAATTTTTCCGGCCAGCACCGTTCCCTCTAAGGTAGCGAAATAATCTTCTTTCTTCCAATTTTTAAACTCGGTAATCTTCCCCAACTTTGCGTGGCTTTTCCAGTTGTTAACAGGCATAATGCCGATAGAGCCTCTCTCCAGAACATGAACCAAGCCCACAACCTCGCCATTCTCGTTAAAGACAGGTCCGCCACAAAATCCCTGAGGAATAGAAAGGGAGGCAGTGACAACAGTCAAATTAGGCGCTATCTTCTCTAAGCGGCGGATGGCCCCTTCCGCCGAAACAATTTCTCCGGCTTCATTAGCGCCCAGAGCCACTAATTTTTGCCCGGCTGACAGGGCGTCGGAGTTGCCAACCTTAAGGAGAGGGAGCTTGCCTTTGGTTTTGAGAATGGCCACTCCCTGAGACCGGTCCACAGCCACTAAACCTTCAACCTTGATTTTCTTCCCTTTCACTGTTGTGCCCTCAACCGTATCGGCCGAGGCCACAAGCTGATAGGCTGTAGCCAAGAGTTCGTCGCCCACAGCAAAGCCACAGCCCTTAGCTATTAACTCCTTGTTACTTCCGTAAATAGCCAAGGCTAAAAGACTTTCTTTCCCCACCTCAAAAACCTTCGCAGTCTGGCAAAGGATAATTTTGGGTATCAGGAGAAGAACCAAGATTGGGACCACTCTAAATCCTTTTAAAGTCATCCTTCTCCTCCTTAGTTTATTTGGGATTTATATCTAACATACTTCATCAATTTATACTCAGGCTCTCAGCAATGTCAAATAAACTTTCTGGTTTTCAGCCCATATTTTTAGTCGCCAGCTTTTTAGTTTCTTCAAAATTAGCATCTCTCCAAACCCGGAAATAGAGATAGTGAATAATTGCTTTTCGGCCAGCCTTTAAGACTACCGCCCATATTTTTTTAGGGCCCCAACATTTTGGCTAGACTAGTTTGAAGGCTAAATCCGGGATGGCGCAAGCGGTTATTGATTATTTAGCTCCTGCCAATCGTCCTTTAAGCGAACCCCTGGCCGCCGAGCATTTTGGCTTCTCTTCTATTTTGAAAATTTTTACCTGAGCCGGGCGAAAAGAATCTGTTTAATTCTCCGGGAAACAGTCTGGCTCGTTGACAAAATTAGGGTGGTTCGTTAGCTTGTTAAACTATGACAAGGCGACAATGGATTATTTGCCTACTTAGTCTTCTGTTGTTTTCTTCTGCTTTGTTCCTTTTCTTCCCGCAACAAATTCTGCCACGCATGGTTGACTTTGAAGTCAATTATAAGACAGGCCACCGGCTTCTCTGGGGAGAAACGCTTTATCGAGTCGAAGATGGTCACTATCAATTTAAATATCCGCCGTTTGCGGCCTTTATTTATTTGCCCCTTAGCCTGTTGCCTTTGTCTATAGCTGAATTCCTCTGGTTTTATGTTTCGGCCATTGCTATAACCATTATCCTTTTCTTGGCTTCAAAATTAGCCACGCCAGACCAACCTATCCCCTATTATGTCCCTCTTAGCACTGGGCTTATTTTGGCCCGGTTTTTTCTGCGGGAGCTTTCCTTAGGTCAGATTAACGCTCTTATTACCTGCCTTTTGCTTTTGATGATTGTGAGCTGGCCTGATAAAATGAGACTGTTTAAGTATCATTTTAGGACTGCTTTTTTTTGGGGGTTAGCTATAGCCCTTAAGCCGTATGCCTTGATTTTTTTACCGCTCTTTTTCCTCCGTAGGGCTTGGAGAATTATATTAATGGGGCTCATCTTTTTGCTCTTGGGCTTTTTAGCCCCAATGCTTTTCTACGGCCCCCATGGAAACTGGCAGGTCCATAAGGAATGGCTGGCCCATCTTAGCCAATCCACCCCTCCCCTATTGACATCCTTGGATAACGTATCAATCTTTGGCCTTTTAGCTAAATGGGGTGGCCCTTCTTTTCCTGTCTGGTCAGTCGGTTTGATAATCATAGGTATTTTGGCTTTAGTCATGTTTTTTGTTGTCCTTTACTCCCGCCCAATAAACCAACCAATCAGGCTTGAAGCCTTCCTCCTCCTAATTCTTATTCCGCTCATTAGCCCCTTAGGCTGGGATTACACTTTTCTGTTAGCGGCTCCGGCTATTGCCCTATTGGTTCGTTATTTATCTCTCTTTCCTCGCTGGGACCGTTATTTCCTCGTTCTTATTTTAGCCGCGATCGCCTTGACCTTTTATGATTTATTGGGCCGCCAGCTTTACAGTACCTTAATGGCGGCCTCTCTACCCACGCTTCTTTTCATCTCGCTTTTTTTCCATCTCGTCTGGTTAAGGCTGAAGAAAATAGCATGAAGCTTCGCGTCACCAAAGCTCCTTTTATTTTTTGGCTTGTAATTGGCTTCGTTGATTTATTTCTTCTCAGCCTGGTGGTTTTAGCACCCCTCTTGCGTTCGAGCCTGCCTCAAGTTAGCTCCTCGCTCTATGCCACCTTCGCCCCTTTTTGTCATCAACTGCCGGAGCGCTGTTTCTGGCTGGGTCAAGCCCCTTTGGCCCTCTGTGCCCGTTGCTTCGGAATAATTTCTGGCTTTTTTCTTGGGCTCTGCCTTTATCCTCTCTTTGGCTCGCTCTCGAGCCTCAGCCTTCCCTCGCCAAGATGGCTCTTGGGGTTTTCCCTCCCCATAGCTATTGATACACTCGCTAACCTGACTCGTTTCTGGATAACGGCCAATTGGCCGCGCTTTTTCACGGGCTTAATTTGGGGCGCGGTCCTTCCTTTTTATTTTTTCCCTGCCTTTAACGGTCTTTGGCTCGGTCAACTGAAGGGAAAAAATAAAAGCGGTTCTAGTACCTAAATCAACTCCCTGCCTCTTCGTTTTAGAGAAGAGCAAAAACTAAACCACGTCGAAAACCTGAACCGAAGCGAGGCCATCCCGGACGTCTTCAGGTCTAACCCATACAAGATGGAAGAGAATCAATTACTTACTCTGAATTTAACTTGCCAAAGGAGATGACTTTAGCTTAAAATAAATCTTTATTTAAAAAGGAAAAAATAATGCCCGAAACAAGAGCCAACATGCTGGTCCCGGCAATAATCGGTGGTTTGGCGGCCGGAGTTCTTTCCGCTTTACCCGTGGCCAATTGCTTTTGTTGCCTTTGGATAATCTCAGGCGCTATCCTGGCCACCTACCTTTACTTTCGCGAATCGTCAGCTCTTCCTCATTCAAGTGATGCCATCCTTATCGGAGTTTTGACCGGCCTCGTCGCCACCTTAGTAGATTTTTTTCTCTCTATCCCTTTCAGAGCCATGAGTCTGGCTTTTGCCCAGCGATTTTTGCAGACTCTTGCTCAGTTCACCGAAGAAATGCCAGCCGGGTGGGAAAATTGGCTTGAAAAGGGGAACCTCGCTCAGCTCTCTCTGCCTTTAGCCATTTTCAGCTTGATGATTCGCGCTATTATCTTTGCGGGTCTTGGCGCGCTGGGCGGGGTTATCGGCCTCTCTCTTTTTGGCCGCCGTCAGCCAGTCCCCCCGCCTCCCTCCTCTCCTCACCCACCTTCGAGCCAAGAACTGAGCCAATGAAATACACAAAGGGGGGAAATTGCCGACTTTAATTAAGATGGCTTGGCCCTACCCCGATGAAGGCAACGGATAAACGTCAAAAATGGATAAACTTAATAATTGGCAATGAGGTCGGGATTTAACTGGGTTTAAAATGATTAAATCCAAAACTCAGGTCATCGTCAACCCTGCCTCTGACCAAGGGCGAACCCGACGTCGCTGGCGGGAAATAAAAGAGGCTCTTAAGAATTATATTCGCGAGTTCCATTATGAATTTACCGAAGGACCGCTTCAGGCCATCGACCTCACGCGGGAAGCGATCAAAAGCGGGACGGAGCTCGTTATCGGCGTTGGCGGAGACGGCACTTTAAATGAGATTGCTAACGGCTTTTTTGAATCGAGACGCCTCATCAACCCTAAGACTGAGCTGGCCATCGTGCCGTCTGGTACTGGTTGCGATTTTACAAGAAGCCTTAGCCTACCTACCAGCCTGAAACAGGCGCTGCAGGTTTTACCGCAAGCAGTATCAAGACCAGTCGATATCGGAAGAGTAACTTACCGAAATCAAGAAGGTAAAGAAGAGGAGCGCTTTTTTATCAACGTGGCCGACTTCGGTGTCGGGGGGGAGGTTGTCCATGAAGTCAACCGCAAGAGATTGGAAAGAAAAGCGTCATCCTATTTCCGAACCCTGGTGGCGACGATGATTCGCTATCGTCAGAAAAGAATAAAAATTAAGGTAGAAGACCGGGAACTCCCAGAAGACGAATACCTAATTGGCGCCGTGGCCAACGGCCGAATCTTTGGTAAAGGAATGAAAATCGCTCCTTTGGCTCAGGTGGATGACGGCCTCCTTGATTTGGTGTTGATTAAAGGAATGAAATTTTTTGAATTTCTTTACAACAGCTGGAAGATTTTTACCGGCGCCCACTTACGCCACCCAAAGACCTCGCTCTGGCGCGGCCGCCGTCTCGAAGCGGTACCCGCCGAGGGAGAAAAGGTTATCCTGGAACTTGACGGAGAAGAGGTAGGTTATCTCCCCGCCGTGTTTGAGATTATTCCGCGCCAAATATTAGTCAAAGCCAAGCTTAGTCTCCAAGGCAGGCCAACTTCCTCCGGCTAACGTTCTTCTCTCTTGCCCTGCGCCGTCAAGAGATAAAGAGGGTCATTGGTCAAGACGATTTTTCCTGACTCGTCCTGAAGACGGTAAATCGGCAATCCCGAAGGAATATATGGTCGAGAGTAAAGACTCATAACTTTACGGATATATTCAATAGTCTCGGGATAAGGAGGAATTCCGTTAAATTTTTTGAGCGCTTCTTGGCCAGCATTATAAGCGGCTAAAACATAATTTGTCCTTCCGGTATAAAGACGGATGAGGTCTTTGAGATAAAGAATGCCCCCCCGGATATTCTCTTCTGGATTAAAGGGGTCACTCACCCCATAATATTTCGCGGTTTCCGGCATGAGCTGCATCAGCCCCATCGCTCCCTTGGGAGAAACTGCTTTTTCATTATAATTTGATTCCACCTTAATCACCGAATGCACTAAATCAGCCGGCACCCCATGGGCTCGAGATAATTTTTCAACAATTTGGTTATATTGGACAGCCTTTTGGCCATTTTGACTAAAAAGATAGGTTAAGCTAAAAGCCAAAAATAATAAGCCTAAGAGGAACCTTTTAACGTATTTTCGAGCCCTCATTTTTTATCTATTTTAAAGCCAAGCCTTAAAAAAGAAAATCACCCTTTGGGGTGAATTTTGCCTCAAAGCAACTCCTCGATAAGCGAAACTCCGGCCTCGATGGCCTGGTCAAGGGTTTCTGGCTTTTTCCCTCCGGCCTGGGCAAAATCAGCCCTTCCGCCTCCCCCACCCCCGACTATCGGCGCAATCCTTTTGATAATAGCATCAGCCTGAATGCGCTGAGCCAGGTCCTTGGTAACAGAAACTACGAGCAAAACTCGACCGTCGACCGACTCGCCCAAGATGACAACGCCTGTGCCTAATTTCTGTTTTAGATTATCGGCTAAGTTGCGTAATTCTTCGGCACTCAGCCCATCTACTTTTTGGGCTAAAACCGGAATGCCTTTTACTTCCCGGACTTTAATTTCTTTGGGCTGATAACGGAATTCATTTAGCTTCTGACGCAGCTGGCGATTCTCTTTTTCCAAAAGCTCTATCTCCTGCCGCCATTTATCCATTTGCTTGAGAATATCCTGACGAGAAGCCTTTAAGCTTTGCTGTAATTCTTTTAACAGATTCTCCGTCTCCTGGATATAATGAAGGGCTGCTTCTGCCGTCAGGGCCTCGATTCTTCTAATGCCAGCCGCCACGCTAGACTCATCGACAATCTTGAAGAGCCCAATTTCTCCCGTTGAGCGGACATGAATCCCGCCGCAAAGCTCGCGGCTAAAATCGCCAACTCTCACCAAGCGCACTTTTTCTCCGTATTTTTCTTCGAAGATGGCCATCGCACCTTCCTTTAGGCCTTCTTCTAAGGTGGTTATTCTGGTCTCAACAGGAATATTCTCTCTAATTTTTTCATTAATCAGGGTCTCCACCCTGAGGATTTCCTCCGCCGTTAAGGCCGAAAAATGAGTAAAATCAAAACGCAGCCTTTCCGCCGCTACCAAGGAGCCAGCTTGCTTAACATGGTCCCCGAGAACCTGACGGAGGCTGGCATGAAGCAAATGAGTGGCGGTGTGGTTCGCCCGAATTTGTCGTCTTCGGGCTCGATCAACTGAAGCTTCGACCTGGTCTCCCTTTCTAATCTGGCCTGAAACCACCTTTATTTTCTGAGAAATTACTTCAGGAATTGGGTAATAAGCAGACTCAACGATAGCCACTCCATGCGGTCCCCGAATTTCGCCCGTATCACCAATCTGCCCTCCTGCCTCGCCATAAAACGGCGTCTGGAATAAAATTACCTCTCCTTCTTCACCAGCGCTTAATTCTTCAACCTGCCTTCCCTTCTTAACCACTCCCAACACCTCTGTTTCCTCAACGGATTCCGTTTCATAGCCAACAAATTCAACTTTGAGCGAGGTCAAGGCTTCATAGGCTTTCCTTTGCTCCTGTTTAGCCTCTCCTTTCCAGGAAAGCCTGGCTCTCTCGCGCTGGGTTTCTAACTCGTGATAAAAACCAGGCTCGTCAATTCGGAGTCCCTGTTCCTGAGCCAATTCAAAGGTTAAATCTAAAGGGAACCCGAAGGTATCATAGAGCTTAAAAACCTCTGACCCAGAAAGAGAATTTCTTCCGGCCGCTTTAGCTTCCTCGCTGAACTCGCGAAAATAACGAATACCGGCCGCTAAAGTGCCGGCAAACCTTTCTTCCTCTGATAAGCAGACCCGCGAAATATAACGACACGAGGCGATTATCTCCGGATAAGCCTCTTTCATCACTTCGGCTACAACCCCTACCAGAGAATGAAGAAAGGGCTTTTCAATCCCTATCCAATTACCCCGACGAAAAGCCCGGCGAATTAAGCGGCGCAAGACATAACCTCGGCCTTCGTTGGATGGCATAACGCCGTCACCCAGGAGAAAAGTTATGGCGCGGATGTGGTCAGCAATAATCCGCACCGCCACATCTCCCTCATCATGAGCTGGATATTCCCTTTGGGCCAAATCGGCAACTTGGTTAATTATCGGCCGGAAAAGGTCAGTCTCAAAGTTGGAGACTTTCTTCTGGAGGGCGGAGGCCATCCTTTCTAAGCCCATCCCGGTATCAATTGATGGTCGGGGCAGCGGAACGAGCTGGCCTGACGCGCCCTGTTCGTATTGCATGAAAACCAAATTCCATAATTCGACCATCCGGTCGCTTCCAGAGGCAATCAGTTCATAGGGACTGCCTTCCTCCAAAGAAGGGTTTAAGTCAAAATGAAGCTCGGAGCAGGGACCACAGGGTCCCGTTTCACCCATCGCCCAGAAGTTATCCTTCTTCCCAAAACGAAAAACCCTCTCTGGCTCAACGCCTATCTTCTCTGTCCAGAGCCGGAAAGCCTCCTCATCTTCTTCATAAATCGTGACATATAGCCTTTCTCGAGGGAAACGAAAAATTTCAGTCACCAGCTCCCAAGCAAAGGCAATGGCTTCTTCTTTAAAATAATCACCGAAAGAAAAATTACCCAGCATTTCAAAGAAGGTGTGATGCTTAGAGGTCCGTCCCACCTGCTCTAAATCATTATGCTTACCTGAAACACGGAGGCACTTCTGGACCGAGGCGGCCCGGCAATAGCTTCTCTTCTCTAACCCCAGAAAAACATTCTTGAATTGGTTCATCCCCGCATTGGTAAAAAGCAGCGTCGGGTCATCCTTGGGGATAAGGGAAGAGCTGGGAACAATCCGATGCCCCTTTTTCTCAAAAAAGAGGAGGAAGGTTTCGCGGATTTCCTGGGCCTTCATGAAACCTCTTCTTCGAATGGCGGCTGTTCTTCGCGGGTCTGACCTAAGGTCTTTTCCATCTCTTCAAGCGCCATATCCAAAGTGGACTGAATTCCCATGACGCGCAATTTAAAGTTATCCGGGCTGGAAGAATAACGCAGGCCCTGCTCGAAAGAGATATAACCATCGCGGTAAAGCTGGAAGACCGACTGGTCAAAGGTTTGCATTCCGTATTGGGAAATACCAGCCGCAATGGCGTCGCGGATAAGGCCTGTCTTTTCCCGGTCAGCGATGCACTCTTGGATGTAGGGTGTGCTAATCATGACTTCAACGGCTGGCACTCGGCCCTGTCCATCCATCCGCGGAATCAAGCGCTGAGAAATGACTGCTTTCAATATGGCCGCCAACTGGAGTCTTACCTGACGCTGGTGGTGCGGTGGAAAAACAGAAATTATGCGGTTGATGCTTTCGGGGGCATCAAGAGTATGCAGAGTGCTCAAAACTAAATGGCCGGTTTCAGCCGCCAGCAAGGCAGTTTCAATCGTATCCAGGTCGCGCATCTCGCCGACTAAAATAACATCTGGGTCCTCGCGCAGCGCCGCTCTCAACCCCCGGTTAAAATTGCGGACGTCGGTACCCACTTCCCGCTGACTGATAGTACTTTTCTTATCTTTATGCAAATATTCAATCGGGTCTTCAATCGTAATAATATGTTCTTTGCGATAGGTATTGACGTGGTCAATCATAGCGGCCAAGGTAGTCGTCTTGCCGCAACCAGTAGTCCCTGTCACCAAGACAAGGCCTCTCTGGTAAAGAGCGATCTTCTCCAAGACTTCTGGCAGCAACAGCTGGCGGATAGTTTTGACCTCCATGGGAATAATCCGCAATGCAATGGCAATTGTCCCTCGCTGGTAGAAAATGCTTCCCCGGAAACGGCCAAAACCGGGCAAACTATAGGCCAGGTCCAGGTCCAATTCCTCCTTAAGCCGGGCTTTCTGGTAATCAGACATTAATTGGTCGGCTAACTCAAAAGTGTCCTTGGAAGTCAAGCGGGGATAAGAGGTCAGCGCAATTAGATTACCATGAACCCTGATAATAGGATAATTCCCAGCTTTAAGATGGAGGTCCGACGCATCCCGCTCGATAGCAATCTTTAATAATTCATCAACATCCATTTTTACCCCCCAAAAATAAATTTTTTAGATATATGTTAACCACCCGAATTTGTCCTCCTTTTCGCCATTAATATAGGCAAAAAATTCTTTTTGCAGTTTTTTAACGACGGGGCCGGGCTTGCCAGCCCCGATAATAATCTTGTCGATAGAACGAATCGGGGTTATCTCTGCCGCTGACCCCGTAAAGAAAACCTCGTCAGCAATATAAAGCATTTCTCGGGGGATAGTCTCTTCAATCAAACCAATGCCAATGTCTTTTATTAGGGTGATGACGCTATCCCGGGTAATCCCGGGAAGCACAGAAGAAGACAACGGTGGTGTGTAGACCTTACCATTCAACACGAGGAAAATATTTTCGCCGCTTCCCTCGCTGATATGACCTCGGATGTTCAAAGCAATACCTTCGCTGTAGCCGTCAACCAGGGCTTCCATCTTGATAAGCTGCGAATTCATGTAATTAGCTCCAGACTTAGCCAGGGCGGGAAAGGTGTTTGGCGCCATCCGCCACCAAGAAGAGACACAAACATCAACGCCACTTTCTAGCGCTGCCTCACCTAAATATTTACCCCAGTTCCAAACTAAGATAGCACAATCTACAGGGTTAGGAAAGGGGTCGACGCCTAAAGCATTGTAGCCCCGATAAACGATGGGCCGGATATAACAAGCTTTCATCTTATTAGCCCGAATAGTTTCAATTATCGCCTGATTAAATTCTTCTTCCGAGTAAGGTATCTCCATGCGATAAATTTTACAGGAGTTATAAAGACGACGCGTATGCGCATGAAGCCGAAAAACAGCCGTGCCCTTAGGCGTGTCATAAGCCCGAAAACCCTCAAAAATCGAGCTCCCATAATGAATAACATGGGAGGCGATATGAATCTTTGCCTCTTTCCAGGGCACAAGCTGCCCATTCATCCACACAAAACCGTCTTCCTTAAAAGGGCTCATTCATTACTCCTTTCCCGTATGATTTTAATATCATGGAGCGGTCGCCAGACCGTTTCCATCGTATCCCAACCCCAAATTCAAGTCAAACTACCCCTTTCAGATTACTTTTTCTCCACAATGTGGACACTGGTGCGCCTTCAGAGGCAAAGGCCGCCGGCAATTCCAGCAGGCTCCGGCTCGCTGACTCTCCCGCGCCTTGATACGCATCATAATCTCTTCGATTTCTGTAGTCCGTCCCTTTTGACCTTTAATCGTTTCTAAGCGACGAACGACCTCACTGGCCCGCTGGAGGCGCTCTTCCACTTTGGCCGCCAAACACTGCATAATAAGCTCGTCGACTTCCCGGGGAATACGATTATTTTTAAGCCGCGGTGGCGTAATTTTGCCTTGCTGTGATTTCTCCAAGATTTTAAACGGGTCAGGGTCGAAGATGGGCGGATGCCCGATGAGCATCTCATAAAAGATACACCCTAAAGAATAGATATCGGAGGCGTAAGTCGCTTTTCCTAAGAATTGCTCAGGCGCCATATAAGGAGGGCTGCCAATTCTGGTAGAAGCATAAGGAATATTAGCCAGCCAGGCAGAGGTGCCAAAATCAGTTATTTTGGCCAGGCCATCCTCAGAAATAATGATGTTAGAAGGCCGCAGGTCGCGATGGATAATCTTATGTTTATGAGCGTGCTCAATGCCGAAGGCCACCTGTTTCGTATAGTCGATCGCCATTTCGAGAGAAAGGATTTTCTCTTTCTCGATGATTTTCTCCAAGGTTTTTCCTTTGACATATTCCATCACCATAAAGAAAACTTGCTTTTCCCTTTCGGCGGCAATGACTCGGACAATGTTGGGGTGATTTAAAGCTGCTTGCAGCCTTGGTTCCTTAAGCAATTTATAAAGTTCCATCGATTGCTTATGAGGAACTTTTATGGCCACTTTAATATCCAGCCAGGTGTCACGGGCTAAATAGACCGAGCCAAACCCGCCGCTACCCAGGGGCTTGAGGATTTCGTATTTCCCTACTTTCTGGCCTTGGAGAAACATCGCTCAGACATTCCAGAGGTGAGCAAGAACAGAGGCAACGGTAAACAAGGCTGTCTCCGCCCTAAAAATTCTTGGGCCAAGGCTGATGGGTAGGAATTGATGCGCTTGGAGCAATTCTTCTTCTTCTTTTTCCCAACCGCCTTCTGGTCCCGCACAGATAATGGCAGATTCCAAGTTTCCGAGGCCCGATTCCAATTCAGCCTGGATAACCTCACGCAACAATGCGCCGCCTCGCTCACTTAAATAATATTTCTTTCTTTCAGGCCGTGCTACAATAAAATTTTCCAGACGCAGGGGTGGCCTAATTTCAGGAAAGAAGGGAGACTGGACCTGCTTGGCTGCCTCTATGGCCAAACGGCGCCAGCGAGCTACCTTCACCGACCCTTCTCCTTCCAGACGAACCACAGTCCTTTTCGTCAGCAGAGGCACAATCATCATCACCCGCAATTCAGTCATTTTTTGCACCAACCAATCCATCATTTTCGTTTTTAAGCAAGCGGGGGCCACCGTTATCGCCACCTTCAAGCTTTCACTTTCTAGGCAACTCTCCAGCCGGACAGTAGTTTTATCACCCTCAATTTTTTCTACGGAACCAGAAAAGAGTTCGCCCTTTTCGTTGAATATTCTTATCTTTTCGCCTTTTTTTAATCTCAAAACTCGCTGGAGATGATGATGTTCCCGGCCATCGATTATGGCCAGCGGAAACTGAATGGCTTCTTTTCTGACAAAAAAATGATGCACTGTCAAAGGCAGCGCCTTAATTAGTTTTTTGGCGATACCGGGCCACTATTCTTCGGTCGATTCCCTCGGGGTCTTCACCCCATTGTCGGGCTAAATCCTGGAGCAATTTTTTTTGCTCCTTGCTCAAATTAACCGGCGTTTTAACGACAATTCGGATTAACAAATCGCCTCGAGTGCGGCCGCGAATATCCCTAATCCCCTTCCCTTTAATCCTAAAAATCTGGCCAGTTTGCGCTCCCGCAGGGATTTTTAAGATTTCATTTTCTCCGTCGAGCGTTGGAATCTCCAGGGTGGCCCCCAGCGCCGCTTGGGTTATGCTGAGGGGAATTTCGCAGACAAGGTTATTTCCTTCTCGAGAAAAGAACTCATGGGGGCGGACTCGGATGACTAAATAAAGGTCGCCAGCCAAGCCCTCCCTTTCGCCGGCTTCACCTTCCCCCTCTATTCTCAGTCTTGACCCGTCTTCGACCCCAGCAGGGATTCTGACTTTTAAAACCCTTTTTTGTTTGACCCGTCCCGAGCCGTGACATTCTGGGCAAGGAGTCCTGATAACCTCACCCGCGCCGCCGCAATGAGAACAGGTGCGGGAGATAATCAAGAAACCGTGCTGGCTTCGCACTTGACCTCGGCCCCCGCACGACTGGCAGACTGACGGCTGAGTCCCGGGCTCAAGGCCGGTACCATGACAGAAAGAGCAGCTCTCCGCTCGATGCAGCTTGATTTCCTTCTCTGTGCCCTTAGCGGCTTCTTCCAAGGTAATTTCCATCTCTATCATCAAATCGCGACCTCGCTGCGGTGCATGGCGCTGTCTCCGTTCGCTCGAGCTAAAGAAATCACCAAAACCAAAAAAACTGCCCAGAATGTCCGCAAACTCGTCAAAAACAGTAGAATCAAAGCCGGAGAAACCAGTAAACCCTTCTCCCCTTAGCCCCTCATGCCCAAAACGGTCATAGGTGGCTCGTTTATGGGGGTCGCCCAGCACACTGTAAGCTTCAGCCGCTTCTTTAAATTTTTCTTCAGCCTGCTTATCCCCAGGGTTACGGTCAGGATGATATTTAAGGGCTATCTGGCGATAGGCCTTCTTAATTTCTTCCTGGGTGGCATTCCGATTAACGCCTAATATCTGGTAATAGTCTTTTTTAGTCATTTCTTTTCAGGCAAAACAAAAGGCCGGTGTTTTTCCTCTAAGGCTTGGACTTCAGCCCTGGTCAGGCCGGCGGCATAATGAATTTCCATCTGTTGCTCTCGTCCCGTGGCAGCCTCCCGAGCTGACACCCGAAGTATGCCGTCGGCATCAATTTCAAAGGTCACATCGACCTGCGGCACGCCGGCTGGTGCTGGTTCAAGCCCAACCAAATCAAACCAGCCTAAGGATTTGTTCTTAGAGGCAACCGGGTTCTCGCCTTCTAGGACATGAATCCTCACCCGCACCTGGTTATGCTCAACAGTGGTGAAGGCCATTGTTTTCCTTGTGGGTATTGTCGAATTCCGCTCAATGATTACCTGATAAGTATCATTCTCAGTTTCAATTCCCAAAGAAAATGGGGTAACATCCAAAAGAAGGACCAAGTCACTCATCTTCCCCTTAATGATGCCCGATTGAATCGCTGCGCCCTTGGCGACCACCTCATCCGGGTCGACCCCCGCTCTTGGCTCCCGCTGGAAAAAATCAGCGATCACTTGCCGCAGCAAAGGCATTCTGGTCTGACCGCCCACAAGAATTACTTCCCAAATATCTTGGGGCCTTAAATGGGCATCTTCAAGGGCTTGCTCAATTAGCGGGACAGTTTTCTGGACGAGGTCGCGCGTCAAATCTTCCAGTCTGGCCCGAGAAATCCTTTTAAGAATATGCTTGGAGCCTTGGCCATCGGCAGCAATGAAAGGCAGGTTAATTTCTGTTTCCAGGACAAAGGAAAGCTCGCGCTTCGCCCTTTCGGCCGCTTCCCGGATCCGCTGGAGAGCAAAGCGGTCCTGGCTCAGGTCGAGGCCGTGCTCCTTGCGAAATTCTTCTAACAGCCAACTTACCAGGCGATTATCAAAATCTTCACCGCCAAGGTAGGTATCGCCATTAGTGCTCAGCACTTGAAAAACGCCGTCCTGAATCTCCAGAATAGTTATATCAAACGTTCCTCCTCCCATATCAAAGACAGCCACTGTACAATTCTCCTTGGCCTCGAGGCCAAAGGCGAGCGAAGCTGCCGTCGGCTCATTTATGACTCTGAGGACCTCCAGGCCGGCGATTTTGGCCGCATCCTTGGTCGCTTGGCGCTGATGGTCATTAAAGTGGGCCGGCACAGTAATAACCGCTTCTTCAACTTTTTCTCCTAAATAGGCTTCAGCACAGGCTTTAAGATAGGAAAGAATAATGGCTGATATTTCTTGCGGGGTAATTAACTGGTCATCAATGGCAATCATCACGTCGCCGTTAGGAGCAGGGACTAACCTATAAGGAATCCTCTTACGGACTTCTTCTATTTCGGGAGCTGCAAATTTCCGGCCAATGAGCCGTTTTACCGCCGTAATGGTGCGTTCGGGGTTAGAAATTGCCTGCCTCTGGGCTAAATTACCGACCAGTCGCTCTCCACCGGTCGTAAAGCTTACAACTGAAGGAGTAATATTCTGGCCTTCTAAATTAGGAATTATTTCCGGGTTATTGGCGTTAAGATAGGCTATGCAGGAATATGTCGTTCCCAAGTCAATGCCGATAACATAAGACATCTCTTTATGGATTCTTCTTGGGTACCAAGACTTTAACTAAGGCCGGCCTTAAGAGGCGGTCGTGCAGCCAATAACCCTTTTGTAAGTATTCAGCTACTTCCGGCTCTTCAATTCCCTCCGCCTCTTCTGTTAATAAAGCCTGATGGACGTTGGGGTCGAACTTTTTATCTTCTCTTTCCAAGGGCTTAACCCCCAGTTTGCGCAAAAGGTCTATTAGCTGCCGGTAAATCATAACCACTCCCTCCTGGAACAGCCGACCGTTCGCTTCGTCTCTTGAGGCTAAAGCTCTCTCTAAATTATCAACAACCAAAAGGAGTTCTCTCAGGAAATCGCTTAGGGCAAAGCGGGTAAATTCTTCCCGCTCTCTTTCCAATCGCTTTCTGGCGTTATCCATCTCAGCCAGGGCTCGGAGATATTTATCTTTCCACTCATCTCTTTCTTTGCGTAAAGCTTTGATTTCTACCTCTTTCTTATGGAGTCGGCTTTTTAGGCGCCCTGCTTCTTCGCTGGCCTCTTTGAACTTAGCTTCTTCCGGTTCTGGCTCATTCTCCGACTTTTTTTCGTCTGACAACAGGCTTCCTCTCTCTTCTGATTTTTCTTTAATCTTATTTCTTGAGGAAATTATCTTCGGGGTAATTCCAACACCAGATTCTTCTATTTTTTCCTCTTTCTCCAACGGGATAAACTCGATAACATCGCCCGTCTCGTTTTCTATTTGCGGCTTTTTTCCCTTTTCCGCCTCTTCGTCCTTCACTTCATTTCTCCTCTTAATGAGATTGCCGTAGTGTCAGACTAAGCCGCAGGGCCACCATTTCCACGAGCGGGATAATCTCACCATAGGGAATTCGCTTCGGCCCGATGATTCCTACTGTTCCCAGCACCTGGTTCTCATAACCATAATGAGAAACAACCAGGGAACAATCTGAAATATCCGGCATCTCCGCTTCCGACCCGATTAGAACCTTAACCCGGTCGAGGCTGATCATTTCCGAGAGAAAGCGGACCAACCTGGCTTTTTCCTCAAAATCCTGGAAAAGATATTTTAGCCTCTCCAAGGGGAAAGACTCGGCTCTTTCTAAAAGATTAGCTGTGCCCTGGATAAAAATACGGCTTCGCTTTTCAGTCTGGGAAGTGGAGGCCTTGAGTAGATCCAATAACTTTCGCAGCAGCTTCTCGTAAGACCAACGGACACGAGGAAGTTCACTGACAAGATAATCCCGGACCGAAATCAGGTTGCGATGCCGGAAGTTTTGGTTGATGTATAAGGCGGCTCGGTCAAGTTCAGCTTGAGAAAAATTCTCTTCAGTTTGCACAATCTCTGTTAGGACCAGGTTGTTAGCTGTGGTAAGGATTACCAAGACTCGATTTTCTCCCACCACCAGGAAGCGTAGATGATGAAAAATTATCTTGGAAAGCGGCGGGGAAAGGACAAAACCAAGGTTATGGCTATGCTCAGCCAAAACGCGGCTCGCCCGGAAAAAGAGAGAGTCAAGATTGCCTTCAGCCGGCAGAAGTTCAGCCGGCCCTTCGGGCATTGTTTCGCTGGCCACCCGGCATTTGTTGAGGAGGCCGTTGACATAAAAACGAAGTCCCTTATCGGTGGGGATGCGGCCCGCCGACGTATGGGGTTGATAAAGATATCCTAACCGCTCTAAACGAGACATGATATTCCTGACCGTAGCCGGAGAGGCCGTCAAGACGCCTGACGAAACAATATGGCCTGAGCTTACTGGACGTCCATGCTGCAGGTAGCTGGCCACCAATTGGGTCAGCACTATCTTCTCTTTTTCCTTAAGAAAATCACCCATCATGGCTCTTTCTTTGGGAAAATTTATAGCATTAAACCGCCAACTTTGTCAACGGACTCAAGCGGACCGCAAAGAGGTCTCCCTGGGCGGGGTTAAAATGAATTTTTGAATGGTCCCAACTTAAATTTGGCCCATTTGTAAAAAACGGGGTGGTTTCAGCGCTCCTTTATCATGAATATTGAGTTTTTTTCCAAAAAGAGCGCTTTTCTTGGGGTAAGGGGGGTTTTTATTTTGACGAAAGAGCCCTTAAATTTTTCATGAGGCTTAAATAATAACCGATGATATGGTGTAGAGTGAGGGGTAAAAGGCTTTTGTTTAAGATAAAGAAGCTGCAGATTACTACTGCTTTTTGTTTCGCTCCGGATGAGAAGAACCGCCGTGCCGGGCAAAGCGGCGATAAATAGACACGGTAGCCAGAAAAGAAACTAAAAAAATAACCGCCGGTATTATGACCCCGAAAATCAGCTTTTCACTCATCTCGGCCTCCCCTTCTCTTTTTATAAGAAAAATAGGCCAACAAGAGGCCGAGGAAGGAAACTCCGTAGGCAATGGTCAAGCCAATAACGACGAAAAGCCCTCTACTCATCTTCTCTCCAGCGGACAACCCGGTCAAGGCGTTCGAGGTATTCCCTTTGCTTTTTCTCATAATCTGAAGAGATTGCCCGGAGTTTAGGGTCGATTACAAGATGTAAGAAAGCAGTAACTAAGATTCCTAAGAAAAAAAGGATAAAGCCCGATAATTTTAGAAAAAGAAGCAAAGCCAAGCCTACCATCAGGAGGGCGTAGGCAAAGGGCGAAAGGATGATGGCGACCCAATCTTCTCTGGTCCAAGCCTCCGCTGCCTCTGGGTCCCAGCGGCGGCAGAGACCAAGAATTCTGGCAGCTTTCATTATTTCCCCCCATTAGGAATAAGCCCCAACTTCAAGGCTTCTTCTTTAACCGGTTTCCACCAGCCCAAGGGCCTGGTCATTGCATAGTAACGAGCCAAGTGAAGCTTATTTTCAGGCGGAGTCAGGAGCGTCACTGGGAGATAAACCAAAGCGGTGAGAACCATTAGGGCCCAGAACTGAAGATAGTCCGGGAGTTCAGGAATCACCTTAAAAGCCGGCAGGACCCAGACCACAAGCCAGCTAAAACCCAAATTGGCAATCCAGGCTGAAAGATAGCCCCAGCTATTAAACCTCCACCAGACGACCTGTAGGATATTAGGCAACCACATCCCCGCCCCCATTATCCACAGGGCAAAGATGAGCCAGCGGGTTATTTCTTCCATCATCATTCCATAAATAAAAGAGCCCAAAAGAAGAACAGCGGTAGCCACCCTTCCCGCCAAAACCAGTTTTTTCTCACTGGCCTCGGGATTAATGTAATGATGATAAATATCGCGAGTAAGATAAACTGCCCCCAGATTAAGGTGGGTAGAGATAGTGGAAAAGTGGATGGCAATAATACCAGCAAAAAGGAAGCCAACCATACCGGCAGGAATATGCTCGAAGGAAATTCGGTACCAGGCCATTTCATATTCCTGGGCGCTCGTTAAGTTAGGATAAAGGACAAAAAAAGCCAGAATCGCCGCGGCCCAAAAAGAATTGCGAGTGAGGGTTAACGCCGTACCCCACCAAATGGAGTAGGATGCATCCCTGACTGTTTTTGAGGACTGAATTCTTTGGGCTTCAGCATACCAGTCAATACTTGTCCCCATTCCAAACCCGCCCAAAACAGCGATAAAAATCATGGTCAAGAACCAGGCAAGGGGAAAATCGCCGCTAAAAAAGCCGGAAAAATGGAAGGGGTTAAGACGCCATCCTTCACCAAGGGCATTGAGTTTAGCAACGATAGCTGCCGGGCCGCCAGCCGCTTTCATTCCCCATAAGGACGCAAAGACAATGATAAAAAAGGCAATTATTCCCTGCTGAAAATCAGCCATGACCACGCCCCAATATCCAGCTGAGAGGACATAAATGGCAACAATCAAAGAGGGGATAATCAAACCCACCCAATTATCCCAACCAAAAAGATAATTACATAATTTCCCCATGGCCATGCTTACCCAGCCGAGGATAAACATGTTGAGGAAAGAACCCCAGCCAGACATCCAGCCACGGAGCAGTTCCCCGCCGAGACCGCTGTAACGAAGGCTCTGCCATTCAGCTTGAGAATAGGCTAAAGAACGACGGAAAATGCGCGCTGAGACAAAGGCCGCCACCGCACACCAGGCAGAAAAGAAGGAGTACCAAAGACCCCTAAGACCATACTTGTATATAACCCCGCTTACCCACATCGGCGTGTCAGTAGCGGTGTGGGTGGCATAAACGCTAACTCCAGGAATCCACCAGGGTAAGCCCCGGCCTGCTAAGAAAAAGTCAGCCTCAGAGCGTTTGCCGAGGCGATAAAAAATAATACCGCAACCTGTCATCAAAATAAGGTAAAGACTTAACCAGAGCCAATCTAAAGAGCTAAAATGAACCATTCCGTACCTTTCTTGTATTTAGTTTTTTCTCTTATCTTAAATGCCAGCTAAAGTCAACCCAAATAGGCTTAACCTTAAAAAGGGTGGTGATCCGGCGCTTTTTTCTCCTGAATATTGAGCCTTTTTCTTCGTCTAAAGGAGTCATCAATGTTGGGAAAATACCGGTTTTATAAGGCCTTACCTTAGTCCTCTTTTAAAGGTTAGAAGGCAAATAAATCCTTTTTTTGTTTTAGGAGGCACTTATGCCGCGTTTAAAATCTTATTGTTTTTAAAGGGAATACTGCCGATATAAGCCCAATAAATCAACATTCTTTTGCCGGAAGAGCCCAAAGACTAAAAGCAGGAAATATCAAAAAATCTCATTTTTAAGTGGCCTATTTAAATTATTCGACAGCCGGCGTAACCAACGACTTCGCGACGGTCCCCGGTAATATCCCCTGATGTTTGATAAAGAACCAATTCGCCCCGAGTGGCTCCCAGCTCCCTACAGGCGACCAAGACGGCTGTAGTTGGCTGGAATCCGCACATAGAAATGTTTTCCCTAAGAACTGTTTGATAAAGTCCAGATGCGTCAAGTTCTTGAATCTTTTTTATTGCCAGGAAATCTTTGTGTTCAGCTTCTTTCTGACTGATATAGTGGCTCATATCGGTTGAAGCCACGAGCAGGACTTCTTTGTCCTCTTCTTTAGCTTCTTCCTTAACCGCAGCGGCCAAGGCCTGGCCTAATTCCTCAAGAGAGGCCAAATCAGCTTCATGGGAAACACAGATGGGGACAATAGCTATATCTGGCCGAAAAAAATAGAGAAAAGGTATCTGGACCTCAAGGGAATGCTCCAAATTGTGCGCTCTCGGGTCATTTTCTACGAGAGAAGAATGTTTAATAATTTTCTTAGCAAGGGAAGAAGCAACCGGTGCATCGCCCAGGGGGGTGCGCCAAGAACCTTCAACCTGAAGGGCAAAAAGAGAGCCGATACCACGGTGACTTGGGCCAAGAATAATAGCCACTTCGGGAATCAGTACCGAGGCAAAAACCGCCGCCGCTACCCGCCCAGAATAAATGTAACCAGCATGCGGCGAAACGACAGCGATAGCCCTTTCCTTTTTCTGAGCTTCCGGAACCAGGGATTTAATTAAAGATCTTAGTTCCTCGGCCTGGCCTGGATAAAAGTAACCCGCTACGGCTGGCATCCTAACCATTTTTCTCCTCCTCTTCCAATTCCAAAATATGTCTATGCTTTTCTAAAGTCAAATCAATTAAATAACAAGAATTAGCACTGGAGCCATGATAAGTTCTGTTAAGATAGAGATGTTTTGGCGACGATATCTTTTGGAGTTGTGTCATACCTTATTCCCATTTAAGCTCCCTGAAGCTCCATGATGGCAGTTACCTAAATCCTAAGAAGAGACTGTGGGTTAATAAAAAGAATCTGGAATTAATCTAATTTCTTTTCGGGGTGGGAGGTAGTAAGTCTTGGGGGAAGCCCAATAACCCTCCAAGGGTTCGCTATTTCCTTTAAAGTGAGAGCGGTTGACTCCATCAAGCGTTATTCCCATAATAGGAAAGCTATGATTCGTTTTTTTAACACTCTTTCGGGGCAGGTAGAACCGTTTGTCAGTTTGGTACCGGGCGAAGTACGGATGTATACCTGCGGTCCCACGGTATATGATTATGCTCATATCGGTAATTTTCGCGCCTATATTTTTGAAGACCTGCTCAAGCGCTTTTTGCTTTATTCTGGTTTCAAAGTTATTCATGTGATGAACATTACAGATGTTGATGATAAAACAATCCGTAACTCCCAAGCCTTAAGTATCAGTCTTTCCGAATACACCAATAAATACACCGCGGCCTTTTTGGAGGACATTAAGACTCTGAATATTCTTCCGGCCGATTTTTATCCTCGAGCAACAGAACATGTCCCGGAAATGGTCAAGCTAATCAAGGCCCTAATGGATAAAGGCTATGCCTACGAAAAAGATGGCTCAATTTATTTTAGCTTAGCGCGCTTTTCCCGTTATGGCCAATTAGCCAAGATTAAGCCTGAAGAGCTCAAATTAGGCCACCGGGTCGAGTCCGATGAATACGAAAAAGAAATGGCTCATGATTTTGTTCTTTGGAAAAAAAGAAAAGAAGGCGAACCTTACTGGGAGACCGAACTCGGACCCGGTCGACCCGGCTGGCACATTGAATGCTCGGCTATGAGCATGAAATACTTAGGCGAGACCTTTGATATCCATTGCGGCGGAGTCGACAACATTTTTCCCCACCATGAAAATGAAATCGCCCAATCAGAGGCGGCAACCGGAAAACCATTTGTTCGCTATTGGCTCCATTGCCATCACCTGATTGTTGAGGGCGAAAAAATGTCCAAGTCGAAGGGGAATTTTTTTACCCTTCGCGACTTGATGGCGCGGGGCGTAGAGCCGCTCAGTCTCCGTTTCCTCCTACTTTCAACTCATTACCGCAAAACCCTCAATTTTACCTTTGAAGGATTGAACCAGGCCGCTGCCGCAGTGGGGCGGCTCCGTGATTTCGAGGTTGAGTTAGAATCAAGAACTTTTCCGGAAGGAAGAAACGAAGCGGTAGCTCGGTTAATCGAAGAAGCGCGACAAGAGTTTAAAAAAGGGCTCAGTGATGACCTCAACATTGCCGTCAGCTTGACCAGCCTTTTCGGCTTGGTTAAACAGGTCAATATCCTGCTGGCTCAAGAAAAATTAAATCAAGAAGACGTTCTTTCTTTGCAAAAATTCCTGCGCGAGGTTGACCAAGTTTTGGGAATTTTACCGCCCCGACCCAAAGCTTTGCCGCCCGAAATAATGGCGAAAATAAAACTGCGGGAAAAGGCCAGGCAAGAAAAAAATTTTGACCTGGCGGACCGTATCCGCCAAAAACTTTTAGAACAGGGAATCAGCCTCGAAGATACGCGTCAGGGAACGCGCTGGAAGATTCTTCCCAAAATAAAATCAGAAGAATGAAATAGGGGTGACCAGCAAAGTTTCTACTGCTCACGAGCTGGGAAAAACCGGCGAAAGCGCGGCGGTCAACTATCTCGAGGCAAAAGGGTATGAAATTCTGGCCCAAGGCTTCCGTTATCAGCATACCGAGATAGACATAATTGCTTGCCACGGCCAAACCGTAGTTTTTGTAGAAGTAAAGACGCGGCGCAACGAGCGATACGGCTTTCCGGAGGAAGCTGTAGATACGACCAAACAGACGAGAATTAAAACAACGGCCGCTTACTGGCTTTCTCGGCAAAAACAAAAATTCAGAGATTGCCGCTTCGATATCCTCTCAATTATTTTTCGCTCTGAGAAGGACTTCGAAATTTTTCATCTTCGAGACGCTTTTTAGCCAACCTTAACCTTTTTTATTCCTTTTACTCTCCCTATTTTGACTTGTTTATTTCGAGGATTTGCTTTTAATTTAATAACCACCGAACTATCTTCAGTTTCCCTCAATAAAGTCTCTATTTTTTTCCGCTTCAAGGGATGCCTCGCCTCAGCCGCAATTTCGCTCAAGGGCTCTAAGACAAATCGCCTTTGGTGGAGGCGAGGATGAGGGACGATTAAATTGCGAGTCTGGATAACTGATTTTTCCGCCAACAACAGGTCTATATCAATTGTTCGGGGACCATTAACGACTGTCTTCTTTCGCTTTAGTTTTCGTTCTATCTCTTTGGCCAAAGCTAAGAGTTCATAGGGATTAAGATTAGAGGCGACCTCCAACACTTGATTGTAAAACCAAGGCTGGTCTACCAAACCAACAGGTTGAGTCTTATAGATTGACGAGGCCTTCAGAATTTTGACCCCGGCGGCCTTTAGATATTCTATAGCTTTGGTTAGATAACGCCGCCGCTGACCAAGATTACTTCCTAAGCTCAAGAAGTATCGCATTTATTTAAATAATTTTATTCCGAAAAGATAGAATTAACAATATAAAGGCCTTCTTCTATTTATCACTTTGTATGGCTACGTTGGTTAATTTCCCCCCAAAGCCTCATCACGGCAAGGCTGATAATTTAGTTTAAGTTTAAAGATTTTCTTCCATCTTGGGCAAGTCAAACTGGGAGAAAAGCGAGACGTCCCTTTTTTATATGCCATTTCGAACTTAACCCTCAAACCAGCCCCGATAAAATTGAAGAGAGCCGCTTAAAAGATATTCCAAGCAGGTTGGAGAATAGCAGATAAAATCATTAAAAAGGCTCATGAACATAATTATGATCGTGAAGACTATAGCTTTAAGCTCTGAGTAGCCCAAAACGTTTTAGAACCCTGAGAACAGAGAGGGTTATCCAGAGATGGTCCTCAAAGTTAGCCCCCTGATTAGAGCTTTCCCAGAATCCTTGAGTGTTTTGGCGTCGTAAGAGGCAATCAAGGCCTCGACCGATTTTGGGATGGTCGGCGCCGAAATTAAGACGGCTCAAAACGTCCAAAACGCTGAGAACATCGGTTGTCCAGAAGGGGTAATGAAGCTCCAGCCAGGATTCGCGCCAAGGGTTGGCTTCATAGCGGTCAGGTTCAAAGAGCTGGTTGATTAGCCATTCCGCCGCTTGTCGCACCGCCTTTTTCCCTTTCCAAGAAGGTGACTCGGCAAAGGCGCGGAGAACAATTCCTGTTACTCGCGAAGAACTGGGCAAAGAAGGGTCAAACTGGAACGGACCCGAAGCCGAGGGTGTCGGCAGGCGATAGGGCTTTTCAGACTGCGAGCAATTATAGACCTGGTAAGGAATCACCCAACCACCGTCTGTTTGACGATGGTCGGCTATCCAGCGAAAGCCCCTTTGCACCCTTCGGTCTCGGTCCAGGCCAAAACGACAAAGTATCTCCAAGGCAAGCGCATGAAAGGTGGGAACATATTCATTATAAAACGCACCCCGAAAATCGCCTTCCTTTGTCTGAGTGGAAAAAAGAAATTCAACAGCTCTCACTACTCCTTCATCACGAAAAGTGCAGCCATAATCATAAAGATAAAACAGGTTCTTCAGGGTATCGATGACTGTCCAGGCTTTGCTTTGAGCGGTCCCTTTTTCGGTTAGCCGCTCACGCCAGCTGCCGTCAGCGCGCTGGGTCTCAAACAAGCGCACCCGGTGGGCAAATTTGCGCAAGTTTTTCTGCTCTCGTTCATAAGAGATTTCCAGGATGTCTTTTTTAAGCCAAAAAAGAACAGGGAGATTCCCTCGGGCTAAAAGGAACTCAATCGCTCGATTAATTTGTTGCGTCATCGAGCTATTTCTTCAGACGAAGAGCTCAGGACTTGCCTCTGCCTAAAACGCCCTGGCCTCTAATGATTTTTCCCGGAAAAAGAGGCTGAATATTGCCTTGGCGAACCACCACCTGACCGTTAACAATCACGAAAAACAGGCCTGAGGGATATCGATGGGGTTGGTCAAAGGTGGATTCATCCTGGAATTTATCGGGGTCAAAAACAGCGATGTCGGCGAATCTTCCTGGCTTTAGAACGCCCCTATCCTTAAGATAAAAAGCCTCCGCCGGTAATGAGGTCATTTTCTGAATAGCCTTTTCCAAGGTAAGAGCTTTTCTCTCCCGCACATAGCGAGCTATCACTCGAGGAAAGGTGCCATAAGAACGAGGGTGAGGCGAGCCCCGGCCGTAGACCTGAATTTCACCGTCAGAGCCAATCATAACATACGGCAATTTCATGAGTTCCACCACGTCAGTTTCATCCATCTGAAAAAATATCCCTTGCGCCCCGCCTTCCTTCTCGATTTCTATAATAAGGTCGGCGGCGGTCTCTTCAGACGGTGTTATCCCCTTCATAGCAAGTATCTGTTCCAGGTTTTTGCCTTCATATTCAGGATGAGTTTTACAACGAGCGATCAAAATTGCCTGGAGGCGGTTTAGGCCCCGCGGGGAACGCAAACGCCTTTCGATGACGTAATCTTTTATCTGGTGGTAAATATTGGGGTCATTTAGTCTTTCCAGAAATCTCTCTTTCCCGCCTTCAAAACACCAGGAAGGAAAACTGGAAGTAAAACCGGAGCTGGTGGCCGTATATGGATAGAGGTCGCAATAGATTCTAATTCCTTCTTTTTGAGCTCCCTCAATAGGCTGAGTAATCTTAGTTAACTGATTCCAAACAACTTCGTCAGCCAGCTTAAGATGGGAGACCTGAACAGATAGCCGGGCCTGCTGGCCGATACTTAGGGCTTCTTCGATAGCTTCGGTTATCTTTTGGCCCTGGTCTCGGATATGGGAGGCATAAACCCCACCAAAGCGGGCCGCTACTTTGGCAAGTTCCACTATCTCCTCGGTTTTGGAATAGGTTCCAGGAAGATAAGCCAGCCCGGTAGAAAGGCCGAGGGCGCCGGCTCTCATTTCTTCTTCCACTAATTTTTTCATCTCATCCAGTTCCTCGGGAGAGGGAGGGTCCATCTTTAGCCCCATAACTTTTTCCCGAAGAGTATTGTGCCCGACCAGACAACCGAAATTAATGGTTATGCCCTTTTGTTCCAGCTGATTGAAGAGTTCCCTGAGGGGAAAGGGGTGGCTGCCGCAGTTGCCACCAATTATCGTGGTCACTCCCTGCAAGATATAATTAGCAGCGCTCGGCACTTCGAGCAAGCCGCGGTCGCCGTGGGTGTGGACGTCGATGAAGCCGGGGCAAACTATTAATCCCTTAGCTTCGATGACCTCCGCAGCCTTCACTCCGTCAAGCCGACCAACCTTAACAATCCGGTCGCCTCTGAGGGCGATATCGGCCTCAAAAGCCCTCTGGCCAGTCCCGTCTACTACCAATCCGTTCTTAATGACCAGGGAATAGGGCTTTGGTGAACAACCATTAAAGAGAATAAAGAAAATAATAACCGCCAGGCCAAAACCGACGAACAGGCCTGTTTTAGTCCTCAAAAACAGCATATTTTATAATTTTAAGTCAACAGGCCTTTCCTGTCAATTTAAATTCGGCCTAAACTCATAAATAGGGGAAAAATTTTGCTCATTTGACCCAATTCTTTTTGCATTTTTTTGCCTTTTAGGGCCATTTTAAGAAGGGAATTTACCTCTGATTAAAGGTTATTAAACCCTCGGCGGAATAATCTAAAAAATGGGTCAAATCTTAAAAATATTTCTTGCTTAAAATAGTATTAGAATTCAACTCCACATAAAATGGTTACTTGTCCTCGTTCAGGTACAGATATTGTAAATGCAGCTTCGGATAAATAACCCGCGAAGCCTGGGCAAGGTGGGCCGCTGGGGCGAAAAAGTTTGAATTTGATTTAAATAACGAGATTAAATAGGATATTTTTTCATCTTATTATAAATATCGGAGGCACTAATGAAAAATGTTATTTATCTCGATAATGGTGCAACCTCCTTTCCTAAACCGGAAGAAGTCTATTCTTTTATGGATCATTTTTATCGTCATTATGGCGTTAATCCGGGCCGCTCCGGCTATGACCTTTGCTTAGAAGCTGGCCACATGGTGGAAAAAACGCGTCAGCTCTTGACGCGTTTTTTTAACGGCAACGACCCCAACCGCCTTTGTTTTACCGCCAATTCCACCGACGCCCTTAACCTGATTATCTTCGGGATGCTTAAGGAAGGCGACCACGCTATCACCACTACTTTGGAACATAATTCAGTCCTCCGGCCGCTTTATCACCTCTGGAAATGGGGTGGCATAGAAGTCGATTACATTCCTTTTGACCAGTCGGGGTTTGTTTCGCCTGAAGATATTAAGCGCCAAATCAAAAAGAATACCCGCTTGGTCATTGTTAATCATGGCTCCAACGTCATCGGAACAGTCCAGCCGCTAAGAGAAATCGGAATTATTTGTCGAGAAAATAATATTCCCTTCGCCATTGATGCCTCCCAAACAGCCGGCCAAGTGCCGATTGATTTAAAAGAATCCTTAGTAGATGTTATTGCCTTTACTGGTCATAAAAGCCTAATGGGACCTACTGGTATTGGAGGCCTGTACGTTCGCGAAGGTATCGAGATTCGTTTTACTCGCGCTGGCGGCACTGGCGTTCGCTCCGCCCAGCGGACACATCTCGAAGAATACCCCTACCGGCTGGAATACGGCACTCCGAATCTTCTGGGCATTGTTGGTCTCTACGCAGGAGTCAACTGGGTGGATAAACAAGGCATTAAAAATATCCACCACCAAGAGATGCAGCTTCTGCTCAAGCTTCGAGATGGGTTGCGAGAAATTGACGGTGTTACCATGTATTGCCAGGATTCCTTAGAAAATCATATCGCCGTTTTTCTCTTCAACGTCGATGGTCTGGAGGCTACGGAAACGGCGACTTTGCTGGACGTTGATTACAATATTGCCTGCCGCGCCGGCCTGCAGTGCGCACCTCTCGTTCATGAGCAATTAGGCACAGATAAAATCAAAGGCGCCGTGCGGTTTGGAATCGGCCCTTTTAACACCGAAGAGCAAATCGACCAAGCCATTGCAGCCGTTCGCGAGATTGCCGCTTTTGCCCGTCGGAAAAGAAACAAATAAGGATAAATAACATACCTCCATCTGGAAGAAAGCATGTCGTGGGCCGGCCTTTATCGTTTCTATTTTCGCTCAATTTTGCTAAAAAATATTTCCCTCCCTCATAAAATTTTCTAAAAACGCCGTTAGCTACAGGATAATTTTTTTAGCAGGTCAAAGAAAGGCGGGAACAAAAGGGAACGAGCTTCCTCTCCCATCTTAAACGATGGCGTCGGCCACAATTTCGCAGACGGTTTTTAAGCTCACGCCGAGCTTATAAACCCGGTTAAGCTCGAGCAACTGGTCCAAGCAATTATGACAAGGCGCTACCACCACCTTAGCCCCAGTCCTCTTGATCTGTTCGGCCTTAACCCGGCCGGCTTGAATCCGCAAAGCTGCAAATTCGGTCATCGCCAATTGCCCTCCCCCTCCCCCGCAACAGAAATTTTCTTCCCGGTTGGGCGTCATTTCGATGAAATTAGAAACGGCCTGCCTGAGCAAAAAGCGCGGCTCTTCGGCCAAACCGCCCAACCGGACCAGATTACAAGGGTCATGAAGGGTCACCGGCTGACTATTTTTTGTCGGGTTGAGTTTTAATCTGCCCTGCCGAACATAACCAGCAACTAATTCCAAAATACTCTTAATTTCAAAATCAGGCCGACGGCCGAGCCAGGGAGGGGCCTCCCAACGGGCGGAATTGAAGCCATGACCACACTCAGTTAAGGCTAAGACTTGACATCCCAATTCCTGCCTCGCGGCTTCCAGCCGGGAGAAGAATTGGGCAGCCCTCTCGTCATCCCCGCTAAAGTAGCCATAATTAGTGACATCATAGTTCTGGCTGGCCAGAGTCCAGCTTTCGCCGACCACGTGGAATATTTTCGCCACCGCCAGCAAAGAAAGCGGGAAAAATTTCGCCTCACGAGGATTAATGGCATAAAGTACCCGAGCCCCGCGTTGGTCCAAAGGCAGACGGACAGAGGGGTCGGCTAAATCAGCCTTCAATTCTTCCTCTAACCAAGACACGGTTTCTACCCATTCCTGGGTCTTAATTGCCATGTTATTGCCGGTGGTAAGCGCGGTGGTTACCGTCGAAGCTAAACCAGAAGGGACAAGACCAAGTTCCGCCAGAACGCTTCTTCCCAAACGAATTAGCGTATGAATCTTAAGCCCCATTGGACAATTAAGCGAACAACGACCACAGAGGCTACAGCGGCCAAATAGAACCTGGACCCATTCTTGGAGAGTCCGCTCTTCCAGCTCTTGCGCTCCCAGCCAGCGGGATAAATACCGGCCTTGAGGACGAGAATATCGCTGCCAGACCCGTTGGACCAGGCCGACCTTATACCCTGGGATCGATCTTGTCTCGCCGTCCGCTAAATAATAATGGCAGCTTTCAGCACATAAACCGCAGCGGACGCAGGTCTCAAGCTGGATAGCCCGTTCTTGGTCGAGAAAACGCAACAGAACCTCCTGGGCCTTGGCTCTCTCTTTTGATTTTGCCTGCCGCTCAGGTTCCATTTTTTCCCAGGAAGTTATGAATATAAATAGATATAACAACTGCTTTAAAAATCTTAATATTCACGGGTTAAAAATCAAAAAAGACAAATTATTCATGGCCAATTGTTTAAGCTTTAAAGCTTGGCCAAGGGCACCAAGATACCCAAACACCTTACTCGCTTTTTAATTAAACACTCTCTTTTACCCGCGACTGCTGGGGCAAAATTCCCCGCCGACCAAAATATCGGCCGAAGATGAACCGGCTGGGCAGGAAAAAAACGCAGTGACGAATCTTGCCCAAGGGGATGTAAAGAATAAGACAAGTACTCATCACCAGCAAAAAAGCCTCAGTTCCTGGCTTAACCGTCGTCAAAGCGGCGGAAAATAAGAAGCTGTCAACCAGGAGGTTGGCGGCATAATCGTCGGGTTGGCTCAAGTTCCGGAGCTTTGCGTTAAGGACTCGCCGCCAGAAAAGAAAAAGGCCCGCCCCTGCCCCCATGGCCAAGAAAGGGGTCAAAAATAACCTCGGACTTGAAGAGGCCAGGGGAGAAAAAATTATTATTCCCAGCCAAAGGAAGCCAGCAGCAATGGAAAGGTGATAACTAATGCCGATTAAATAAATTAGCCAGTGACGCCTGGTGCTTTCCTTCTCCCATGGCAAAAGGCCCTTACCTAAGGCATAAATTACTCCCTCTCTGGGGCTGCCCCGCGGCCAAGCTTCTGGGCCTAACCGCCGCAGTTTTAGTAGCCGCCGCCAGAAGCTAATAAAATTGGCCCCTGTCCAAGCCAAGGCACAGCCAATAGCTAATTTTAGCCAAAACATGGATTTATGGTTCAGACACAACCATCCGGTTTAGGAAGTCCGGCCACCTTACAGGCACCTTTCGCCGGACCGGAAGGAAAAAGCTCATAAATTTTGCGCAGGGAAAAACCAGTTTCCTGACACAAAAGTCTGATCATAGGGGCCAAGCCGTGCTGTTCCCAGTACTGACGCAGAAAGCGAATGACTTTCCAATGGTCCTCGCTTAACTCCGCAATTCCCTCCTGAGTTTGGGCTAACCAGCAAGCTACTGTCTGGTTCCATTTCTCAGGTTGGAGAAGAAAACCTTCTTCGTTAACTTCAGGCTCGGGGTGGTCAATTTTTATCTCGTTCATCTCTTCTTACTCCGCATGGGTGTAAATTGTCTTTATTTATAAATAAAAGATTCCATTATAGCAGTCCCAAACATTTGTGCCAAGCCCTTGAAGGCTCA